>Ga0075307_1000028_pt1 | contig 23693 bp, 19 predicted proteins | sample Joice_ThreeSqA_D_2_FD_120058 | JGI IMG/M metagenome (GOLD analysis project Ga0075307, IMG submission 120058) | Natural and restored wetland microbial communities from the San Francisco Bay, California, USA, that impact long-term carbon... | ecosystem: Environmental > Terrestrial > Soil >...
ATCGATATATTATGAGAAAGATCACACTTCGACAGGTCCTCAGAGCAATAGTGATAGCCTGGATCGCTATTGTTGCATTTCAAATCTACAAAGGGGTACAACAGCAGATAAGAGAAGTTACATCGGGATATAAATGGATCGATCCCCTGCAATCCGATTCTCCGGATATACGCTTACTTGGCGGATATGTTGTTATTAACAGAGAGACCATATCTGAATCACCGGATATGGTCAGGAAGTTAGCAATAAGAGGATCAATTATTAGAAACCTGAGTCAGTTTCTACAACGCGTGTTGGTTGTGTTAGTCTTGCTCAATATCTTTCAGCTATTGAAGACATGGAATTTCAGTCATCTCTTCATGCAAGAGAATACAAAGATTATCCGGAGATTCTCCTGGCTTTTCCTGGGATGGGTAGTGGTCTATTTTCTGTTATATGAGATCGCTTCATTTATTTTTACACCTGAATATATTGTCACCTATAACTGGGTGTTAACATTGAACTTCTCATTTCAAGGAATTAGTGGAATAAGAGGTCTATTTTATAGTTTTAGAAGTATTAGGCATGGTCTTGGGCAATGTATTCAAGAAGAAGCCTTAGTTGTCTTTTTTCTGCTCTTTATCTTTTCAATCACAATGAAGAAAGGGATCAAGTTGCAAGAAGAAGCTGATTTAACTATTTAGACTGGAGGATATTGGATATGATTATTGTGAACTTAGACGTCATGCTGGCAAAAAGAAAGATGAAGGTTAAAGACCTGTGCGAACGAATTGGTATAACCGCAAGCAATGTGAGCATTCTTAAACAAGGTAAAGCGAAGGCAATTAAACTGTCAACTCTCGATGCCATCTGCCGAGAATTGGATTGTGAGGTCGGGGACATCCTTGAATACAAACCAATCCGTATCACAAATACCCCTCCATAACTGTCGCATTATCACCCATAAGTTCAAGAGTGTATCTGACTCAGATAGGACACATTGCATGTTTATGCGATGATAAATCCAGTTGATCAGCACCTGCTTATCTGGTCTTTAATTGTCTCCTATCCCGCTTAATATTGAAGACACTTGGTGAGAACATTAAATTTGCTCGCCTAAGAAGAAAATTAAGTACCAACCAGGTGTCCGAAAGAGCTAATATTTCGAGAAAAACGCTTTATGAAATTGAAAGAGGTAGTGAAGCAGTGAGTATTGGTAACTACCTGCAAGTGTTATTAATTCTAGGCCTCGAAACTGACCTGGCAGAGGTGGCGAAGGATGATGAACTGGGAAGAAAAATACAAGACTCGGATTTAACAATAAAAAAAAGAGCCCCAAAGAGAAATTAAGCTTAAACGAAAATGAAAAATCAAGAAACTGAAAAACATATATATGTATATGCTGACTGGAATATGCTCAACGGACCTCAATTAATGGGTATCTTAAACGTGAGTATTACCAGAGGGAAAGAAGTATTCAATTTTGAATATGATAAAGACTGGCTGCAATCTGCACCCGCACAATTGTTGGATCCGGATCTTGGGTTTTATACTGGACCTCAGTTTCTAAGTGAAGGCAAATCAAACTTCGGCCTGTTTCTGGATTCTTCACCTGATTGATGGGGAAGATTGCTGATGAAAAAAAGAGAAGCCGTAGATGCCCGTAAAGAGGAACGATCTGTAAATATGCTGTATGAATCTAATTATCTGTTAGCTGTATTTGATGGTCACCGCATGGGTGCGCTTCGATTTAAACTTGATCCCGAAGGGGCTTTTTAGATAATGATGCAATCCATGCTTCACCTCCCTGGACGAAATTACGAGATCTGGAATATGCAAGTTCCATAATTGAGGATGAAGGAGATCTTGAAGATCCGGAATATTTAGCGTGGTTAAGACTTCTCATGGTACCCGGATCCAGTATAGGTGGGGCGCGTCCGAAATCAATCGTGGTGGATACGAATAAAGAACTATGGATAGCAAAATTCCCAGGCAAAATGGACCAAATTGATGTGGGTGCCTGGGAAATGGTGGTCCATGAGTTAGCACGAAGGTCAGATATCAGGGTGTCCGAATCCAGAATTGAAATATTCTCAGGCAAATTCCATACCTACCTGAGTAAAAGATTTGACAGAGTTGGTGGAACCTTATTTCATTTTGCATCAGCTTTAACAATGCTGGGATATTCAGACGGTACCGGTATTTCCGATGGCGCCAGTTATTTGGAAATAGCCGAATTACTGATGCAGTTTGGTGCAAATGTGTCTGAAGATCTCGAGGAACTCTGGAAACGTATTGTATTCAACATCTGTGTTTCAAATACGGATGATCACCTTAGAAATCATGGTTTTATACTTACTCAAACGGGCTGGATTTTATCACCGGCATATGATATGAATCCCGAATACAAATCCTCGGGATTGAGTATAAATATTTCTGAAGATGACAACTCACTTGATCTGGACCTTGCCAGAGAAGTTGCAGAATACTTTCGGATTGCTGCTGCAAAATCAGATCAGGTAATTTCACAAATAACTTCAGTTGTTAAAGAATGGAGGTCAATAGCCAATTACTTTGGAATAAGCAGATCTGAACAGGAAATTTTGTCGGGTGCCTTTGACCATGCTAATATTTAGCTGATAATTTCACAAATATGTACCGATAGGCAAACTTCCGGCAAATATCAGATTGAAGAGTTTTTTTATTACTTTAAAACCTTTCAAAAATTATGTGCTTATATGAGAATGCAAAACCTGGTAACTACGCTTCTTTGCACGGTCTTCTTGCTGAAGCTAAGCTCCTGCTCTGATGTTTCATCTGAAATATCTGTATCCAAATCATCTGAAAACCAGGAGGTTATTGGCGTAAGTGTCTGGGACAGGATTTCATCCCGGAACGAACCTGTGAGAAGTTCACCCAGAACCACCCTGCTCAGTCTGGGCGAGCGTTTCATATACCTGGATACATTTGCCATTGATTCCACAAACGACAATACCAAGTTCCTGAAGGTCCAGTTATCGGACTCCAGTATTGTCTGGGTGTATGATTTTGCCAGTGTGCTGGATGCAAAACCGGCGGTCCTTCAGAACGAGGTACCTTTTTATCTTCGGCCTGACCTGCTGACCATTACCGATGATAAACTGAATGCCATGGATATCATTGCAGTCGTTGAGGAGTGGGACAACTGGATCAAGGTTGTAAATGAAAAGAAGGAAAACACCGGATGGATAAAAAAGGAATTTGTTACCTATGATTCGATAGATCTGGCCTTTGCGTTGCTGGCCAAACGCTACCTGGAAGAGGAGGATCCTGAACAAAGGATCGAAAACCTTGAAGAGCTGCTTGGCAATAACCCCTATCCGCAGACAATCTTCGTTCCGGAACTCAGGAAGAGGCTGGACCAGGAGCAGGAGCTCATCCGGGAGAGTGAGTACGAACCGGACCGGGAAAACCGGAACCGAAGAGAAAGAGACCGGTAATGAAATGGTGATGCTTAGCTGATCCCCCGGATCTTCAATTCAAGGCATGATGAGAATAAAATTGGTGTCTGGCTTTCAAACAAATCGGATCATCCGGTTTCTGTTAAGAATACTGGGCAGTTTGCTGGTATTGCTGTGTGTATTGTTCTTCACGGTATATGCAGGTGGTTTCGGGCATCTGGCATCGGTTCAGGAACTGAAGAACATCCAGAATTATCTGTCATCCGAGGTATATTCGAACGAGAGGGTGCTGTTGGGCAAGTATTATCTCCAGGACCGGACCAATGTTCGCTATGAGGATCTGCCGGAACAGCTGATCGATGCGCTGATCGCCACCGAAGACGTGCGGTTTTATGAGCACAACGGAATTGACATACGAAGTACATTCAGGGTACTGTTCAAATCCATCCTGTTTCAGAACAGGCAATCCGGAGGCGGAAGCACCATTCATCAGCAACTTGCCAAAAATCTTTATCCGCGGCAACGTTACGCTTTATTGACCGTGCCTGTGAATAAATTCAGGGAGATGATCCTCGGTGTACGCCTCCACAAAGCCTATACAAAAAAAGAGATCCTTGAATTGTATCTGAATACCGTTTCCTTCGGAGAGAACACCTACGGAATCGAGACGGCGGCCATCAGGTTTTTTAACAAGTTGCCAGGGAACCTGAACATGGAGGAATCAGCCCTGCTTGTCGGCATGTTAAAGGGAACCAACTATTACAGCCCCAGGCACTATCCGGAAAGATCACAGTCCAGAAGAAACATGGTGCTTTCCCAAATGCTCAAATACGGCTATCTGGATGAAGAAACTGTGGATTCTCTTTGCCAGCTGCCTGTGGAACTGGATTATGTCAATCTCACACACAACGAAGGACTGGCCCCCTATTTCAGGGAACACCTGCGATCGGTCCTGCTTGAATGGGCGGAAAACAATCCCGGAAAGGATGGTACGCACTACAATATTTATACGGATGGATTAAAGATCTACACTACCATCAATGCGGACCTGCAGAGATATGCCGAACAAGCAGTACTTACTCAAATGACCCGCCTGCAGGACCTCTTCGACCGGCAATGGAATAACAGGGACCCCCTGGGTAAGCAGAATACCTATGTACTGGATCAACTGGAACATACTCAGAAGTTCGAAAGCCTGAGAAAAAAAGGTATGTCGAGGGAAAAGATCCTGGAGGAAATGAACATCCCGGAGAAGATGGACATTTTCACCTGGCAGGGCATGAAGGAGGTGGAAATGTCTGCGTATGATTCTGCGGCCCATTACGCAAAGTTCCTGCATGCAGGGTTGTTGTCGGTGGAGGCTGAAACCGGGTATGTGAGGGCCTGGGTCGGGGGGATCAATTCAAGATATTTTAAATATGACCATGTCACTTCAAAAAGGCAGGCCGGTTCCACCTTCAAGCCCATACTGTATGCAGCAGCGCTTCGAAACGGACACGATCCCTGTTCCTATATCGAGAACGATTCCGTTGTCTATGAGGAATACAATAACTGGACCCCGAGAAATTCAAACAGAGGCTACGGGGGTTATTATTCCATGAAAGGAGCGTTAACCCACTCGGTGAACACAATCAGTGTCAAATTACTGGAAGAAACCGGGATCGATAAGGTCATAAGGTTCTCAAGGCAAATGGGCCTCACGGGTGAACTGCCCGAAGTACTTTCCCTGGCCCTTGGTACAGGGAATGTCTCTCTGAAAGAAATGGTTCAGGCCTACAGCGTGTTCCTGAATGAAGGAAAGCTTGTGGAGCCCGTTTTCCTAAAGCGGATTGAGGACAAATTCGGGAACATACTTTTCGAAGCTGAAAGTGCAACTTCCAATACAATCATTGATCCATACAAGGCCCAACTTATGACTGAGATGATGAAAAGTGTGGTGGATGGCGGAACCGCCTCATCATTGCGATCATTATATGGTTTTGACAACGAGATTGCCGGAAAAACAGGAACTACCCAGAACAATACCGACGGCTGGTTCATAGGCTATACACCGGTCCTGATAACCGGTGTCTGGGTCGGAGGGGACCTTCCCAGGGTACGGTTCCGGTATGGCGGATACGGACAGGGCGCCGCATCGGCCTTACCCATATGGGCCAGGTACATGCAGAAAATATACCGCGATCCCCTGTACAGGCACTCGAAGCAGCTTTCATTTGAAATTCCCGGCTATGTGGCCGAAGAACTGGATTGCGATGACTACCTGGAATTTATGGACTTGAGAGAATTTCGAAGGAGGGTATGGAGGCATGACTAGAAAAGATCAGAATTCAGGATCGGGACGGCTTCTTAACGATGGATCCGGCATGGGCACATAGGTGAACAGCAGGATTAATTTAAAAGCCAATTTATAATATTCAAAGCCTGTATTTCAGCGAAACAACCATGCCAGGGGTGTTGTACCCGGATTGCCATTCATGCTCCGTATCAAGCCCGAGATTATCGCTCAGACCTATATCCAACAGGATCCTGCTTCCGACCGGTAGCGTGACAGGGGAGCGAAAACGGTTTTACTGACCTTTCTAAATTATGAATTTTTCAAAGCCCTGAATACCATTTCCCGGTAGGAATCACTTACAGGTATTTTATCCTTTCCCATATTCAGTACGTTTTTATCATAACTGACCACGTTCCCGGTGTTCACGATATAGGATTTATGAGTCTGAACAAAGCTGTCAGGCAATTTATCCAGCGATTCCCGGATAGTTTCTCTTGCCATGATATTCTGGTCCACACAACGATAGTTCATATAATTTCCATCTTTCTCTAAAAACAATATCTGAGTTGTATCTAATCTGAAGGTCTCAAAACCACTTTTCACATGAATTATCTTCTTTTCAGCTTCTGATTCTGCTGATGGTTCAGCATGTGAAAAAACTCTGCTGATTGATTTTGTAAAGCGTTCCAGGCTTATAGGTTTTACCAGATAATCAATGGCCTGTATCTCATAGCTTTCAACGGCATATTCCGAATACGCTGTTGTAAAAATTACTTTCACATTGTCAGGCAACATTTTAGAGAGTGAAATACCTGAAACATGAGGCATGTTGATGTCCAGTAAAATCAAATCTACCGGTTCCTTTGAAATATACTCGTACGCTTTTAATCCATTCCTGAACGTGGCCACCAGTTCCATGCTGCTGAAATGTTCCAGATAACTCTTCAGCAGATCAATTGCTCTTGGTTCGTCATCCACAATAATTACTTTCATACGGTATTGATCGTTAATTCGATAATGAAATCTTCTGCATGTGTAATGGATAATTGATAGGCATTCGGGTATATCAAATCCAGTCTTTTCCGGGTGGCTTCAATCCCGGTGCCAACGCCATCCCTGTTTTTCATCAATACTTCATTCCTGATCAGAAAGCGGATCGAATTTCGCTCGGACAGGTCAAATGCGATTTCAATCTTTGCATTTTTTTCAGGTTCCGTACCATACTTGAATGCATTTTCAACAAACACAATAAATAAACCAGGCTCTACCTGCTGAGCATCATAGGGCCCGTTTACCCTGAAATCAATATCCACTTCACCATCATTGAATCGCAACAATTGCAGCTGGATATAATTCTTCAGGAATTCTATTTCCTTCGTTACGGGGACCTTATCTGTGCCGGATTCTTCAATCACATATCTCAGGAGTTTTGAAAGCCTGTCGAATGAATTCACAAGTTTCGGGTTATCAGAAGGATGGACCAGTGACAGCAGGTTGTTGATGGCATTAAACAAAAAATGCGGCTGCAACTGGTTACGAAGTAAGGTCAGTTCAGCCTGCTTTTTGTCCACCAGAAGCTCCTGCTGCCGCCGGTTATTGTAAATCAACAACTTGGTCAGACTGTAAGCAATCGAAAGAGCGAAATAGAAAATAGCGATGCCAAATGCGAGCTCCTTGGGGAGAGGGGCTGCATTGGGGATTAAGCGGACTTCGGTCACCACATACATCACGATCAGGAGAATCATAAAAACCAGGGCCGGATACCAGACCGGGCTTTTACCGGTCCGGACCCGGTTCCACCGGAAAATCAGCCAGGCATTCATGTAAAAAGCTATCATCGATACAACAATACAAAGGAGCTTATAAATTAAATAGTTGCCTTTGACTGTATGTATTGTTTCAACACCATTTATTACTTCGATATCCTGGGACACTACAGAAAACCCGGAAGTTATCAGCCAGGCCGTGCTGACCCAGAAAATGATGTGAATGACAGCTTCTATCCAGTTTTTCTTCATACGTCAAAGGTAAAAATTACAGGAGCTGATTTATCAGCCTGTTATAAATGCACCGATTTAGGTTATGAAATGGCAGTCTCAGACAATATCACATCGTATTCAGGGATGATCACCTGGCCGGATTCATTCATAACATCTTCCAAAACCGCATTCAGACTTTAGGTATACTTGATCCATGAATTAAAAACAGACGAACATGAAAACAATAATCAGATCCCTGGGGCAAACGGCAATCACATTTTTCCTGCTGACAGCCTTTTTACAAGGCCTGAATGCGCAGGACCAGCCACCTGAATTTGTAAGGGAAGCGGTCCGGTCCGTGGAACGGATGCTGAACAGCACAGGTGATTCAGCGATCCTGACTTTCATGGAGCACTCCATGGTGAAGCAGGAGGAAGCAGACCGGGATACCCTGATTGAGAGGCTCAGGAAGATTCGCAATGAAAGCCGTGGCTTCCTTGATGATGTATCAGTTGAGCCGGCACCGGATGGAGTACGCATGATTATATCCGATGGGAAAGAGGAAAAGCACCTGGACATCGTGCTGGATTTTGAAGCGCAGGCTATTTCTGATGTCGTTGAGGTGGCTCCCCCTGAGCGAATACATATATCACTTGGCAACCTTTCAGAAACCATCGATCAGCTTGAAAACGATGGAATGGCGGGATTGCTATATGTCAAAATCAATGATGAGATTGTTATGAAGCGTGCATTTGGTTTTGCGAACAAAGAACTTGGATATAATAATAAAATGAGCACGATTTTCGGTACAGGTTCCCGGCCAATTGATTATACGGTAGCGGCCATTTACCTTCTCGATCAACAAGGCTTTATTCATCTCGATGATGAAATCAGCAACTATTTCAATGCGGTACCCGAAGACAAAAGTTCAATGACCATTCGTCATCTGTTAACCGGTCAGTCGGGTCTCCCTGATTTCTTCCATACAGATGAAGATTGGGATCCTGATCTGGCATGGGTTGACCGGGAAACCGCAGTTGAACGCCTGCTTTCTGAAAAGTTGCTCTTTGAGCCCGGAACAGGGCATTCACATTCGCATGCCGCATTCGGACTGCTGGCAGCCTTAATTGAAAACGTGACTGAAAAAACGTACTTCAGTTTTTTGAATGAAAACTTCTTTGAGCCTGCCGGAATGGACCGAACCGGTGAGTATGGAGATAAAAAGGAGTTGGCCATATCGGATTTTGCTGCCGGTGGCGGACCGCAATATATCGGATTGCCCAACATCCCACCTAACTGGGGGCCGACTTCATGGCTTGTAAAAGGCAGTGGTGGAATGTACTCCACATTGGATGACCTTCTCAGGTTTTACAGCTATATCCGTTCCGGCAAGGTTCTGGACGAAGAACATAACAAAATTTTTGATCAGCCATCGGTTAATGTGGATGGTTCCGATCGTGGTTTTGAACTATTCAGCGCATATATGCCTCCGGATAATGAAGCCTATTTGTTTCTGAACGAGACAGGAAACAGAGATAAGATGCGACAGTTGTTCCGGGCTCTTGAGCGTATGGTACAACCTCAGGAATGAAAGATGTGTGTTGTTTCAGCTTTAGAAGAAAGGTTGAATTTGTTTTCCCGGAAACCGGCTGATTGCAGAAAAAATCAAATGTCTTTTATCTCTGGATTATTTGAATGGTAGCATTTTTTATCCTTGGGTGGTCGTGGTTATCTTGACTGCAGCCAGCGAAGCAGGAATACGTCGTAGACCTGGTAGACGGGCTTTTCCTCTCCGGTTATCTCATAGACCATCTCCTTGTCCACCAGGGCCTGCAGGCTTTTACGGACTGTGGACACACTGCTGAGGTGGTGCTTTTGTATGAAATCCTGACTGTACGGTTCCATCACCGATTCATCCCTCCCGATGGCCGCCAAAAGATGGAACTGGGCATGGGTCAACAGGTTCCTGTAATTGTAGAAAACCGCGTCCCGTTCCGAGAATATCTCCAGGATACACTCCCTGACCATTTCCCGGGAGATCGTTCTATGACCTTTGGAGTAAACCTTGTTGCAGAGATACTGGGTATAAAAAGTGTATACCCGTGTCCAGTCGAGGATATATTCAACAGCCTCCTCGGCAATTGACTTCTTATTGCGGGCAAACAGATCCTGAATGAATGCTTTGTATTCAGCCCGGTCAAGACTGCCGAGGGAAAGGTATCCGCCACTCTGGTAGAAAGCCCTGGAAGGATCCGAGAACATAGGAGCAAGCAGGTGCCTTTGGCTTCCTGAATAGATGAACCAGCAGTTCTTCAGATGCTGGAAATGTGAACGAAGTATCTGTTCCGTATTCGATTCGGGGTACTGCGAGATCTGCTGGAATTCATCGATTGCAATATAGTTCGGGTCCTTCTGCTTTTCAAGGATTCCCAGGATCTCGGTCAGTGTGGCCTGTTTTTCACCCTCGTTCTGAAGGGAAAATGAGATCTGTGGAACGCCGGTCAGTTCGTTGTAGGAAACCTGCGGCCGTAGCCGTCCGAATACCTCCATCGCTTTCTTGAAAAAATGATCCCTGTTCCCGGAAAGTGCATCCAAAGATGCATTTGCAAGCCTGTTGAGAAAACCGTTCAGATCCTCCGTTCCGAAGATATCCACGTATATGGTATTGCATTTTTCTGCCTTCAGCGTGTGGAACAAGTGGTGGATCAGACCGGTCTTACCCATTCTCCGGGGCGAGAAGAGTGTCGTACTCCTTCCGTTCTGAAGCGCTTCCCTCAGGGCATCGGTCTCGGTAGACCGGTTGCAGAAATACTCCGGACCCTGGTATGCGGTAATTGGAAATGGATTTTGGTTCATGTTACCAAAGGTATAACACTTTTTGTGTTTTACCAAAAGGAACATGTAAATTGGGATATCACCCATCCAGAGGGTCCTGTCGCCTTCCCGGGGTACAATTATATTCCCAGTATGACTTTCCCAGGCTCGTGTTCAGGAGCCCGGTCCAAATATATTTAGCAGCACTTTTCTTCAACCTGAACAGGTGGGCACTCAGCAGTACCATAAGAGCAGTACACTCAGCAGTCACCCGTCTTTGGCTTCAGGAGGCATTTTTGCTATTTGTCTTAAATCCGCTACATTTGGCTGAATGAGAATCTTGATCGCCTTCCTGGTTCCCGTACTGCTGATCAGCTGCAGTGAAAATCCCCTGATCCGGTATCAGATGCTGACCGGAGAACCCCGGCAATATGAAAAAACAGAATTTCACCTCTCGGTGGCCGATACCTTTGCCCAGGCTTATGATAGCAGAGTGGTGGCCCTGGACATGATCCTGGAATCACCTTCGGGGAAGCACCTGTTGCTGCCTGCATGGTGCGAGGACCAGGGGAATGGCACTTCTACCTGGAAGGCCCGCTTCACCCCGCAGGAACGGGGAGAATACAGTTATCACTTCCGCCTGAGCCGGACAGGGCAGGATGTATATGTGACAGAAAGCGGCGGCTTCATTGCCGGTCCCTCCGGCAGGGATGGCTTCCTGCACACCAACGGACTATGGACCCTGGTATTTGATTCGGGAAAACCCTTCAGGGGCATCGGCGAGAATGTGGGATGGGAGTCCAGATCCTTCGAAGATCCGAAGTACAACTATGATTACCTGCTGGCCAGCCTTTCCAGGAACAAAGCCAATTTCTTCCGGGTCTGGATGTGCCCCTGGAATTTCCCGGTGGCCTGGCCTGAGGTGAGTAACACGGACCGCTATGCATCCTCTGAACAGTATTATAACCCGGATGGGATCCGGTGTCTCGATGAGGTGGTGGAGATGATCGACAGCCTGGACCTCTATATGATGCTGGCATTCAATCACCATGGCGGGATCATTGAAGGCGGGGGGTGGCAACTGAACCGTTATAATGCGGTTAACGGCGGACCCGCAACCACTCCGGCTGAATTTTTCACCTCCCCCGAAGCCAGGGCCCGGTTCAGGGACCAGCTCCGGTACATCGTGGCCAGGTGGGGATACAGTCCGCACATCGGTGCCTGGGAGTTTTTCAACGAGGTGGACAATGCCGTATTCACACGCGGCGATAGCATCCTCATTCCCCACAAAGCAGTAATGGACTGGCACCGGGAAATGGCTGCCTACCTGAAAAGCATTGACCCTTACGGGCACATCGTAACCACGAGCGTCTCACACAGGGAGATCGAAGGCATGTATGCCCTGGAGGAGCTGGATCTGAACCAGATGCATGTGTACAAGCGGACCAAACAGATCCCGGAAGAGATCCTCCTGTATACCGGCAAGTACAATAAACCCTTCAGCTGGGGAGAATTCGGCTATGAATGGGACTGGAACAAGGACTTCTCCGGTTTTGCTGAGGAAATGGACCACGATTACCGGACCGGTCTGTGGTACGGGCTCTTTCACCCCACGCCCATTCTCCCCATGACCTGGTGGTGGGAGTTCTTCGACGAGCGGGGAATGACCCCCTATTTCAGGAGCGTGGCGGAGATCAACAGGCTGATGCTGGAAACTGGTCAGGGTTCTTTCGAGATGCTGGAGGCACGGGCCGGGATGGCCGAGGCCTACGCCGTCCTCTGCGGCAAAACCCTGTTTGCCTACTTGCTGAATGATTCGGGAAGGGCATTCCACGGAGACGCTGAGATTATGCTGCCAGAAGGAGACATGGAATTTTCGGTGACGTCCTTTGATCCTGAGACCCGGGAATTCCTGGACGCGGGGCCATGCCGGCCTGCGGACGGAAAGCTGGTGATTCCCGGAATCGAAATGGAGAACAGGCAGTCCCGGATCTTCATCCTTTCCGGCACCGGATGATCAGGGATGATCTCAGAAGCAGGAATGAAACTCATGCAATACAGATTATCTACATAATTCTATGAAAGCAAAAAATACCAGAAGAGACTTTCTTTTCCGGGGATGCATGTGTTTCTCTATCCTGTTCAGCCTGTCCTTTCCCGGAATGGCCCGGATACAAAACCTGGCCGCATACCGGGTGGTCACCCATTCGTCCGCCATTGACGCCAACCAGTGCGGCCACCTGGTTGTTGACGGTCACCCCGATACCTACTGGGAAAGCTCCAATGCATCAGAAAAGCAATGGCTCCTGATCGATCTGGGCAGCATGAGGACCATTAATGAGGTCCAGATCCTCTGGGGGGAGAACCATGCGACCTCCTTCAGGGTAACATTTCTGACGAAGCCGGGAGAAGCGGGCAGGCAGGTATATAACACCGACAGGGGAAGCGGTGGCGAGCAGGTCCTTGATGGCCAGCATCTGCAGGCCCGGTACCTGCGCATCGACATCACGAAAGTCAGAGACCCTGTCCGCGGTTGTGTGATCAGGGAAATCGTGGTCACAGGTGACGGGCCAGAACGCTTTGTCCCCTCGAAAACAGTGACCCTTTCCATGGATAATCTGTCCCTGGACGGAAATATCTGGCGCATTCAGAACTCCAGGTTTGTGGAGGATAGCCCCGCAGAAATCTCCCGGCCCTCATACGAGGATACTGATTGGTTCCCTGCAAGAGTTCCGGGGACAATCCTGGAAAGCTATTACGAATTCGAAGCCTTGCCTGATCCGCTCTACGGGGATAACATGCACCAGATCTCCGATGCCTTCTTCTCGGGGACCGATTTCTGGTACCGGACCAGCGTGCAATTTCCTGCCGGCCTTGCAGGAGAGAGGATTTTCTTAAATTTCTCGGGGATCAACTGGAAATCTGATATTTACTTCAATGGCCTGCCCCTGGGAAAAATCGATGGAGCCTTCATGCGCGGTGAATTTGAAATCACGGAACTGGCAGACCTTTCAGGGGTGAATACCATCGCAGTACTTGTTCCCCATAACGAGAACTGGGTTTCCGGCAATTGCAAAGTCATCCGGAAATACCTGGGTGCGAGAACCACCAACGGCGATATGTTGGGCTTTGACGGACCCACCTGCCTGGCCTCTGCAGGCTGGAACTGGTTGCCTGTCATCAAAGGCCGCAACAACGGGATCTGGAATCACGCGGGTTTTACTACCCGGGGGAACGTATCTGTCCGGGACCCATGGGTGGAATCAAGGATCCCTCTGCCCGATACAAGCAAAGCCGACCTGAAGATTCATGTGGACCTGGTCAATCATGCCGACAGGGTCGTTGAAGGAACCCTGAGAGCAGAATTATGCGGATTTGCTATCGAATTGCCGGTAACACTCCAGCCGGAAGAAGAAAAAACCCTCGTGCTTGAACCAACGTATTTCCCCGAACTGCACATTGGTGATCCTGCCCTCTGGTGGCCCAACGGATACGGTCCGCCGACCCTGGAGAAACTTGCACTACAATTCGAAGAGAAGGGACAGATTACAGATAAAGCGCTTATTAATTTCGGGATCAGGCAACTCGATTATAAGGTAATAAATGACGTCCTTTTCATTTACTGCAACGGAAGCAGGATCCTTCTGAGGGGAGGGAACTGGGGGCTTCCCGAGGCGATGATGCGCCTGGACCGTTCCGATTATGATTTGCGTGTGCAGCTGCACCGGGAAGCGCATTTCAACATGATCCGGAACTGGGTTGGCATGACCAACAGGGAAGAGTTTTACGATGCCTGTGACCAGAACGGGATCCTGATTTTTGACGATTTCTGGCTGGCCAATCCTGTGGATGGCCCCGATCCCCGGGATTTCAATCTTTTTATGGAAAATGTCAGGGATAAGATCAGGTGGGTCCGAAAGCACCCCTCCCTGGCCCTGTACTGTGGAAGGAATGAAGGTCTGCCTCCCCTTCAACTCGATCTTGCCATGAGAAAGGCATGCGAGGTACTGGATGGTTCGCGGTACTACATCCCCCACTCCGCGGCCGGAACAGTCACCGGGCTCGGCCCCTACGATCTGAGAACACCGGAATGGTATTTTTTAAACAGGGGGAAGACCTTTCATAGTGAACTGGGAATTGTGGCTTTCCCCGAGGCGGAATCTGTCCGAAAGATGATGCCCGAAGAATATCTCTGGCCAATCAATAACATGTGGGCCATCCACGATTACCAGCAGGGCCGCTCCGACAAATTTACTGACACCCTCTCCACCCGCTATGGAGAAGCAAGGGACCTGGAAGACTATTGCAGGAAAGCCCAGATGCTGAACTTTGAGTCTGCAAAAGCGATGTTCGAGAGCCTATATCGATGCCCAGCCGTCAAATTTCACCCGGCTTATCCATGACTATACAGACGAAAGAAAAGGCTTTATTACCTGGAAAGCACGCCTGGAGGAAAGGCTGATTTGATACCATAGCGAAAAAAGATGCTAAATCAAGAAGATTTTATTGACAATGAAAAAGTTGGTGAGCTTATCCGAAAGTTGAACGTTATGGATGAGCATTATATGGCGAATGAGATCGAGGTTATTGCCCGGAGGCAACCATTCATTATCTCCTTGCTGTTAGGATATCAGATCGACTTCAATAATGATGAATATCCCAACTGAAATCAAAAGCACTTTTGTCAGGATTAATGTTTCAGTTTGACCATCTTCGGTCATTGGCAAAAATGGGCATTAACGAAAAGAGCATGCTCATTATCGGCATGAAAAGCCTTATCGAGTGTTTTGAAACTGAATAGGCTTCATTTGTGATTATTCCGGGTTGGTTGGCCAACCATATTTATAGTCAACTATACTACTGCTAAAGTGCTTAAAATTAATAACATATTAGAAGAGGCACTGTTTACGTTTTGTAAATTAGGAACATTATGCAATCAAATCTAAAGTCAATTTTCAGTTCTAATGCTCGTCTTTTCCATCCATTGTGTTTCTGACCTGCTCCCCAATGAATTTAGCAAAATCGGCGATATCACCATCAACACTGGCCTTTTCCAAGGCGGACATATATTGCTCGCGTGTATCCAGTTTTATTACCGTCCACGGATAGTTTCCCGATGCCAACATTACATTCATTAGAAAACGTGCCATCCTTCCGTTACCATCAAAATATGGATGTATATAAACAAAGATGAAATGACCAAGAATCACCCGGACACTAGCTTCCGGCTCTTCTTTCAGCAAATCGAATAAAACTGGCATTGTATCCCGAACAGCTTCATGTCTGGGCGGTGTATGCATTGCTCCTTTTATATGTACCGGTCCATTACGATATCCAGCCAAATCGGATGCTTTCGCAAGACCTGCAGCTACGCTGGGAGCGAATAATTCACGGTACCAGTTATCATGGTCGTTATCCACAACCTCACCAGAATTTTGATCTTCCAGGATAGATCTGATACTATTCTTTACAACCTGAAACGCCTGATAATAACCACGTGCAGCCATGGCATCGTTTTGTTGTTTATCTTCTTCATTCTGTTTGGGATCCCACCCCCCCTTTGCTACTTTCTCAATAAGTTCACGAGTAACTCGATAACCTTCAATGGAAAGCGAATGATAAGCATCACTAGTATAGTTTTCTTGAACCTGTTTGAGATAATCCTCCACACCTAATACCTCGTCCGGAGCATCGGGAAAATATTTTATCACAACATTTCGCATTTGTTTCCACATTATTTTAATACGGTTAACATAGGGTGATATTTCTCGTGAACTTAGCTCAAGTTGTATCTTTTCCTTAAATGGGTCCGTTTCCCGAACATCATAACCGGCTGATTTCATGGTATCCAGAATATTATTGGCAAACTTGTCGTTTCCTATATTGCGAAACGCCCCGGAAAGCCGTCCGGCAACCACACTTTTGCCCCTATCCAGAAGTTTAGCCAATACGTCCGATGAATCTTTGACCATAGTCAAACAGGTTCGTGCATCTGTTGGATGACGCGTATAAAAGTCTTGACCAACTGTAACCAGGCCCTCTTCTAACGAATATACCTGCATACCTTCAATTTCCACACGTTCTTTCCGAAGTGGAATCTCAACTTTCGAATCAAAAACTGAAGAGCCATGTAGCAAATTAATCCTGTTATTTGAGGCTTTGGGAGAGCGGATTAGCAGTTGGGTTGGCACCATGAAATTACCACTATGTAATGAAAGCGATTGTTCAGGAGATAAGCACCATTCCTTGGCAAAACGGGTATCAATGTAAGAAGCGATGAAAGCCCAAAAAGAAACGTACCACGTTGTTGTTTCACCTTGCTTTTCATCGGTGGGACAGGAAATATACCAACCCTTAATTACTTCCCGAATGAAACCATTATTAATCAAACGCTCTTTATGGGTTCGGGATAGATCATCCGCTTTGATGATAGCAATTCCTCTATCATTTTGAAGCTTCTCAAGTTCGGCTAAAGATTCAGCAAGTTTTTCAGCGGGTGTAGCCATGGCAAACTCTTTTTAAGGTTTACTTATCGATTCTGAGTCTTTTTTAAGTAAATAACGTTGTGTCTCATTAAGTTTATTGTGTTGATTAGTTTTAAGTATATTTTGCGAATATAATAATATTCAAAGAATTACAGCACATAATTCGGCTCACAAACACAATTAATTCTATGTGGGGTGATCGGGGTTAGTCATAATTAAATAGTAATGAAAGGAAAAGTGTTACTCACCTTGATAAAAAGTACTGTTTACATTTTGTAAATTAGGAGCATTATGCAATCAAAGGAAGATATATTAAGGTTTCTAGCTGCTAATAAAGAATTCTTCAATAGAAGTTTCAATATTGTTAGAATCGGTCTATTTGGCTCTTATTCAAGGGGTGACCAAACGGAATTGAGCGATATTGATTTGGTACTAGAGTTTGAACCAGGTACAGAAGATTTATTTGAAAAAAAGATTCAATTCAAACAGTATATTACTAAGAATCTTGGCATTACTCCAGATATTTGCCGTGAGAAGTATATAAAGAAGCGTATCCGTTCTTCAATAATTCGTGAAACTGAATATGCATATTAAGGATTAAAATAGACTGGAGAGTATCCTTGAGGTAATTCTCAAGATTGAATCTTACACTTCCCAATTTCAAAATGCCGATCAGTTGAATGACAAATTTATTGTCTTTGATGCCACAATGATAAATTTTGTGATAATCGGTGAGAGGTCATACATATAGATACGTTTTCGAGAAAAAACGACTAAAAAATTGCTCTATTTGCTGGGAGTCGAACCCTCGTCCCAACAGACTTGAATAGGTTCAGGACACAAGGACTGTATATCAATATCTTTAGCAACTTTTCCATATGAAATACCCTATTCTAATTGTTGGGGGCTCCGAATTTGATCCAGCCTAATATTTTTTGAATTTCAAAGTCGGACAGTTTTCCGGAAAGAGGCATCCGAAGTCCGAGGGTAGTACCTTCCACTCTTAAATAAAGAATACTTTTTTCAGGAGATATTGTATCCACATATCCACCGGACATTAATTCGTCATATGCTACAGATGCCGTTAAGTAAGGTGTCACGGGATAATGGTGTTTTCTTGTGTGTTCTTCAGAATGGCAATAAATACAGTTCTGTTCAAAAATCGGGATAATTTCATCGCTGAAAAATACAGGATCCACCTGTTCAGCAACTTTTACTTCAGTTGGAACAATTTCATCAGTATTATCCGAGCAACTAAATAATATGAATCCCGCAAACAATACTGATAATAAGATTTGTAATATCGGTCTGAAGTGCCCCATCTCTCCAACGTTAAAAAGCATGCCCGTAATTATTTTTTTCCTTCTAGGATCAATCTTCTACCAGAAGAACTAACCATTGGCAGGGTGCAAATTCCTGATTCAGAACAATTGTTTACAACAACACCTATTGGATGGATATTTCGGGTAAGCTGTACAGTTCCAATAGGGACAGATTTATGTTTTCAAATTTAGTTATTTTTCGAACTCAGTGAGTCTCCAACAATTAAAAATGATGGACATTTACTGTCAATCTGTCCATTATTACATTTCCATAATGGTATTGTATCCTTCCCTGAAAATGAAGACTTACCCTTTTTGTAACCTTCCCTGAATATGTAACCTTAGATGCATCTGCGGGATAATTTATAGGTCCATTCCGATAATATTTTTTTAAAATTTCTTATTTTTAATCAGGAACTAGCCATTTCTGGATCAAGCCATGTTTACACCCCTAAAGCCCCAACTATGAAAAGGAATCTACTTCTCTTTATTTATGTAACATTTTTCTTAGCCACATTTAGCCTCCTTGTTTCTTTTACCAGTGATATCCAGGCGCAGACCGGCTATCCGGTGATTGACACCACAGACTTGAATGCTTATTATGATTTCTCAGGCAGCTATCGGGATTCTACCGGTTTCAATGTTTCAGCTGTAGCCAATGATGCAGAGCTGACTGAAGATCGGTTTTGCCATCCTCTTCAAGCTGTATACCTGACCACGACCAGTTCATGGCTGGAAGTAGCCGATCACCCTTCCCTGGATTTTTCAGATAGCATGTCCATTTCCTTCCGCATCTATCTGGATTCCCTTCCTGAGACTGAGACCCGGATCATTTCCAAATCCGATCCGGCTAAACCCGATTCGGGATCTTACTGGATCACCATATATCCGGGTGAAGAGATAGTCTACGGGACGGCCTGGAGTTTCTCATTTACAGATACGGATGGAAACATTCAAACATTCATGTGTGACTGGGGAATGATCACCAAAAGCTGGGTAGACTATACAGTGACCTTTGATGGCAGCAGGGTTGTTTTGTATCTGGGTGCGGAACCTTGTGCAGAGTTTGATATCAGTCCCACAGCCATTCAGGCTAACGACGATCCCCTGTGGTTTGGGAATTCAGTGGGTAGCGGGATAACAGGGAAACTGGACGATATTCTTCTCTACGAGCGTGTGATTCAGTTTGAGGAACTGGAGAGTATTCGTGTTCAATCAGTATTATGGCCCGATACAGAGCGACCGAATATTGGAACCTGTATTGGAGATACTATTGAGCTTGTCTCCTCGGCAAGGGGACCCTTCCTGGACTATACCTTTATGAAAGACGGAGAGTTGATCCAGGAAGGTCCTGATTCCATCTGTTGGGTCCGGATACTGACGGAAACTGAATATGGGGAGTATTCCTGCATCGCGTTCAACTGCAAGGACCAGTCAACCAAGTATTTTGATGTGGGGTTTTCCATTACAGAAGGTAATTTAGTAGTCCAGGATCTGACTCAGGATATTCAGGCTTATGGAAATGCCTGGGTAGATTTGAACATAGATGTATCAGGATGGAAAATACCTCCCACCTACCAGTAGTATCATAACGATTACCCGGTGGGTGAGGATTGCAGTTTGCTTCAGATAGCCGGGCTTAGCACCTCCGATACCGGGTATTACTATTGTGAGACAACAGCCCTGTGCAATAAGATCCTGTCGGATTCGATTCATGTGACTATCCTGCCTTCAGATCAATCTCCTGCAGTGGATACCTCCCTGTTGAAGGCATATTATCCTTTTCATGGAAACTTTATCGATTCAACCGGGAATACCGGCCCCGCGATCAATTATTCCGTACAACTGGACAGTGGATTATTCAACCTGCCCGCTCAGGCAGCTCTTTTTTCCGGAGTTTCCAGTTACCTGGAGATTCCCGATGATCCGGATCTGGATATAGCCGAACAACTTACCATTGCCTTTGCCCTTCGGGTGGACAGCATCCCCGAAGATTGGGAAACAGTGATGTCGAAAGCAAGCGAAAGTATCGACACCATTGGTAATTATAGCCTGTTCATTGATTCTAATCTTCATCTGATTTTTTCTGTTACAGGAGAGGATGGCGGGGTCCGCGAAAATATCTCGGATTCCACATTACAGCCAGGAGTCTGGCACCTGATCTCGACTACCTTCAATGGCTCTGAAATAGATGTATATATAGATGGCAGTCCCAATACGCCTCTTTCTGTGGGAAATATACTCTTGCGGACCAATGATAACCCTCTTATTATCGGAAGTCAGGCCGTGACTGATCTGGCCTTTTCCATGAGCGAACTGATGATCTTCCACAGGGTCCTGGGGAAAGAAGAGATCCGTCAGTTCCAGGAAATGCACCTTCCCGGGGTTGCTTTCAATTCACAGAATGAGACAGCCTGTATCGGGGATACCATTGATTTTAATTCCGGTATCTGGGGGCCTTTCATCAATTACTCATTCTTAAAGAACGGAGTGGTCCTCCAGGAAGGATCCTCCCCCACAATTAAGATTCCGGTTAACTCAGATGAGGATTATGGCGAATACCTTTGCGACGCATCCAACGGATACCGGTCGGTGGAATCAACCATGTTGCTGGAATCAGGAAGGCTCTATGATGATCTGCTTGTTGAATACCAGTCTTCACCGGAAATACAATTAACCGTAGGGGATACATTAGATCTGGGATTCTACGTAAACCATGATTATGAGGACCTGGATTATGAAATGTATCACAACGGAACGCTCCTGCCGGGAGCCGGTAAACAGTATACCGTTGACAGCGTGACCGTGGCTGATGCCGGGGCTTACTACCTGGTTCTTATCAATGGTTGTGAAAGGATAATCTCGGATACGGTAGTTGTAAACGTAGAAAGAATATATTATTCATATGAAGTAGCGGGTTGGGATTGGACCGCTCAAATCAGTGGCACGGCGAGTTCATATTTCAGCAGTATTTCAATTGGGAAAGACAGCAGTTTTCACCTGCTCGGCCATTTTGGGGAAGGACTGAGAATTGAGGATACTGAGGCATTTTCAGCCGGTGAAGACGATATCTTAATCGTGAAGTATTCCCGGAACGGGGATTACCTGTGGAGTAATTTCCTCACCTCTGCCTATTACAAGGGGAAAGGTGATCTGGCAGTGGATAGCGAGGGAAATATATATGTCAGCGGCTCCTTTTGGGATACGATTTATATTGAGGACCAGACCCTGACTACAGACAGGGTGGCCGGAAGTGGCTACCTGGCAAAATACAATCCTTCCGGCATGCTGCTCTGGATAAAAGAACTGGAAACTACCCGGGGGGTCAACTGTGACAACATTGAGATCGATACCGCGGATCATATCTACCTTGGAGGGAATTTCTCCGGAACCCTGACCATTGATGCCATTGAGGTGAGCGGAACCTGGGATAGCTATGCCAATGTTACCTTTGTGGCCCGGATGGATACGGCCGGAAACTGTGATTGGATCAGTCATGCTGTAACCGATCCGGATATGGGTTTATTCGGACTCATAGATCTGGATCTGGGTCCATCGGGTCAATTGCTGGCAGCAGGAACCTATAACGATATGGTTGATTTTGGGAACGGCGTGATCCTGAGCACACTCATTGAGGCTCCCTTCCTGGTTCAGTTTGATGGATCCGGGGTAGCCCAATGGGGAACTACCATCACTACCGGATCCGGATTTGCTGAAACCTTTGATGTAAGCGCGGATGACATGGGACGCATATTCATGACAGGGATGCACGTGGGAGATATTGGCTTTGGTGAGTTTTCAGTACATAAAGAAGGGACGGTCATGGAGGAAATATTCCTGGCCAGGTTTGATCCCGGAGGTATTTGCACTGCCCTGAATTCATATGGAAGCAAAGGAGATGGAGGAGATTTTGGAGTTTGTTATGAACCTGCTACCGATACCACCGGTTACCTGTTGGGAATGTATGGAGATACCCTGATTCTGGGACAGGATACCCTGGTGGCCCGGCCAGCCTCAGGTGCGGGAGGTGTTTCCCCCAATATGTTTATAGCCAAACTGACAGATGAGGGAGAGCCCCTGGTCATGAAATCGGCCGGAGTGAGAGGGAATCAGTTCTTCGGGGAGATTGAAGTTACAGAGGAAGGACGCTTGTATTTTGCCGGGCTGAACGAAGGCGTCACATTTAAAAAGGCGGCTGCTGCGGAATCAAATCCAGTGGCGTTTGTGGGCTTTCTGGAGGAGGGAATCCCGGAGCCCATTAAACCTGAAGATATTGTTGTGATTACCCAGGAAACCATTTGTCAGGGCGATAGTACGTTGTTCAGGGGCGCATGGTACAGCGCGGCAGGAACATATAACGACAGGGTTCTGGTTACGAATGGAAGTGATACGGTTTACACCCTGGAACTGGATACCAGGAATTGCACATCAGTGGAGCAGGATATGGAAAGGGAAAACTACTTGATTTATCCCATCCCTGCCAGAGAGATCCTGTATGTGAAGTCGCCTGACCAGGAGTCTTTCGGGATACAAATATTCGAGTTATCCGGAAAACTTCTCCTGCAGAAGCAGGACCAGAGTGAATATTCGATTGATGTGCAGGGGTACGAACCGGGTATTTATTTCCTGAAGTTGATCAGGCTGGGAGAAAACAGCATACACAAGGTTATGATTGAGTAGACCTGGGATCCATGTGGTGATTTTCATTATAGTCTTCTTTCCAATGATCAGATAGATCTCCTACCTGATGGATATCCTGGAATAAGTATGCATCTATGTACTTAATCTGTAAATTAGTAGAAGAACGGAGTCAGGACACAGGACCTTTCGAACCTAACCTTATATGAGTTTGAAAAACAACTACTCAATTTTGATTGGAGAACTGTAAATGGAAATTACGGTCCTATATGGATCTCACGTTTTTGTGAATCCCTATTCATAGTGAGCACATATCCCCATTTATAGTGATTTATTGCGATCCATTGATGTTTCCCTGTCCTTCATCAAATCAATATTTCCTTTTATATAGATATATGCTATATTTAAGTGATTGTGCCATGAGCAATCAATAACTAACCTGGAATCCAAGCTTTTGTGCAATGTCGGACTTTACCATAGAGTGTGCCATAATTGATGATGAGATCCATGCATCCGATCGGTTAAAGGACATCCTTAATGATATTGATTCCATCGATGTACCGAGCGTACACAATACTTACCAGGATTCGTTGGAAGAGCTGTTACTCACCCGGCCAAGAGTAATCTTTCTGGATGTAGGTAAGCCTTCGGCCTGGTAGACCCTTGGTGATTTTCTCATGAGGGGAAGGGTAATGAGATTCTATTTAGATTCTTCGGGCAGATAACCCGGGAGGAGTTCCTCAAGCTGTTGGATGGAGTGA
>Ga0075307_1000037_pt1 | contig 22110 bp, 18 predicted proteins | sample Joice_ThreeSqA_D_2_FD_120058 | JGI IMG/M metagenome (GOLD analysis project Ga0075307, IMG submission 120058) | Natural and restored wetland microbial communities from the San Francisco Bay, California, USA, that impact long-term carbon... | ecosystem: Environmental > Terrestrial > Soil >...
AGCGAGCCAATCATCTAGTTTGTTGATAAAATGAGGGCGTACATTGGCTAACATATATTCTACTGCAATTTGCAGTATAATACTCTAATATGAGTAAGAATACTGCAATTCTGGTGGTATAATTCGATTTGTAATTATGGGAAATAAGAACGGGTTATTTGTATAAAAACAAATAGGATATTCACTTGGCATTCCACGGCTTCGCCACGTCACTCCCGGAAAGGTTCTTCGCAATTCAGGGAAAGGCAAAGAAAATTACAAAGAATTGAGCCCATTGTCAATTTTTGTTGATAATTGACACTATAATTCTCATAAATCTACTTCTGTCTATGGATGAATGTAGGAACCCAGTATTTTGAATTGAATGAAGGAAAGGTATTAGAAGGGGAATTACTCGGCCTTCGGCCTCGTGATTCTCAGAGGGGGGTGGCTTTACAAATGAAAAGCCCTGTTCGCTGCGCTCACTCTGGTCTTTTTCCCTTTTGTCCTAATGAAAGCAAGCTTTCAACGTCCAAAATGAAAAAAGCCCATCAGACTTCGTCTGAGGGCTTTTCTTTGTAGCGAGAGGGAGAATTGAACTCCCGACCTCATGATTATGAATCATGCGCTCTAACCATCTGAGCTACCTCGCCATAGCCACCTGAGAACCTGAAAGGGCGCAAGGCGCTTTAGGGCTGCAAATATATAATTTTTTAAGATTACGGCAAAGGGATTGGGACCGTGAGTTTATTGCAGTGTTTTTGTATATTACAGATGTAAGTTTTGGAAGCAATCATCTATGGGAAGTGGTTCTGAGGAAATAAGTCAATTGTGGCAACTGATGGTCTACGTGGGGGCCTTCCTGATTGTGGCTGTGGCTGCCAGGAAGGTGGCGGGAGTGATTCAGAGACTGAAGCTGCCCCTGATCACCGGGTTCCTGTTGATTGGAATGGTTTCGGGTCCGGAGGTGCTTGGATTGATTCACGAAGAGGCGCTGTCAAAGCTCAATTTTGTGAATGAGATTGCCCTGGCCTTTATCGCTTTTGCGGTGGGTACGGAACTCTATCTGAAAGAGTTGCGGAGCAGGATGAAAAGTATCATCACCATGACCGTTACCCAGGTGATCGTTACGTTTCTGTTGGTTACGATCTCCATGTACCTGCTCCTCCATTTGATCCCATTCGCCCGGGACATGAATCTGGCAGCCCGAATCGCCATTGCCATGCTGGCCGGTACCATTGCCATAGCCCGGTCACCGGCTTCAGCCATCGCTATAATCAATGAGCTTCGTGCCAGGGGGCCTTTTACCCGGACAGCCATAGGGGTCACTGTGATAACAGACTTTGGGGTCATTGTCTTTTTTGCCATTATTTTCACCCTGTCCAAATCCTTGCTTCTGGATACTGCCTTCCGAACCATTTATATCCTGCAGGTTCTGGTCGAACTGGCGGTCGCTGCAGGATTGGGTTTCGCAGTGTGGTGGATGCTCAGGGGTATTCTTTCACTGAAAGGCCTGGTCTGGTTGAAAAAGGGACTGGTATTACTGACCGGGCTCCTGGTCTATCTCTTTACGCATATTCTTGAACAGCGTTCCGGCCTCTACCTGGAGCAGGGGATTCATGTGGAACCCTTGCTTATCTGCATTATTGGCAGCTTTCTGGTAACCAACTATTCGGTATACAGGAACGATTTCATGAGGTTGGTCAAGGAGCTGGGCCCCTATATTTATATCCTGTTTTTTACCCTGACCGGAGCCATGATCTCACTGGAGACCATTGCAGCCATGTGGTTTGTGAGCCTGATCATTTTCGGGGTACGTGCGGCCTCGCTTTTCGTTGCAGGTTACGCAGGCAGCACTCTGGCTGGGGATCCACCGTTGTTCCGGCGTGTATCGTGGATGCCTTATGTGACACAAGCCGGAGTGGGTGTGGGACTGGCCACCATCATCGCCGTTGAGTACCCGGGTTGGGGAGCAGAGTTTGCCACACTTATGATATCAGTAATTGTTCTGACCCAGATAGTGGGACCGCCATTGTTCAAGTGGGCGCTTCACATAACAGGTGAGGTGCATGTGAAGTCTGACGGAAGTTTCGAAGTGGAACGGAAGGTGCTGATATTCGGAATGGAGAATCAGTCACTGGCCCTGGCCAAACAGCTGAGTAACCAGAACTGGACGGTGGAGTTTGTGGTGACCAGGCCGTCGGTGGATGAAGAACATCAAAGCGGTTATACCGAACATCTGATGGAGGGGACCGGACACCTGGCACTGAGGAAGTTCAGTGCCGAAACAGCGGACACCATGGTATGCCTTTTGTCCGACGAGGAGAACTACGCAATCTGTGAAACAGCTTATGAGCATTTCGGGACCAGGCATATGATCGTGAGGTTGGAGGACAAATCGTTTTATAAAAGTTTTGTCAAGATCGGGGTGATGGTGATTGATCCGGCTACAGCCATGGTCTCCCTGATGGAGCATTTCGTGCGCTCGCCCATTGCCACTTCCATCTTACTGGGAATGGATGAGAGCCAGAATACCATTGATATTGAATTGCGAAATTCTGACTTCCACGGCCTGACCCTGAGAGATCTGCGGTTGCCCTCGGATGTGATTATCCTGTCGGTAACCCGTGGTGATCACCCCATTATTTCCCACGGTTATACCCGGCTCCGTCTGGGCGATATCGTTACGATGGTGGGTTCCTATGAGAGCCTGGACAAGGTACGTCTGAATCTGCAAGGTTATTAAACAATGAAACGAATGAATGAAGTTCTAAAAAAGATCGCTGAAGGAAGGGTGCTGGTATCGGATGGTGCGTGGGGAACCTATCTTCACCAGAAAGGCTTAAAGGTTGGGGAGTGTCCTGAATTATGGAACGTTAAACGTCCCGATGATGTATTGGATATCGCCCACAGCTACGTAGAGGCCGGGGCAGATATTATACTGACCAACAGCTTCGGAGGAAGTCCGTTGAAGCTGGATGGATACGGGCTGAGTGAACGGACCTATGAACTGAACCGGAGGGCGGCGGAGATCTCAAAGCAAGCCGCCGAAGACCATGCGCTGGTAATGGGTTCCATTGGTCCCACTGGAAAAATGATCATGATGGGAGAGGAGCCTCCGCAGGAGGTACTGAAGGGATTTATGGATCAGGCGAGGGGACTGGCTGACGGGGGTGTGGATGGGATTGTCATTGAAACCATGAGTGATCCGGAGGAGGCCAGACTCGCCATTGAAGCGGTAAAAAAGGTCTCGGGGATCGATGTAGCCTGCACCTTTACCTTTTCTAAAAACCAGGATGGAGTATACCGGACCATGATGGGTACCGATGTAGCCTCCTACCTGGAGATGGCCATAGAGGCCGGTGCGGATATCATCGGGGCCAATTGTGGCAACGGGACTGCCGGGATGATCGAGATCGTAAGGGAGATCAGGACTCTTAATCAGGATATCCCCATACTGGTTCATGCCAATGCAGGGCTTCCCGTTTACCAGGATGGACAGACGATCTTTCCCGAGTCAGCCGATGAAATGGCTTCCCAGATCGGGGAGCTGGTGGCAGCCGGAGCCAATATCGTGGGGGGATGCTGCGGGACCACCCCCGAACATATCCGGCAAATAGTAGAGGCCGTAAGTAATCTCAACAGGTAAATATTCTACCTGATCAGTTCGTTGCGCCAGAAATCCAGGTGGTAGGCCGGGCCGTCGGCGTTCCATACCTTGGTGACAATATCAATGTCTCCGTCCCCGTCCACGTCACCCAGCTGTGCATCGTGCCAGCCCGGATTGTCCACGTGAATGATGAATAGTGTGAACTGAGGAGGTGTTGCGCCATTGTTGTACCAGATGACCCCGCGCTCTTTCAATCCCCGTGGTTTCATGGCAACCAGTCCGTCTGCTTCCATATATACATCCGGATCCTCCTGTTCTCCTGCAAAAATATCAGGGAACCCATCCTGGTTGAAATCGGCAATTCCAAGTGAATGAAAAGAGCCGGTGCCCGGCACATCTCCCTTACTCGTTTCCGGATCGGGAAGCTGGATGGATTGCCACTCATTTCCGTGACTCAGGTTTTTAACCCAGAAGAGATGCGATCCCCCTGTATCGCAGTGACTGTATACAATGTCGTTGATCCCGTCTCCATCCACATCGGTGATCCATGACCGGGCGGAGCGGCCATAGGATGCGTCTGGAACCGGCTCAAATGGCCAGGGATGCTCTTCCCACACCCCGATGCCATCGCCGGGATTGGCATACCAGTATCCCGGGATGATCACGTCCGGGTCCCCGTCCCCATCGAGGTCTCCATATCCCCTGGGTGCCGTTCCCCCATGATCGTGATGCCCGGAGGTGATGATATTCTCACGCAGGGTCGAGGAGGTGTTGTACCATGCCAGTTTGTTCCCGTCATAGACCAGGATATCCGCCTCCCCGTTCCCGTCCACATCAACAGTTGCTGCATCATGTCCACCTGCCTTGATCAGGTAGCCGGTCCAGGGAACATCGGGATATTCTGCAAGGATCCCCGGGTTTCTGAACCAGATGCCGTTGAAGACCACATCCATCCATCCATCGTGATCGATATCGATGGGAGTGGTACCCAGGGTATTTCCGAATGTTTCACCTGATCCCATCAGGTGCTGGATCCAGAGGGAGTCGTTGATACGTTCATACCAGTACGCCGACAGGGAATTCCGCCTGGAAATGGCTACATCAAGATCGCCGTCGCCGTCATAATCTGCAAGAGCCGGGCCGCCGGTTCCCCATGAAGATCCGGTGAGCACCGGGTCGATGGAGAAGTGCTGCCAGGCGGGAAGGGGCTGACCCTGTGCAGATCCATGCACCATTGAGAGAGAGACCAGAATGATCATTCCGGCGATTTTCATCATCCAGTTTTTCATATTGTTTCGGATTTGGACTCAAGTTAATCAAATCCTGGCAATGGTTCCCCTAAAAAGCCATGTTCAGATAGATGGTAGGGGTGAGGGGGACCGCTTCGGCATTTACGCTGATCGTGCTTGTCAGGGAATCCGGGATCCGGACCACATTGGAGTACTTGACATTTTCGTGGTTGAGCAGATTCAGGACAGATATCCCGATCTCGAAATGGTAATCCCTGATATGATGGCGGTAAAACAGGGCCACATCGAGCCTGCTGTATGGATAACGCTCCTGCTGACTATCCAGCAGGGAGGGAGGGGGCTGGAACCCCGATCCATATACATAATTAACTGAAAAGAAGATGGGACTGAAATTGAGCAGCAGGGCCCCTTTGACTTCATGACGCTGATCCTGCGGGGCATCCATATAATACTCATCAGTGGGATAGTTGGGAAAGTGTTCCTCTGTTCTGCTCAGCGTGTAAGATGCCCAGACTTCGTGTTTTCTGAAGTATTGCTTTATCAACAGGTCCATCCCGTACATCCGGGCTTCTCCCTGGTAGGCGTTATGGATGTCCAGTCTCCAGAGGTCCACAAACCTGGTGATCCCCGAAGTGGTTTTATAGAAGCCTTCCGCGCCGATGGTCAGGCCGTTGGTTTTGTAGCTGATCCCTCCTACAAAGTGGTTGGCCTTCAATACTGGAACATCTTCATTGTCACAGACAGCCCATATATAGCGCCTGTTCCCGAGTTCATCCGTCACGGGGATTTCAGAGATGAACTGGTTATAGATCCCGGCCGCTCCGTTCAGCTTCCAATGGTCCGAAAGGTCCAGGGATACCTGTATCCTGGGCTGGATGTATACTGTTTGAAGGTGAAAGGGATAGTCCACCCTGATACCCGGTCTGATACTGAGTCTTTCCACCGGCGAAAATTCATCCTGCAGATAGAGGCCAATGCGGTGGGATTGCACTGTTGAATTCACCTGGTTTTGATCCAGGCTGTCCACACTGTAATTCACATCTTCAAGGGTATAGTTCCAGCCTGTTTCGATCATCTGTCTCTCTGAGATTGGGATACGGATCTTATTCCTGATATTGACTTCATAGACATCGTTCTTGAACATGGCCTCCCGGCCCGTCCACCTTGAGTTTCCTCCCATCCCTGAGGTCCTGTTTACAACCTGCTTTTCGTACAGCTCATTGTTTAACGCTGAAATATTGATTGAGAGGTGACTGTTGACCCCGTTGTTCCATGTCTTCCCATAGAAGGCGGAACCACCCAGCTGCCTGTTTTTCTCGTCTACGTTCTGAGAGATATCCGCATTGTTCCTTTGCTCTTCCACATCATACGAGAACAGGTCTTTGCCTTCATATAGACTGATAAAATAGTTATCGCCTTTTGCTGTGGATCCGGCGTATTTCACATTGAAATCCCTGAAAAGATAGTCCGGATAGATATTGATATCGTACCTGTCGCTGGTTCGTCTTCCGCCGCTTATAACGTTCAAATCCCCGGCATCAACAAGATTATAGTAGGTGTGCCGGTATGCCAGGGTGAGGGACGAACGTTTGTTGATGGGTACACTGGCCATCCCGTTTACGGTCATATTGTTGATATTCAGATTAATGGAAGGTTTCCGTATATCTCCGTTGATTCCTGAAATATCCACGATTCCTCCTACCCGGTCCTCATAATCGACACCGTACCCCCCCTTGAGCACTTTGATATCCTTGGCCATGTAAGGATTGACGAAACTGATGTTGTCATTGAAGTTTTTCAGTCCGAAGACGGTGAAGCCGTCAAACATGATCTTGCTTTGTCCCGAGTAGCTCCCCCAGATGATCAGCTCGCTGGAACGTTCACCTGCTGCAAGTATTCCCGGTTGCAGGCGGAGAAAGTTAAATACCGCATTGTCACCGTTACCCGGCAACCGGTTGGCTATTTTATGATTCAGCCTCATTACGCCCGGTTCATCACCGGTCTCGCCTGATCTTTCGACCATACTGCCTTCTATCACCACCTCTTTTAGCCCGATAATGGAGGGTATCAATTCAATTGTATATCCCGTTCCGGGGGAGAGTGTGGTATCTTTAATATAATATCCGAGGTAGGAGACTTTGAGACTGAACAGCGAATCGGTAGATACAAACGAGAAATTCCCGTTTAGATCTGTAATGGCACCCGACTGGTTGATTACAATGTTGGAAAAAGGCAGTGTTTCTCCATTCCGGGCATCGATCACCCGTCCGGACAGGAGGTGGTTTACGGGTAGTTCCGCCCGGTATGTGCTGTAGAGTGTATATACTTCACCGATCTGTTTGAAATCAAGGGGATAATCCCTGATCAGGAAGGCGATAGCCTGCTGCGGATCCTCAAACTCCTGATGAACCGAGATCGTGTAATCTGAAAGTTGCCGGTCGTCGAATGAGAGCTGGACACTGTACTGCCTGGCAACCCTCATCAATACCTGGTTGAGAGGTTCATTATCTGCATCCACAGCAATGGCCTGTGCGTGAATCCGGACAGGAAAACTCAACGACAGGATCAGCAGGAAGATTGAAATCCTACTTCGGTGAGGGATGTACCAGGTATTTATTCCCGCTTTCTCGTTCATATTCCAGGTCAAATGGCACACAGAGCAAAGATAAGATATTCTCTACCGGTTGGTCGAGTGAGAAATTCCCTGAATAGACCTCCTGTATCTCCTCAGTAGTTTCAATAACAATGCCAAATTGCCTTTCGACCTCTTCAAAAACAAGCTGAAGCGGGGCGGACCCGAACATGATCATGTTTTTGGTCCAGCCTGGTTCCGTTCTGGGTTCTGTTACTCTGGATACCGTAAATCCACCCGTGGGTTGAAGAACACTCTTCTCTTCTGGTGAAAGAACTACACTTTTTTTAGATGCTCTGTCCGTTACCTTCACGCTACCGGTATGACAGGTAACAATATAATCTTCTCCGCGTGAAAAAACATTAAAGGTAGTTCCCAGCACCTCGGTTGTGGCATTGGACGAGACTACCGTGAATTTTTTTCCTTTTTCCACCTGGAAAAAAGCTTCCCCGTCCAGCTCCACCTTCCTGGAGATGAACCACCAGTATGGGTGATATTCGATATGTGTGTAAGCATTCAGTTCTGCTTCCGAACCATCCGGCAATTCCACTGAGGTATGTACACCATTCGGGCAGAAAGTCTTTACAGTATAGAGGCGCATAAATCCTGCAGCAGAAAGTAGGAGCGTCACGGTTGCAGCCAGTGCAAACCACTGTCTGCCGGACAGCGTGCGTACGACAGGTTCCGGCGTACGACCCTCCTCTTTTATTTTGCCTTCCAGCTCATTCCAGACCTGTGCTTTGCTTTTCTCCCAGGGTATTTTCATACCGGAAGAAAGCAGATCGGAAAGTCCATTTGGATCATCCTTTTTGTCTCTATGTCTGTTCTCCTTTTTCATCAGAATTGTAACTCTTTTCTTAACCGGGAAAGCGCCCCGGATACTCTTTTCTCAACTGCTTTTACACTGATTGATAGCCTTGTTGCAATCTCCCTGTAGGTCAGATCCTCATTTCTGCTCATTAAAAATGCGATGCGCTGACTCTCTGGCAGCAACGAGAGTGTTTTTTCATATTTTTCCTGCAGCTCCCTGTACCGCAATGCATCTTCCGGTGTTCCATCCATCTGTTCGAACCGGATCCGGCCGGGGGCCTCCTGCCTGAGACGTTCTCTTCGAAAATGGCTTACAAACAGGTCGCCCGCAATCTTATAGAGCAGTCCGGTATCCTTTCCCGCTGCAACATCCATCTTCTTTTCCCAGATCCTCATAAAGGTATCCTGTGCCAGGTCAGTGGATAGAGCAGTATCCCCGCAACGGTAATAGAGATATCTTCTGATATCTTCAAAGTAAAGATCGAAAATGGTTTTGAACTGCTCCTTGGTCACGGGTTATCTTTCTGATTGCTTTACAAAACTAAACAATGTCAATGAACTTGTTTGAAGAGGAGACCGGTAATCCATCTGAAAACCGGTCTCCAAACCTCTAACTAACCAAATCCACGATTTACCACCAACCCTTGTCTCTGTTCATATGCCTGTCATGTCTGCGGAAATCTTTCCTGAATCTACCCAGGTTCAGTTCAATCTCTTCTGTCTCCCCGTTCTTGGTGACCTGGGCAATATTATCGCATTCACCGGTACCGAAATCGATGGTCATCATCTCATCGCCCCTGACTATTTCTATAATTCCGCTCAACGGGAACCTGCATGAACGGTCTATCAGGAGGGGTTCAGTGATCGTCTTCTGGAATTTGAGTACTTCGTTCACTGTGATGCTGCCTTTGCCGCTTAACAGGAATATATCATCGGCCACTGCCGGTGTATCGAAACCTTCCATCCACTCCCTCTCCCCGGAGAGTTCACGAACGATCGTATATGATTCTCCATTGTGTTCAAATGTGGTGGTGGAAACCATCTCGAATGAGATGACCCAGTTCCCGGCATCATTTTGCCCCTCATTGGTAAAAGTTGCTGTTTTTGAGATATTCCTGTACCCCATCACCAGGTTCTCATAGTTCACCGTGTAGACAGCACCTTCATTAAGTATGGTATCGGTCATGTAGATGGTGATAACACCTTTTTTCTCCATGCCCCATCTCCCTGAACAACCATCTTCGTAATTGATGGTAATGGTCTTGGGAAATACGTCGCTGTCTACCGAAACTGTCGCGCACGGAGGGAATCCGTCACCAAGGAAAAGGTGATCACCGCCTATCATCATTCCGCCATGTAGCAGATGCCCTGCAAATCTGGCGGCGTCTATATCACAATCGGTGGCTTCAGCCGACTTAAGATTGGCCACCTCCTCTTCGGCAAGGGTGACATTATCATCAAGCCCCTGAATGTCGGTTCCCGTTTTATCGCAACCAGCGATAAAAAGGGATACTGCAAAGCCTGCAGCTATGATCCATGTTTTTTTCATCTTTTTCATCTTTATTAGGAATTTCAGTTCTGTTTTTACCCTATACCGAACAGAAGAATGAATACCCTACCCTTCAATCAGTTTTTTTTACGATGATTATATAATAAAATCGAAAATCCCTGAATGATGGATAGGGTAGACAGGAGTTTGTGCATCATATACTACAGACTTGTTCCGAAAAACACTATATTTCATTCATAAAACCCGAAATCATGAGAACAATAGTTATTGTTACGGCGTGTTTACTTCTTTCTATACCCGCCTTTGGCCAGACCAGGGTGGTTAAGGGAAAACTCACCACATTCAATGAGTACCCGGTGAAGAATGTGGAGGTAGCTGCAAAGAAAGCCAAATCTACTGTGATGACGGATTCACTCGGCCAGTTTGAGATCGTTTGTAATGAGAAGGATGTGATCATGATCAAGGCGAAGGTGTTCCAGTCCTTAAATAAAAAGGTAGACCCTGATGACGAATTTGTAACTGCCAATCTGATTTTCAGGGATTCACCCGAGAACAGGGAGATTGCCACCGGCATGGGATACGTCACCCATGAGCAACTCACCTTTGCGCTCGCTCACCTGGCAAATGAGAATAACGATTTCTGCAACTACAGTGATGTATACTCGCTTGTAAAGGGGAAGTTCCCGGGTGTTATGGTCAAACCGAACTCAAGTGGAACCGAAGCTATATATGTGCGGGGGAACAAGTCTCTTTACCAGGATAATGAAGCCATTTACGTAGTAGACGGGGTGATGGTGGGTGATATCTCATTTGTCAACCCCTGCGAAATGTCGACCATCGATGTTCTGAAGGACGGCGGAGCTGCCATGTATGGTTCCCAGGGAGCCAACGGTGTGGTGGTTATTGAGACCAAAGGATACAGGAAGTAGCACGAACTCCTTTTTAAACCTTTGACCGGGAAACAGGTCCTATTATAAAACAATACCCCCACACATATGAGATCCCTTATAATAGTTGCGTGCTGCGTGCTTTTTTCAACGGCGGGCATGGCACAGACCCGAGTGGTGTATGGCATACTGACGGCCTATAACAAATACCCCGTGGCCAATATCGAAGTGAACGCCAAGAAAAGCAAAGCGTCCACAAAGTCGGATACTCTTGGGAATTTTACCATTGTCTGTAACGAAAAGGATCAGATCAGTATCAAACCTGAAACCTTCAAGACCACGAGCCGGAAGATAGATAAGTATACCCCGGACACACTCACGATCAACCTGGTCTTTATGGACTCAAAGAAGAACAGGGACCTGGCAGTCGGTTATGGCTTTATGTCAAAGGAGAACCTGACCTTTGCAGCTGACCACATGCAGCAGGAGAACAATGAGTACTGTAACTTCACCAATATATATGAATTGCTCAAGGGGAAGTTTCCCGGAGTGCAGGTGGACGGCACTTCAGGATCATACAGAGTCTTTATCCGGAACTCCACCTCCATAAATGGGCCCAGGGAGGTGCTCTTCGTGGTAGATGGATCAGCCGGAGCAAGCATCGACGGACTTTCACCGTGTAATATCAGGTCCATTGATGTCATCAAGGATGGCATGACCTCTATCTACGGGACGCGGGGCAGTAATGGTGTTGTTCTGATAGAGACCAAGAAGGGCAATTGATTTTTTATTTAATTTGGGCGTGTTATCTTTGATTCCATGAACAGATTAAATACCCGCTTATATGCAGGGCTGATCGCTCTGCTTTTTCTATTTAGCTCCCTTCAGTCCATTGGCCAGTCTCACGTTCCGGAGGATATTCTCCATTGGGAAAGTGATATTGCAGTTTTCGATTCCCTGAACCTTGCTGAGGCCTCCGATGCCGGTACGCTGCTGGTGACCGGAAGTTCCAGTGTCAGGTTGTGGGACTCCATCCATGTCGACCTGGCTCCCTACAGGGTGATGCAAAGGGGATACGGAGGTGCCAAGCTGTCCGATTATAATTACTATGCGAACAGGATCATTAAACCTCAGCAGTTCAAGGCCATTGTTATTTTCGTAGCCAATGATATCTCGGGAGGTGAGATCGACCGCACTCCCCGCCAGGTGTTGAAGATGTTCCGGGCGCTGGTTAATATGATACGCACTCGGAATCCTGATACACCGGTGTGCTGGATCGAGATCACACCCACTCCCAGCCGGTGGGATGTTTCCTCCCGGATAAGGGAGGCTGACCGCCAGATAGCAAATTACTGTTCCAGGAACAGTGATCTTCATTTTATCTCCACATACGATTACTATATTACACCTGAAGGTCTGCCGGACCCGACCCTGTTCAGGGAGGATATGCTCCATTTGAACAGAGAGGGTTACAAGCGCTGGGCCGGGATTATCAAGGCTTCGCTCCGGGAGGCCGGGATCGGTCCCTGATGGTATTGTTTAACTCTTACTATCTTTAGAGAATGAACGAGTGCCGTACCTTGCTGCGTTATCATGATCTTTCTGTGGAAGTGGAGTCAACTCCCGGGAAGGAGCTGATGGAGCATATGAATCAGACTGTAATGGGGCAGACCGGGGGATTCCGTTACCGTCATACCGACCTGGAGGACCGGATGAAGGCCGGTGACGAGAATTACTTTATGTATCTCCGTAAATCCGGGAAGATGCTTGGATCGGTCGGATTTTGCGGCAAACCGACTGAGACTGACGGTTTTGCACACGATAGCTGGTTGATCCGCTATTTCTCCATCAAGGCTCCCATGAGAACGGTTCCCAAAAAGAGGAGGACAGGGGAAGAGTTGAAAGTGGAGGACAAACGAACCACGGTGCTGGGACGTTTTATACAGCCTATATTCGCTGATCCCACACAGCTCAGGGAAGGGGAGAGCCGGAAAGATATGCCCTCCATCATATTTGCCACCATCGACCAGACCAATCTCCGTTCCATGAATTTCAGTGCCGAGATGGGCCTCGAAACCATTGGGAAATTTGCAGCATTCAGCTTCAGCAGGATGATTCCCGGAAGGTCCAACAGGATCGAACCGGTGAAGGAGACCGAACGTGGTGTTGTTCTTGATCAGATCAGGGAATATTACAAAGGGTATACGTTATTCTTCCCGGATGCCATCTTTAAGAACAACGACTACTATGTGATCAAAAAGGAGGGCAGGATGGTGGCCGGGCTCCAGATCTACCGGGTTGCGTGGAAGATTGTTGATATGGGTAACCGGATGGCCAACATTTCGGGCCAGCTGATCACCAGGATACCCTGGTTCCGGAAGCGGTTCAGCGGGGACGAGCTTCGATTCCTGGCATTTGATGCCATCTACTGTGAGCCCGGGTGCGAACCGATACTATATGAACTGATGGAGGGGATACTTGAACGCACCGGCTACTATTTTGCCATGATGATGATGGATACTGAGTCTGACCTTTACCGTCAGCTTAGTAAACATAAAAAATGGGGGGTCCTCAATAAAATAGTGGGCACAGCCATTGCCGAGATCCGGGTGCGGTTTTTCAATATCCCGGATGACATCAGGCAAAAATTTTATGAAAGGCCCACCTACATTCCCACTTATGATAACTCCTGAACCCGAGATGATGCAATCCGATACCAATGAACCGTTCTTGATCCGCCAGGCACGAAGGGAAGATGTCCCCCTGATACTTGACTTTATTAAGAAACTGGCTGAATATGAACGACTTTCCCATGAAGTGGTTGCTACTGTCGCGGACCTTGAACACCACCTTTTCGGAAACAGAACTGTTGCTGAAGTGCTGCTGGGATACGAAGGGGAGCTGCCCGTGGGATTCGCCCTCTTTTTTCACAATTTCTCCACTTTCCTGGGCAAACCTGGGATATACCTGGAGGATCTTTTCGTACTGGAGGAGCACCGTGGTAAAGGGTATGGTACCAGGCTGCTGTCAAGGCTGGCGGCCCTGGCCGTGGAGCGGAACTGCGGCAGGTTGGAATGGGCTGTTCTGGATTGGAATGAGCCCTCTATTGAGTTTTATAAATCACTCGGTGCCAGGATGATGAATGAGTGGATCGTGAACAGGATGACAGGTGAGAGTCTCGAGAAGCTTGCAGACCGGTACTGACAATCGTTAAAAATACCTATTTTGCAACCATGGAAATCGTTGTAAAAAAGGTGTGCTCACGGAGTGACCTCAGGAAATTCATCCACCTGCCTGCAAAAATTCACAGGAATCACAAAAACTGGATTCCGCCTCTCTATTCGGATGAGTGGGAGTTTTTCAATAGAAAAAAGAACAAAGCCTTCAGCTACAGTGATGTGATCTTACTGCTGGCTTTCAAAGGAGACAAAGTGGTTGGCAGGGTGATGGGTGTTATCAATCATAAATACAATGACCTCCACCATCAGAAATATGCCCGGTTCAATTTCCTGGAGACCTGGGATGACAGAGAGGTGATCGAATTATTGCTGCACCATATTGAGGCGTGGGCCAGGATCAAAGGAATGCAGAAGCTTGTGGGCCCGCTTGCTTTTTCGGATAAGGATCCGCAGGGGTATCTTATTGAAGGATTCGATGAACCCGTTGTCATTGCCTCCCACTGTAATTACAAATACCTTGTGGATCACCTGGTTGCATTGGGTTATAAAAAGGACATCGATCTGGTGGTCTATAAGATCAATATCCCCGAACAAACGCCTGAACTTTACGGCAAGGTGGCGGAAAGGGCCAGACGCAATAATCCCGGGATCGAACTGCTGGAATTTACCCGGCGCAGGGATCTGAAACCATGGATCAGGCCTATCTTCACGCTTATTAACGATACATTCACGCAGATATATGGGTTCATGCCCTTTACCCTGGAAGAGATGGACGATTTTGCCAACCGGTACCTGCTGATCATGGATCCCCGCCTGATCAAGGTGGTGGTGAATGAGAACAGGGACCCGGTCGCTTTTGTCATCGGTATGCCAGATATAAGCAGGGGAATTAAAAGATCAAGGGGATACCTGATCCCGCTGGGGATCGTGCAAATCCTGGTGGCAAGTCGCCGCTCAAGGCAGCTGAACCTGCTCCTGGGTGCCGTCCACCCCAACTATCAGAACAGGGGGCTCGATACCATCATGGGATCGGCCATGCTCGATTCGGCCAGAAAACAGAACCTGCAGTTTATTGACAGCCACCTGGAAATGGAATCCAATATCAAGGTGAGGGCCGAGATGGAATACATGGGCGGTAAGGTCTATAAGACCTTTCGTATCTTTGGGAAGCCCGTTGGAAAGATTTCCAAAGGGAATGCAGCTGAATCCGGTTCACTGGAGAAAGATAAAATGGAAATGCTTCTGTCACCCTGCCTTTGATTTCCAAAAGAAGGATCGATGCTGTTCAATACCATTGATTTTGCCATTTTTCTTCCGGTAGCGGTGATATGCTACTACCTGATCCCTTTTAAATTCAGGTGGATTTTATTACTGTCAGCCAGCTACTACTTTTATATGAGCTGGAAAGCGGAGTACATTGTCCTGATCATCCTGTCCACCCTGGTTGATTATTTCAGCGGAATAATGATGGCAAAAGTGCCTGATCGCAGGTCCAGGCTACCCTGGCTCATCCTTAGCCTGGTTACAAACCTGGGGCTCCTGTTCACCTTTAAGTACTTTAATTTCGCCACGGAAAACCTGAATCTCCTGTTTCACAGGATTGGCCTTTCCGCCGGGATCCCCATATCGCATCTCCTGCTTCCTGTGGGGATTTCATTTTATACCTTTCAAACGCTGAGCTACTCTATCGATGTCTATTTCGGGAAGCAGGAAGCAGAAAAACATCTTGGATATTTTGCGCTGTATGTTTCGTTCTTTCCCCAGCTTGTTGCAGGTCCCATTGAAAGATATTCGAGGCTGGCGCCACAGTTGCGGGAAAAGCATAGCCTCACATCCGACAACCTGGCCAATGGGTTGAGGCTCATTCTCTATGGGTTGTTTATCAAAATGGTCATCGCTGATAATGTTTCCGGGATTGTAGACCAGGTATATGCCAACCCGGAACATTTTGGTTCAATTGATATACTGAAAGGTGTTCTTCTTTACTCATTTCAAATTTACAGCGATTTCTACGGATACTCCACCATCGCTATCGGCAGTGCACTGCTTATGGGCGTGCGGATCATGGATAACTTCAAAACGCCCTATCTCGCAAAGAATATTTCTGAATTCTGGCAACGGTGGCACATCTCGCTCTCAACATGGTTCAGGGATTACCTCTATTTTCCGCTGGGAGGAAACCGTGTTTCAAAACAGAGATGGGTGTTCAATATAATGATCGTTTTCCTGGTCAGCGGCCTCTGGCACGGGGCCAGCTGGACCTTCCTTATATGGGGAGTCCTGTTCGGGGTGTTGTATATACTTGAACGGGTGGTGAACAGCGCGTTCAACCTTCAGAAGGTCTACTCATCCTGGTCAGCAGGTCATATCCTTCTTGCTATCAAAACATTTATCCTTGTGACCCTTCTCTGGGTGTTTTTCAGAAGCCAGGGTGCAGATCAGGCCATCCGTATCTTCAGACTGATGTTAAGTCCGGGTGTTGCCGGATCACAGTCCCTGGTGATCCCCTTGAGTACATGGATCTTCCTTTTGACCTTTATCTCCAGTGACCTGGTTCTATATAACAAACGGTTTGATACCTGGATAGGGGGAATGCCTTACCTGTTCAGGTGGCTGGTCTACGGAGTATTGCTGTTTGGCATTATTATCTTTGCAGGGGTGGAGAATTTCCCTTTTATCTATTTTCAATTTTAAAGGATGGGAAGAAAAGGGTATACATATTTAGCAGTCCGCATCCTTTCCCTTGCGGTTCTGCTGCTGGTCATGAATCTTCTCTATAAACAACTCTTTTACGAAAGGGACCTGCAGAAATATTCACCCATTATCAACCTGGTCAGGGATGTACCACTGGATGCGAATATCATTTACATGGGAGAGTCTTCAAACAATACTGCCCGGCAAGATGACAGGGATAAGCGAAAGATCTCTGATTTTATCGGCGACTACTATCCCGGCCTCGACCTCTATGATCTGACCAAGCCAGCAGCCCACGCAGAGATCTTCAAGGTCCTCCTTGAACATATGCCCCGGGAGAGTGAAGTGAAGACGGTAATTGTCACACTTACCCTGCGTTCATTCAATGCCCAGTGGATCCATTCTACCCTTGAAACCTCCCTGCAGAAAAGCCTGGTCCTTCTCAGGCCATACCCGCCGCTTGTGGACCGTTTTCTCCTCTCTTTCAAGGCCTATGATATAAAAACCGACGTGGAGAGGGAAAAGGAATTTATGAGTCAGTGGGTGCAGGATCAACTGAAGTTTCCCTATGAATTCCAGTTTAAAGATGTAAAGAAGTGGGACCACTGGATGGCTTATACCGGCATCAGGGATTCATCAGGAGAGATAGACCAGGCCCGGACCGAATTGGCCTGTCACTACATAAAAGCCTATGGTTTCCAGATAGATACCTTGACCAATCCAAGGATAAAGGATTTTAATGGTATTGTTGATCTTGCCCGGGAAAGGGGATGGAACCTGGTATTTAATCTCATGGCGGAAAATACTGAAAAAGCCGGGCAGCTGGTCGGGGATGACCTGCTTTACCTGATGAATCAGAACAGGGAATTGCTGCTGGATTATTACCGGTCAAAAGGAGTGGTGGTGGTTGATAACCTGTCAGTCGTTGAAGATCAACAATTTATCGATCAGGACTGGACCACCGAACATTACGGGGAAAAAGGGCGGAAAATCATTGCAAAGAATGTTGCCCGTGCACTGAGAGCCTGGTATGGGGATGAATACGTGGACGTGGGATACTGAAATATCAGATTTGATTTTGATTAGTAAACTGAAAGCTTTACTTTTGAAAACTATTCAATAGAAAACATGAGGATTATTGGAAATATAACCGTGACCGTCGACCCGCTCTTCTCATAAGCGGGCCCTCACAATTATTTTTCATTTCAACCAATAATTCTTTATCCATGTTACAGTTCAGTATAAAATCTCTTTTTTCCAGATCTTCTTTAAGGGAGTTCTTTGGTGATATTCGTGAAGCCATTGCCGGTTCGGAAAGGGATTTCACACAGATCCCCCTGGGTAAAGCGATCCTGATACTCAGTATCCCCATGGTCCTGGAGATGATCATGGAATCGGTATTCGCGCTTGTGGATATATTTTTTGTCTCCCGGTTAGGCGCAGAAGCGGTGGCCACAGTCGGGATCACCGAGTCTTTGATGACCGTTATTTATGCCCTGGGAATTGGCCTCAGCGTGGGAACAACGGCACTGGTCTCCAGGAGAATAGGGGAAAAACGTCCGGAGGATGCATCGGTGGCAGCCGTCCAGGCGATCATCACCGGGATCGCTGTTTCACTGGTATTTACATCTGCGGGACTCTTTTTCGCCAAGGATCTGCTCCGGATGATGGGCGCTTCGGAAGAGACCGTGCAGATGGGGTATATGTATCCGGCCATCATGCTGGGGGGGAACATGGTGATTATGCTCCTGTTCATCAACAACGCTGTTTTTCGCAGCAGCGGGGATGCCGCCATCTCCATGCGCGTTCTCTGGTTTGCCAATATCCTGAACATTATTCTGGACCCTATGCTGATTTTCGGTATAGGCCCATTTCCTGAGCTGGGAGTACAGGGTGCAGCTGTGGCAACCAATATTGGCAGGGGAATGGCCGTCGTTTATCAGTTTTACCTGCTGGGAAAGGGAAAATACAGGGTGAAAATCAGGGCCAGTCAGATCGTGATCAGGGTCGCGGAAATGGTTAAACTGGTGAAGCTCTCACTGGGAGCCATCGGGCAATACATGATTGCCACCTCCTCATGGATTGTGATGGTCTGGGTGGTGACCAGCCTCGGTGAGGAGGTAGTGGCAGGGTATACCATAGCCATCAGGATCCTTCTGTTTGCATTGTTGCCGGCATGGGGACTGGCCAACGCGGCTGCAACGCTGGTGGGGCAGAACCTGGGGGCCAAACAGCCCGACAGGGCAGAACGCTCTGCATGGGTGGTGGGCATTGCCAACATGATATTCCTGGGCCTGGTATCCGTCATTTTCATATCCATACCCGATACCTTTATCGGCGCTTTTATCGATCCTGCGACTGAACCCGTTGTGATGCAAAGCGGGATTACCTGTCTACGCGTAATCAGTTTTGTATTCTGTGTGTATGCACTGGGACAGGTGATGGTCAATGCCATCAACGGAGCCGGCGACACGGCCACTCCCATCTGGATCAATTTTATTGCGTTCTGGATACTGGAGATCCCCCTTGCCTTTCTGCTCACCAAAGTACTGGGCCTAGAGATCCGTGGCGTTTGCTATGCCATACTGGTAGCTGATACTACCATGACACTTATTGCACTGGCCGTGTTCAGGCGGGGAAAATGGAAGCTGAAGGTTGTTTAGTTCCGGGTCGCTGATTTATAGTCAGATAGTGATCTTTTTTTATAACTTTGACCTGATATGAACAGATCCGGGGCATATACCAACCTGTACCACTCATCCGGTAAAGCTCTCTACGAGTACTGGATGTTCCATCAATCCACAATCTGATTTCACCTCACTTCCGGCACATCTATGACAGTGACCATTTTTGATATCAAACGCTTTGCGGTGCATGACGGGCCCGGCATACGGACCACCGTGTTCCTGAAGGGATGCCCCCTCCGGTGCTGGTGGTGCCATAACCCTGAGAGCCAGGAAATGAAGCCTGTTACAGTAGATATCACGAGAAAGGTGAACGGTAAAAATGTCCCCGGGAAAAAGGTGTATGGGGAGCGCATGGAGGTGGACCAGCTGATGGAGATCCTTATCAGAGACAGGCACTTCTATGAAGAGTCGGAAGGAGGAATTACTTTTTCGGGGGGAGAGCCCCTGATGCAGCCCGATGCATTGGCCCAGTTGCTGGAAGCATGTAAACAACAGGGCCTCCATACAACAGTGGACACCTCCGGTTATGTCGACTGGGAGCAAATGGACCGGATCAGGCCACTTACAGATCTCTTCCTGTTCGATCTGAAGAATATGGACCCGGAGCTCCATAAGAGGTATACCGGGGTGGATAACGGCCCCATCCTTTCCAATGCGGATAAGCTGCTGAGTAAGGGAGCCACTCTTATTTTCAGGATCCCTGTCATACCGGGGTTCAATACCATTGCCAGCGAGGTTGAGGGCATGGTCCGCTTTCTGAAGGAGAGGTCGGAGAAGATGACTGAAGTCCACCTCTTGCCCTATCATAGCATTGCTGGAAACAAATACAGAAGATTGCAGATGAAGCAACAATTTAAAGATGTGGTTGAACCCGATCTGAAGATGATGCATCATTTAAAAGAAGAATTTCGGCAAACGGGATTAGAGGTCATCATCGGGGGATGAGCCTGAAGAGCTCCGGGTGTTAACCATGAAAAATTATGAATAGCAGAATAGAAAAGTTAAGAAATGAGTCACTGAAGGCGGCGAACCAGCTGTCGGCCGAGCGCGGACTTCTTGTGACTCAGTTCTATAAAGAGATCTCAGCAGCTGAGGATTCAGTGCCGGTGCAGCGCGCCAGGGCCTTTGAATATATACTCCGCCACAAATCGATCTGTATCAATGACGGAGAACTGATCGTAGGTGAAAGGGGACCGGCTCCCAAAGCCACCCCCACCTATCCCGAGATCAACCTGCACTCCGTTAAGGACCTGGAGATCCTTAACGGAAGGAAGAAAGTCTCATTCAGGGTGGACGAGGAAACCTGCCGGGCCTTTGAAGAGGTGATTATCCCATACTGGACCGGTCGGACCAACCGGGAGCGGGTTTTCAGGAATATGGAGCCTGCCTGGATAGAGGCATACAATGCCGGGGTGTTCACAGAGTTCCAGGAACAGCGGGCACCCGGACATACCGTTCTGGGAAGCAAGATCTACAGCAAGGGTATGGAGGAGCTGATCCGGGAGGTGAAGGATGCCATAAAAGGCCTGGATATTCAGAATGATCCGGCTGCCTATGATAAACGAGAAGAGCTCAGGGCCATGGAGATCGCTGCCCGGGCGCTGATTATGTTTGCAGGGCGGCACGCCGAATTGCTGGATGCTCTTGCATCCAGGGAGGGGAACAAGGAGCGAAGGAAGGAGCTGGAGCAGATAGCCGCGATTTGCCGAAAGGTACCCTCTCAGCCCCCCGGGACCATGCATGAAGCACTACAGTATTACTGGTTCGTTCACCTGGGAGTGATAACGGAGCTCAATCCGTGGGACTCCTTTAATCCCGGAAGGCTGGACCAGCACCTGCTGCCTTTTTACCTGGCCGATCTGGAATCCGGCCGGCTGGACAGGGAGTCGGCGGTTGAACTGCTGCAGTCGATCTGGATCAAGTTCAACAACCACCCCTCGCCTCCCAAGGTGGGAGTGACTGCCGAAGAGAGTAATACCTATACCGATTTCTGCCTGATCAATACGGGGGGATTAAAGCCGGATGGTTCCGATGCAGTCAATGAAATGAGCTTTATCCTGCTGGACGTGATCGAAGAGATGCGCCTGTTGCAGCCCTCCTCCATGGTGCAGGTGAGTAAGAAGAATCCGGATAGTTTCGTGGACCGGGCGGTAAAGATTGTAAAGACAGGATTCGGTCAGCCCTCTATCTTCAATACCGATGCCATCATTCAGGAGCTGGTCAGGCAGGGCAAGAGCCTGGAGGATGCCCGTAACGGCGGAGCCTCCGGATGTGTCGAGAGCGGTGCATTTGGTACCGAAGCCTATATCCTTACAGGGTATTTCAACCTGGTAAAGGTGCTGGAGATCACCCTTCACAACGGGGTCGATCCGCAAACAGGTAAACAGGTCGGAACCCGGTCGGGCGATCCGGCATCATTTAAACGTTTTGAAGAGCTGGAGCATGCTTTCCGGGAACAGCTCCGGTACCTTATTGACATCAAGGTTGCAGGAAGCAATGTGATCGAACGTATTTACAGCCGGCATCTGCCCGCACCATTTCTCTCCCTGCTGATCGATGACTGCATTCAAAATGGCACAGACTATAATGCTGGCGGAACCCGGTACAACACCAATTACATCCAGGGGGTGGGACTGGGGTCCATTACGGATATCTTCGCAGCCATAAAGCAACATGTGTATGACAGGGCCACCATCAGCATGGAGACCTATCTGAAGGTCCTGGCGGATAATTTTGAGGGGCATGACGAATTCCGGGCTGCGCTGCTTTACGATACTCCCAAATACGGGAACGATGATGAGATGGCAGACCAGCATGCCCGGCGGGTATTTGATGCCTTCTATGAGGCTGTGAACGGAAGGAAAAGTCCGCG
>Ga0075307_1000057_pt1 | contig 18631 bp, 14 predicted proteins | sample Joice_ThreeSqA_D_2_FD_120058 | JGI IMG/M metagenome (GOLD analysis project Ga0075307, IMG submission 120058) | Natural and restored wetland microbial communities from the San Francisco Bay, California, USA, that impact long-term carbon... | ecosystem: Environmental > Terrestrial > Soil >...
CGCAAGGGATTTGCCATCCGTTCATTATTTTGGTGGAATGGGCCAAGGTAGGACGCCTCGAACCGAAGGATTGGGGGGACTCCATGGAGCCATCGAAAATCGTCGCCCGGTTCCGCGACGGAAAAACATTGAAGGGCACATCGCAGAACTTCTTCCCCAACAAGCCGCTGTTTCACGTCAACCGCCAGGGAGGCACCGGGCCTGGAGACGTCGTCGAGGTGAACGTCGAGGACCTGAAGGCGATCTTCTTCGTCAAGGACTTCCTGGGGAACGCGAAGCATGTGGAAAGAAAGAAACCGGCCCCCGGAGACCGGCCGCAGGGCCGGCTGATGGAGGTCACCTTCAAGGACGGCGAGGTGATCGTGGGGACGACGACCGGGTACGACCCGAAGCGCCCCGGCTTTTTTCTTTTCCCGATCGATCCGACGGCCAACAACGTTCGGGTCTACGTGGTGGCCAGCGCCGTCCGGAGCGCCCGGTTCCTCTGAAAAAAGGAAGTCTGGCGCGCCTGGCACGACTCGAACGTGCGGCCAGCTGCCCGGAAGTGAAGCCCTCCGACTTACGTCTTGGGCTGCCAGAGCGCGAGGGCGGCCCCGGCCGGGTCGACCAGGATGCCGCACCACCCCATCCCCGGCACCTCGGTGACCTCCTTTATCACGGTGGCGCCCAGCGCCCGGGCCTTGGCGAGCGTGTCCGCGATGTCCTCGACATGGACGTGGGGGAGCCACTGCGGCGAAACCTCCGGCCCTAAACACGCCATCATCCCGCCGCAGGTCCCCTTGCCGACCTTTACGATCATGTAGTTCATTCCCGGAACATACTTGAGGTTCCAGTCGAACAGAGATCCGTAGAACGACTTCGCTTTGTCGACGTCTCCGGTGATTAGCTCGAGGTGAACGAACGGGTTTGCCATGATCGCTTCCTCCCCTGGGATAATCAGGTGTTTCGCGCCAGACGCGACTTCTCCCGACGGTTTCCTGCCGGCTCCCGGAAGATTGCGACGTCAGGCACGGGAGCACAGGTCGGCGATGCACTGGTCTTCCCGGACCACTTTACGGGGTCCGCCGTCGAGACCGGTAGACCAGTCGTGTGGAGGAACGATCCGCTCGAATCGACCGAGCATCCTCAGGTTGGTCGCGCGGTCGAAGATCAATTGCCAGCCGCAATCCAGATCGGGATGAACTTCGCATTTCCCCTTTTGCGAACCGCCGCACGGGCCGTTGAACAGGCGCTTGGCGCAGCGCGTGATGGGGCAGATCCCCGCGAACTCGCCGAGACGGCAATTTCCGCATCCGCTGCACTTCTCCGCCCAGACGCCCTGCGCTTCCAGGATCCCCATGAATTGCGTGTTCAGGCCCGGGTACACGGGCATTTTGGGAAACCGCTCGGCCAACGCCTGGACGCCGGCGCCGCATCCCAACGAGCAGATCGCGTCGTAGTCGGACACCCGCGGAGCGAGGAGGTCGATGAAGGCGTCCTCGCACTGCCGCTCGATGGTGCACTCGTCGACCGTGACGTCGCCGTGGCCCTGGAGCCGCAAGGCCATGCGCAGCGCCGAGCCGAGGATTCCCGTCTCCCGTTCCCCGCCGGCCAGGCAGACGGTGACGCAGGTGCCGCAGCCCACCAGCAGTACGCGATGGTGTTCCTTCACCATGTCGCGGATTTCCGAAATCTTCTTGCGGTCGGCAACTATCATCGGTTCTCTCCTCCCAGCATCGCTTCCGCCTGCCGGCTGATTTCGTGGATCTCCTGTTCGATCCGTTTCGCTTCGGGACGCAACGGGCTTCTGCCCAGCGACTTCACGCGTTCCGCCATGGTCGTTGCGATTTCGGCAAACCGGGGCCCCTCGGCGGACGAAAGGTTGAACATCTCGAGCCGTTCCGGTTCGAGGCCGATCTCGGCGAGCAACTCCTTTGTCCGCTCGACCCGGCGGCGGGCCCGCAGGTTCCCTTCCAGGAAGTGGCACCCTCCCTCGAGGCACCCGGCCACGATCACCCCGTCGACGCCGCGCTCGAACGCGGCCAGTATGAAGTTCACCTCCAGCTTGCCGGTGCAAGGCAGTCGCAGCACGCGCACGTTTCCCGGGTATTGCAGGCGCATCGACCCGGCCAGGTCCGCCGCGGCGTAGGCGCAGTAGTGGCAGCAGAACGCCAGGATCACGGGTTCGTCGTTCATCCTTCCCCCCGGCTCTTGTGCCAGCGCGGCGTGGCGACTCCCACCTGCTCCGGGTAGCGGGGCTCCCAGGCGGGTGCTGCGGGTTCCGTGCACAGCAGGCCGTCGATTGCGGCCAGAATCTGCTCACCCATGTAGTGCCGGAGCGTGATGGCCAACGCGGGGCATTCCGCGGTGCAGCTGCCGCAACCCATGCACACCGCACCTTGCATCTCGGCTTTCTGGAACTCGTTGACCCGCGGGGCCATGTACGGGCATACGTGAACGCACGTCATGCAGGAGATGCATTTGTCCGGATCGACCCAGGCCGTCTGGCCGCTCACCCGCATCTTCTTCCGGGTGAGGATGGACGCCGCCCGGCCCGCCACGGCGTGGGCCTGGGCGATCGCTTCGCTGAGGAACTTCGGCGCATGCGCCGTGCCGCAGAGGAAGAGCCCTTCGCTGGCGAAATCCACCGGGCGAAGCTTCATGTGGGCTTCCAGGAAGAAGCCGTCGGCATTCAGGGGGACGCGGAGCAGTTCCGACAGCTCCTGCCGGTCCGCGCGCGGGACCATCGGAGCGGCGAGCACCACCAGGTCCGGCGCCAGCTGCAGCTCCCGCCCGAGCGACGGCTCCCGCACCCGCAGCGCCAGGCGCCCGCCGATCTCGAGGATCGGCGGCAGCGAAGGTTCGTACCGGACGAACAGGACCCCCTTTTCGCGCGCCTCGCGGTATGCCGCCTCCCGGAAGCCGAAGGTCCGCATGTCGCGATACAGGACGATGACCCGCGCGCCGGGGTACCGTTCCTTGAGGCTCAACGCGTTCCTCACGGCGCTGGTGCAGCAGACCCGGCTGCAGTAAGGCCGCTCCGTGCTTCGCTGCTCGACGCACTGGATCATCGCGATCGTCGGGTTTTCGGGCAACGCTATTTCTCCGCGACCCAGCCTCTCGGAGAGTTCCAACTGCGTCAGGACGCGGTTGCTTTGCCCGTACCCGTACGTCTGCGGCCGCAGTTCCGTGGCCCCGGTCGCGACCACGACCACTCCGTGCCGCACGGCCTCGGTTCCGGTGTCCGCGACGAGGGTCGACGTGAAGTCTCCGACATGCCCGCCGACCTTCTCCACGCGGGTGTTGAGGTGGACCTTGATCCACTTGTGGCTGCGCACCCGGGCGATCGTACCCTCGAGGAATACCCCCACGTCCTGGCCGTCCAGCGTGCGGTGATGCCGCAGGGAAGTCCCACCGAGTTCCCCGGTATTCTCGACAAGATGCACCGGGAATCCCTGATCCGCCAACGCAAGGGCGGCCGTCATCCCAGCGACTCCGCCTCCGACCACCAGGGAGGCGTTGTTCACCGGCACGGTTGCCTCCTCCAGCGGCTGCAGGCGCGAAGCGCGCGCCGCCGCCATCCGTACGAGGTCGAGCGCCTTCGCCGTCGCCTTCTCCGGTTCCCCGGAGTGGACCCAGGAGCATTGGTCGCGGATGTTTGCCATTTCGAGCAGATAGGGGTTCAGGCCTGCGTCCCGCAGCATTTCGCGGAAGATCGGCTCGTGGGTCCGCGGGGTGCACGAGGCGATGACGACCCGGTTCAAGCGATGCTCGGCGATCCGCTCCTTTATGAGCTTCTGCGTGTCGTCTTCACACGTGTAGGTGTGGTTGCCGGCGAAGGCCACGTGCGGCAATTCCCGCGTCTCCCGAACCACCCGCTCGATGTCGACCACCGAGGCGATGTTGCTGCCGCAATGGCAGATGAATACGCCCACCCGCGGCGGTTCGTCCGCGATGTCTCGTTGCGGCGGATAGGTCTTGGTCCGCATCCGCGTTCCTCGCGCCGGAGCGAGCATGGCCATGGCCCGGGCCGCCGCCGCGCTCGCCTGCATCACCGTGTCGGGGATGTCCTTCGGTTCCTGGAATGCGCCGCCGACGAACACCCCCGGGCGGGACGTGTCCAGAGGCTGAAGCTCGGCGGTCCGGGCGAAGCCCCACCGGTTCAGTACGACCTGCATCCGCTCGGCCTGTTCCTGCAGCGTCGCGCTGGGCTCCAGGCCGAGGGAGAGGACGATCATGTCGAACTCCTCTTCCGTCTGCTTCATCTCGGGGTTCGCGTAGACGACGCGCAGGTTCCTCGTCCCGGGCATCTCGTAGGTCCGGGAGATGAACGATCGCAGATACCTCACGCCCAGCCGGTTCCGCGCCCGGTCGTAGTAGCGGTCGAAATCCTTGCCGAAGGCGCGCATGTCGAGGAAAAAGACGGTCACGTCCAGGCCCGGCACATGCTCCTTGGCCAGGATCGCCTCCTTGGTCGCGGCCATGCAGCAGATCGAGGAACAGTAGTCGTTGTCGCACGCCGTATCGCGCGACCCGACACACTGGATGAATGCCAGCCGCGCGGGCGTCCGCCCGTCGCTGGGGCGGAGGATGTGCCCTCCGGTCGGGCCGGAGGCGGAGAGCAGCCGCTCGAACTGCACGTTCGAGAGCACGTTGGGCGCGAACCCGAAACCGAACTCGCCCCGCCGCCTCGCGTCGAACGTCTCGAAGCCGGGCGTCAGGACCACGGCGCCGACCTCCAGGCGCACGGTTTCCTCGGGTTGGTCGTAGTCGATGGCGCCGACCTGGCAGACACTGGAACAGAGGCCGCACTCGCCCGTCGTGAAATGAACGCAGTTCTCCCGGTCGATCGACGGCACGCGGGGAGAGGCCTGCGGATGGGCCAGATCGATGCACGGCCTGGCGCTCAACCCCCTGTCGAAATCCGTCATGTGCGGCTTCATCCGGCGGGCCGTGATCGTGGCCAGGTCGATCGCCCCCGTGGGGCAGACGAACGCGCACGCCCCGCACGCCTGGCACTGGTCGGTCGGCTCGCCGAACGCCGTCGCCACGGTGCGCCGGCCTCCGCGTCCATTCATGCTGATCGCCCCCCGTCCCATCAGGCCGTTGCAGACGGAGACGCAGAGCCCGCAGAGGATGCACTTCCCCCTTGGGGCGGCCTCGAAGGGGGTGGAAAGGATTCCGAGCCCGGCGGCGATCCCGGCCAATTCCGTGGAGTCGGGTGCCTGCGCGAGCAACATCTCCAGGATCGTCCGCCGCGATTCGCGTATGCCGTCGGTGTCGGTGCGCACGACGAGGTTCTCTTCCACCGGATGGCTGCACGCGGCCACCTGCCTCGGGCCGCTCGCCGTATCGATCTCGACCACGCAGATCCGGCACGCCCCGTAGGGAGAAAGGCCGCGATAGTTGCAGAGCGTGGGGATCGCGACGGCCATCCCGCGGGCGGCTTCGAGGATCGAAGTGCCGCGAGGGACTTCCGCGGTGCGGCCGTCCAGGAGGATCCGAACCTTGTCCGATGAAGACGTATCCATGATCAGCCTCTCACGATCGTTGCATCTGCGGTCACACCGTCACGACGGCGTCGGTGGGACAGACCGCGCGGCACGCGCCGCAACGGGTGCAGGAGTCGTCGTCGATCTTGTGCGGCGCCTTGGGCTTCCCTTGAATCGCGTCGACCGGGCACGCCTCGATGCACCGCCCGCAACCGGAACAGAGCGTCTCCTCGATCCGGAACCGGATGAGGGCGCGGCAGACTCCGGCAGGACACTGCTTCCGGTGGATGTGCGCTTCGAACTCTTCCCGGAAGTACCGCAAGGCGGTCAGGACGGGATTCGGAGCCGTTCCTCCCAACCCGCACAGCGAAGCCGATTTCAGGGTCCGCGCCAGGCGCTCCAGGACCTCCAGGTCCTCCGGGGCGCCGCCCCCCTCGCAGATCCGCGTGAGGATCCGCAGCATGTGTGCGGTCCCCTCGCGGCAGGGAGTGCACTTGCCGCACGATTCGTCGGATGTGAAGGTGAGGAAGAAACGGGCGAGATCGACCATGCAGGTCCCTGCATCGAGGACGATCATCCCCCCCGAGCCCATCATCGATCCCGCCTTCCCGAGCTGTTCGTAGTCAATGGGAAGGTCGAGCATCGAGGCCGGAAGGCACCCGCCCGAAGGTCCTCCCGTCTGGACCCCCTTGAGCGCCCGTTTGCCGGGGATGCCGCCGCCGATCTCCATGACCATTTCGCGGAGCGTGAGCCCCAGCGGGATCTCGACGAGGCCGGTATTCCGCACGGCGCCGACGAGGGCGAACACCGTTGTGCCGCGGTTGCGCTCGGTCCCGTACCCCGCATACCAGGCGGGCCCTCGGGAAAGGATCGGCCCGAGGCTCGCCAATGTCTTGACGTTGTTGATGACCGTCGGTTTTCCCCAAAGGCCGCTGACGGCAGGGAAGGGGGGACGCGGACGCGGTTCGCCGGAACGGCCCTCGATCGAGGCGATCAGCGCCGTCTCCTCGCCGCACACGAACGCCCCGGCGCCGCGGCGCACGTGGACGCGGAAGCTATGGCCGCTGCCGAAGACGTCGTCGCCGAGCAGCCCGCAGGCTTCCGCTTCCCGGATGGCGTGGGTGGCGGTCGACACGGCCAGGGGGTACTCGCTGCGGACGTAGAGGTACCCTTCGCGGGCTCCGATGGCGTAGGAGGCGATGAGCATTCCTTCCAGGACGGCGTGCGGGTCGCCTTCCAGCACGCTCCGGTCCATGAAGGCCCCGGGGTCTCCCTCGTCGGCATTGCAGACGACGTACTTTCTGTCGCCGGGCGACCGGCGCGCGGTTTCCCACTTCTGCCCGGTCGGGAACCCCGCCCCGCCCCGGCCGCGAAGGCCGGACTCGCGGACCTCGGCGATCACCGCTTCGGGCGTCATCTGCGTCAGGGCGCGGAGGGCGCCGCGGTACGCCCCGCGCGCGAGCCCTTCCTCAAGGCGCATCGGATCGATCGTGCCGCAGTTGCGAAGGATCACGCGCCGCTGCCGTCGATAGAACTCGAGGATGGCCCCTTCGGGGATCTGTCCGACGCCGTTGGCCGCAGCGGGGTATTCGTGGAACGACCCGTCGGCCACGTGCTCCTCGCACTGCCACCGGCAAAGCGCCCCGCGCGCGGAAGGCGCGCTTCCGGCCGCCCAGGATTCCAGGAGAGTGCGGATCGACTTGGCTGTAACGTTCCCGTACGTGATCCGCGGGCCCTGGGGGAGGAGCAGGTCGACGAGGGGCTCGCGCTGGCAGAAACCGATGCAGCCCGTTCGGGCGACGACCGCGTCCAGGCCGAGTCGCTTCACCGTTTCGATCGCCGCCTCTTCCACCTCCTTCGCCCCGGCGGCCAGCCCGCAGCTCGCCGAACCGACGAGGATCTTCAGCCGGCCGGGATACAGGGTCTCCCGGCCGAGTGCGCCGGCGCGATCGAGGTCGGATTGCGTGCGGATCGCCGTTTTCATCTGAATCGCTCCAGGATCCCCGCCACCCCGTCGAGCTTGACCTTCCCGAAGGTGATGCCGCCGATCCGCATGGCCGGGGCCAGCGCGCAGCAGCCGATGCAGCGGACCGTTCGAAGCGTGAACCGGCCCTCCGGGTCGGTGCCTCCCGCCCGCACGCCGATCTCACTTTCCAGGCGCTCCATGAGAAGCCCCGATCCGCGAACAAAACATGCCGTCCCAAGGCAGACTTCCACGATGTGCCGGCCGACCGGCTCCAGGCTGAAGGCGTTATAAAAACTCGCCACCCGGAGAATTTCGGCCATCGGGATCTCCAGGCGGGCCGAGACGTGTTCCAGGACGGCGCGGGGAAGGTAGCGACGGTCGTCGTTGATGTCCTGCAGGATGGGGATCAGCGGCCCCGGATCCCCCTGGTTCCGGGCGAGGATGCCGTCGATCCACGCCTGTTCGTCGTCGGCCAGCGGTTCCGAGGGTCGGAAGGCGGGTGGCAATTGGGGCACATGGCGCACCGGGCACGCCTGCCAGCAATCGCCGCATCCGGTGCACTTGGAGGAAACCACCCCTCGCGGACGCATCCGCACCTCTGCCGTGAACCGTCCGGCTTCCCCCTCCAGCGAGGTCACGTCGGCCATCGTCATCACGTCGACGTTGTAATCCCGCATGCATTCCACCAATTTCGGCGAAATGATGCAGGTGGCGCAGTCGCCGGTGGGGAAGGTTTTATCGAGGCGCGCCATGCCGCCGCCGATCGTCGGGCTCTCCTCGACCAGGAAGACGCGGAAGCCCGCCGCCGAGAGATCCAGCGAGGCCTGAATTCCGGCAACGCCGCCGCCGCACACCAGCACCGCCCCGTTGGGGGCGTTCCCTCCGCCGCTACCGGTCGCCGGCTGGGATTTCAATCCCGGGGGCGTCATGCGATCCCTCCCGCGGAGGTGGGTGCGACGGCACCGCATTTCGCCAGAAGCGTCCGGGGGCTGACCGTGAGCGCGTCGATCCCCAGGACATCCGCGGAAAGCCCCAAAGCGAGGCCCAGCAGTTGGGTGACATACAGGACCGGCATGGGAGGAAGCGCGCCGTGGGCCTTTCCCGCGTCGGCCTGACGCAGGTCCAGGTTGACCTGGCACAAGGGACAGGCGACCGCCAGGCAGTCCGCCCCGGATTCACGCGCCATGGACAGAATCCTGTGGGTCAGGCGGCAGACGATTTCGGAATTCGTCATGGAGAGGCTGGCTCCGCAGCATTCCGTCTTGAACGGCCAATCGACGGTTTCCGCACCCGCGGCCGCCATCAGTTCGTCCATGCTGGAAGGGTGCTCCGGATCGTCGAAGGCGACGATCTCCGGCGGGCGCGTCAGCAGACACCCGTAGTAGCAGGCAACCTTCAGTCCGGTCAGCGGCTGCCGCACCTTCGCGCGGATCCGGTCCGGTCCCAATTCATTGACGAGCACGTCCAGCACGTGCCGTACCTCGACCCCGCCATCATACGGGTGGCCGGTGACCCGCTCGGCGCGCCGGCGGTCTTCCGGGGCGCGGGCGATCCGGTGGTTGGCGGTCCTAAGCCGTGCGTAGCAGGAAGCGCACGCGACCATCACCGGCACTCCCGCCGCCTGCGCCTTCTGCAGGTTGAGCGCCGGCAGCGCGACGGCCAGGGAATCGTTGCTGGCGTGCGCGGGCGTCGAACCGCAGCAGACCCAGCCCGGGATATCCTCCAAGGCGATCCCCAGCGACCGGCAGACCGCCCGCGTGGAGAGGTCGAAGGGACGCGCCGTGGACTCGAGGCTGCAGCCGGGAAAGAACGCGTACTTCACGGTTTCCCTTCCTCCTCTTTCGATCGCCGGAAGATTTCCCGAACCTGCCGGATGTCTCCGCTCCGGTTCGGCAGCAGCGAGAGCTTTCCCTGGGCCACCAGTTCCGGGACTTTTTCCACGTCGGAGAGCAGGTCCCGGATCCGCAGCTTGTAGGCCGCCATCATCCCCATCTCGTATACCCGGCCGTGGCGGCGAACGCTGCCCAGGAAGCTGCGATGGAACTGTTTCCCTCGAGCGTCCGGAAGGTCGATCCGCCGCTCGATGGCCAGGATCCGCAGGGCGTCCATCACGGCGGCGATGTCGATCGCCATGGGGCAGCGTGTAGTGCACGCCTCGCACGATGCGCACAGCCAGATCGACCGCGAGGCGAGCACTTCGCTTTCCGCGCCCAGGTGCACCAGCCGCATGATCTGGCTCGGGAGGAAATCCATCTCGGGGCCGATGGGACAGCCCGTGCTGCACTTGTGGCACTGGAAGCATGCGCTTACCTGGGCGCCGCTGCACTGCTGAACCTCTTCGAGCAGGCGGCTGCCGTTCCATGGAATCGGCTGGGTCATCCCTTCCTCCCCCTTCCCCGGCGAGTTCTCCCGGGTCATCCGCCAAGTCCTTCCAGTTCGGATTCGGTTTCGGCGTCGCTGCGGGGCATCACCTTCCGGTAGACTTCCTGCGGCGATCTCAGGATGCCGTCGACGGTCAATAGATCGAGCTCGACGCGGATGCCGAACAGCCGCTCGTTCTCTTCCAGGTACGGAAGGATGAGCCTCCAGTCGGCGGTGGAGAGCGGCCGGTACGCCCCGCCATTGAGCTGCTCCTCGAGCAGGGTGCGGTGGGGGTCACGGATGTAGATCGCGCCGCCGGAGGCCAGGGAGAGAAGGTTGCCGCCCGGGTACGGCAGTTCGAGGGGGCGGAGTATGCCGTGCTGGTCGTACTGAAGCCCGTTGACGATGGCGAAACCGCCCCCATTGTGGGGATCGCCGGCCATGAACGACTCGGCCAGGAAGTCCAGGGCGGTGCCGTTGATCACCACCCGCGGCGAGCCGACGGCGTTGATCATCGGCCGGCCGGCCGCGTGGCCCAGCACAAACACCTCGCCGCCTTTGGCCCCGTAAAGGAAGGTTTGCCCCACATCCCCGTAGACGACGAGCTTCCCCCGCTTGCTGATCTGGCAGAGCTGGTCCTGGGCATTGCCGTGAACGCGGATCTCCAGGCCGTCCATCCCGGAGCCGAGATAGTCGCCCGGGTTGTCGTAGCAGTCGATCCGCAAACCCAGCGTGCCGGGACCCAGGCCCGCGCCGTGGAATCGCGTGCCACGGGTGTTGTAGTGGACCAGGCGCCGCCATCCGAGCCGGAATGCCTTGATCGCCAGCGTCGAATCGCAATTTTCGCCCTCGGGCGCGAATCCGGTGGCGTCGATCAGAAGCGTCGTCTCGCCGGGATGCGGAGCCCGCAGGCGGTCCCGGGTTTTCCAGGTAATCCTTACGTGGGTGCCGGTCCGCTTTTCGTCGCACAGCGGCTGCCGCTCGAAGATCCGGTTCAAGCCGCCACGGAGGATAGTCAGAACGGAACTGCGCTTTTTCTCGGCGGTGGGGTAGCGTCGATCCATGCATTTCGTCAGGGCCTCGATGCCAAGGACCGGGGCTCCGACAGCGGTCCGTTCCGCCCAACGGTCGACGAACCGGCGGAGGGCGTCGAAGTCCATCGCGGGCAACCGGTCGAGAAGGTGGGAGAAGAGCCCCTCGGAATCCCCGTGGCGCACGCAACGTTCGATCGCCGCCGTGTCAATGTCCGCCTGCTGCGGCGCGGCCGGCGGAACGGAGAGGTCGCAGTGGATCTGGCCGGGTACGGTGGAGACTTCTGTCCCGAACTTGTTCGTCACGCGCATCTGGTACAGATCGTCCTTCGGGGAGACGGTCAACAGGAAGGCCCCTCCGTCGGTGTAGCTTCCGCCGCGGGCGTTCCAGTAAAGGTCCGCGACCGGGGTGAACCGCGGGTCCTCGCCCGCCAGGCTGGCCAGGGTCGCGTCGATCGCCTGCTTCTCCGAGCAGATCAGTCCGATCGATACCTCCCCTTCCTGCAGTGCGAATACCTGCGGCCGCAGCATGGCGGTATCGGTGATCCCCATCAACTGGAACTCCCCGGTCTCGGCGAGGCTGCGGGCGATGATGAAGAACCACGGGCCGTCGGGCGAGGCGTGGATGTGGGCCGCCTGGATCTGGCGGTAGATCCGCTGTTTCTCCGACGGGAGGCGGTCGAAATCCAGTTCCGTCGTCGGTGCCAGGGCCTCGATGATGTATTCCATCGGGTAGCGGTACACCCGGTTCCAGAGATCGAACAGAAGAACGGATACTTCCGTGTCGGTGAGGAACTGCGGGAATATGCCGCGCCCGGCCAGGTACTCGCACACCGAGTGGTAATTGGCGAAGTCGCCGTTGTGCACGAGCGCTTCGTTCATCCCGATGAACGGGTGCGCTCCGCCCGGATGCCACACGCGGCCTTTCGTGGGGAACCGCTGGTGGGCGATCCAGACGTGGGCGTGCGTGTCGGGCATCCGGTAGTACTGCACGGCGGCCTCGGCGAAGCCGACGATCTTGAGGATGATCAGGTTCCTGGCGTGCGACATCACGAAGGCCCGCTTGTCGCCCAGCGAGGCATAGAATCGGCTGTTCAGCGCGATCGAGTTCTGGTAGACGAACTCGTCTTCCACTTCCCGCTCGGAAAGCCCCGCCGCGTCCAGTTTCTTCTCCTCGGCGAAGCGGGAGAGCACGGCGGGCTTGACCCGGACGAAGTAGCGGGCCACGTCCGGGGGACGGACTTCCAGCAACGGAACGTCGCGGAAATCGTCCATGGTGGGGATCAGGCCCCCGTGGTCGACGTCGAAGAAGGGCGCGACGAAGGTTTTTTCCACCTCGTCCCGGGCGCCGGGGTCCAGCAGGGCGATCTGGAGGAGATAGTCCTCCTCCAGCACCCGCCGTGACACGCCCATCTCTTCCGGCACCAGTCCGCAGGCGGCGATCCCGCCGCCCTTGCCGTTGCCGCGGTTCCGCATCTGGATGGACGGCTCGTAGATATGTTTCCCGCCGACGGGGATCGTGCAGGCGAATCCGGTGACGCCGCACCCTCCTTCCGCTTCCGGCGAGCGGGGGATCCACGGTTCCGCGGGCCGCAGATGCGCGCGGGCGCGGAGCAGGGTCTGCACGCGGTCCAGGTCAAGCCTCATTTTCGTAATCCAGGTGACTCAGCAGGTCGATGCGTCCCCGCAAGGCGCTCACGGAGTCGAGTCCCAGGCGAAACAGCAGGTCCACCAGCATCTCCCGCCAGGCCCCGTACAAGTTCACCAGCCGCTGGGTGCACCACTCGACGTCCACCATCTCCAGCAATTCGTCGTCGGTCGTCGCGATTCCCCGCGCGCATCCTCGCCCGCTCTCGCAGGCGGTGCAGCGGATGCAGCTTAGGGCAACCAGTTCCGCCGTGCCGATCACGCATCCGTCGGCGCCCATGGCGATCGCCTTGGCGACATCGGCAGGCGTCCGGATGCCGCCACTGGCGATCACCGTGATCTTGTCGCGGATCCCCTCGTCCACGAGGAACTGGTGAACGCGCCCGATCGCGTACTCGATCGGCATCGCGATGTTCTTCTTCGCGACGTTGGGAGCGGCGCCCGTCCCTCCGTAGCTTCCGTCAAGGTGCACGATGTGGCCACCGGCGTAGTAAATCCCGACGGCAACCATGTCCACGTCGGCCGGCGTCGACACCTTGGCCGAGAGCAGCGCCCGCGGGTTGACGTGCGCGATCCAATCGAGGTGTTTCTGGTGGTCCTCCACCGAATAGACACTGTGGAACGGAAACGGGGAGAAGAGGGAGACGCCCTGGACCGTCTCGCGCATGGCTGCGACGCTCGGTGTGTTCTTGTCGCCCAGCAGGTGGCCGCCCAACCCCGGCTTGGCCCCCTGCGCGTACTTGAATTCGACGATCGGCGCCCGCTGGATCGTCTCCTCGCGGACGCCGAACAGGCCGGTGGCCACCTGGGTGATTACGTGATCCTTGTAGGGGAGGAAGCGCTCCGGGTAGCCTCCTTCGCCCGTGCAGGTGAACCCGTTAAACGCTTTCGCCACCCGTGCCTTGCCCAACAGGGCGCGGATATTGGTCGAGCCGAAGGACATGCCGCCGCCGTACCAGGGGATGTCGATCTCGATCCTGGGCCGGGAATCGCCGCGGCGATTGAGCAGCAGTTTCGTCGAAATGTCTTCCCGCGAGAGGCCGGGGGGAGGCGCGTCCGGGAAGCGGAACCGCAGGCGGTCGAAGCCTCCGCCGGAAGCCCCCACCTCGCTCTCCAGGTGGTTTCCCGGTGGACGGCCGGTTTCGGCCATCGCCCAAGTGCTCAAGAGAAGGTCCGGCGTCCAGCGGCAGTCGCCCATCGTTTCGGAAACCGGATTGACGGACAATTTCAGCGCGCCCTGAGGACATGCGTCGATGCAGTAACTCCCCGTGTCCCCGCAAGCGGGGCCGATGCACCGGTAGTCGTACGGCCGCATGACGTGGAGATAGCCTTCGGGGCGGACGTGTACACCGTGCCGGCAGGTTTCCACGCACCGGCCGCAGGCTTCGCATTGGGGACCGCGGTGGACGCCGAACTTGCCGATCTCGTTCCGGTAGCGGGGCGGCGCCGGCCGGATCTCACGGCTCACATCCGCGGATTCGGGCCGCGACGGGGAGGCGTCCGGACGCCGGGATTCCGCTCGCTGGCGGGAGGACGGGACGGTGCTCACGAGTCCGTCCTCCTCTTCCCGAACCATCGGCCGAAGGTTTCCCGTTCAAGGTCTTCGAAGAACATGCAACGGCCGGTCTCGCCGCGCAGGCGACGGACCTCCCGGATCCCCATCGCGCCCAGCATTTCGAGGAGTTGGGAATGCCACGCCGCCATCAGGTTCACGATGCGGCGGGCGCCGAACCCCGCGTCGATCTCCTCGAGGGCGATCGGGCACTGCTGACCGCGTTCGCATTCTCCGCAGAGCCGGCATTCCAGGGCCAGGATCAGTGGGACTTCGATCGCGACCATGTCGGCCCCGCAGAGGATCGCCTTCGCCACGTGCTCCGCGGCGGCGATCCCGCCCGAGGCGATCAGCGTGACCTCGTCCCGGATCCCTTTTCGGACCAGAGTCGTGTGCGTCTCCCGCAGAACGTCGCGCATATGGCGGGGCTGGACCGCACCCAGCTCCTTGCCATGGCTGTCGAACGTCAACTGGATCGCATCCGCTCCGTCCCCGGCCAATTCCGCCACGCGTCCGGCGACGTCGGGGCCGGCAGGGATGCGGATGGCCACGATCCTCGCCGGATGTTCCCGCTTCAGCGCCGCCTGCACCGCCATCGCGTCGGGGCGGTCCGGGATCATCACCACCGTCGCCGCCTCCGCCGTGTTCGCCGTTGCCGCGCTTGGGGCGGTAAGGAAGGGGATCGCGCGGCCACGAACGGAGACCCCGCTGTCCCGGAGATCCGCCTCGTCGAGGATGGCCAGCGTGCCGACCTCCGCCGCCGCCGCCGCGACCGCGGCCGTCACCGCCCCGCGTTTCCAGTGCGGGGGGATCCGGTCGAAGATCACGGGCAGGGGGATTTCCGCAAGCGGCGGGGGATCGACCTTCAAACGTCCGTTTTCAAATTCCAGGTGCGGGAGCTTGCGCCCGATGTCCACGCTGGTGCTGATGTACTCCCGGCCGTGAATCCCGTCGCGCGTGGGCCGCACGATCTCGGACATGTCCGTCCACATCGAGTCGAAACCGGGACCGCTGAAAGGCCCGCCGTAGCCGGCTCCGGACACCGGGATCTTCCCCGTCTCCGCCTGATACCAGGTGGACAGGATGAGGTCCGGCGTGTAATACGCGTCGCCGAGCCGGCGGAACTCGGGATTGACCACGCGGGTCAGGATGTTCTTCGTGCAGTTCTGGACGCAGTTGAGGCAGCCTTTGCATTGGTAGATGTAGTCCAGGTAGCCGACCTCGTCGCGCAGGGTGTCGGCCTCGTCGCGGTACAAACGGTAAACGCAGTCCCGTTTCACGCAGTTGTGGCAGCTCGAGCAGTCCTCCCGCCACTCGACGATCCCCAGTTTGCCGATGGGACGGAATCGGGGTTTGGTCGCTTTGTGGTGGATGACGTACTTTGCCGGCATGGTCAGTCGTTCGCCAATCCGGATTCTTCGATGATCTGAAGTGCGGCCTCGTGGTCCCCGTCGGCGGAGATGCAGAATCCGCGGATCCCCCGGAGATTCGACAGCCGGCGGATGGTTTCCAGCGCGATCTCGATGGCGGCGTCGCGCCAGGCGCCCGGGTCGCTCAGGGAGGCCAGTCGAGCGGCTTGGGAATCGGGGATTCCCTGCGGCGGCCCCGACCCCGCCTGCCCGAAGTGGGTGTCGGAAAGCGGATGGATGCCCGCCAGGACGGCGGCCTGTTCGTGCAGGCCGCGCAAGGTGACTTCCTTCCACCAGGCTTCGAAACGATCCAGGTCGTAGACCGGCTGCGTCACCAGGAATTTCGCCCCGGCCCGGGTCTTCTTCGCGAGCCGCATCAGTTGCAAGGCGGGCGGATCGGCGTCGGGGGATGCCACGGCGCCCAGGCAGAACGGCCCGGCCCCCTCCAGCCCTTTTTCGCCCAGGAGCGCGCCGTCGCTTTCCAGGTGGGCGCAAGCCTGCAGCAGTTGAATGGCGTCGATGTCGTAGACGTTCCGGGCGGCCCGGAAGCTGCCAAGGGTCTGGTGGTTGCCGCTGGTGCACAACAGGTTCCGTATCCCCAGGGCCTGCGCGCCCAGCGCATCGGAAACGAGGGCGATGCGGTTCCGGTCCCGCGTGGTCATGTGGAGAATCGGCTCCAGGCCTTCGTCCTTCAACAGGGAGGCCGCCGCCAGGGCAGACATCGCGACCCGGTCCCGGTTGTCGCTGACGCCCACCGCATGAACTTTTCCGACGTACCGCCTGGCAGCCGTCCGCAACGACGCCGGATCCCCGCTTTGCGGCGGATGGATCTCCGCCAGCAGGATCGTTTTCCCGGATGCGATTCGCTTCTGAAGGTTCGTTGGCTCTGTGTTCATTCCGTTACCTTAAGCGCGCGAAGTGGGTTTTTTCCCAAGGCGCAGATCTGCTCGACCGTGCCACGAACGAGATCTTCGAGTCGCCGGGGCGGGTCGGCCGGGGAGAAGTGCACCAGACGGGCTCGCTCCGCCGGAAGTCCGATTTCCGCCAGCAGTCGCTGGACCGTATGGACGCGGACCTCCGCCCGGTAATTGCCTTGCGACAGATGACAGTCCCCCTTGGGGCACGCCACTACGCAGAAGCCCCGGGCGCCGCCTTCGATCGCATGCAGCAGATACTGCCCGTCCATCTTGCCGCTGCAGGGGACCTCCCGCACGAGGACCCTGGAGCCGTCCTGATTCCATTGACGCGGTAAATTCACTCCCTGCGGGATGCAGTTGGTGCAGAGGTAGACGACCACGTCTGGCGAGAGGGCTTCCGGCATAAGTGCGCTGGCCTGGCTCAGGACTTGCGGATCCCCTTTCGGATCGAGAAAATCGGCCTAGGCTTTCGGGATGCCCTGATCTCTCGACCTGTCATTCCGGCAATTCGCACCGGCGAGGCAAGGGATAATTATGACGATTCCTGATAGATAGGAAAGGATTATTTTTTCTGCAAATATGCATTTATAATGCATAATTGCAGAAAAAGGGGGGTCGGAGGGCGCCATGACGTACATCGACAGATCCCTGGAACCTGTTGTACGAAGGGCGGCAAGAGAGTTTCCCGCCGTCGTCCTTGCCGGCCCGAGGCAGTCGGGGAAAACGACCCTCCTCCGGCACCTGTTTCGGGAGACCCATCGGTACGTCTCCCTGGAGCCGCCGGACGTGCGTGCCGCTGCCATGGAAGACCCGCGGTCCTTTCTCGAAATGAACCCGCCACCGGTGATCCTGGACGAGGTTCAGTGCGCTCCGGGCCTGATTCCGTTCATCAAGGAACGGATCGGCAAGGGCGGTGGAAAGACCGGTCAGTACCTGTTGACCGGATACCGGAACCTGCCCTTTTCGGAGAAGATCATCGGGTCTCTCCGGGGCCGGGCCACCATGCTGCGATTGCTGCCGCTCTCCTACCGGGAGATCGTGAAGACGCCGTACGCCAACTTCCCCTGGGAGAAGGGAGCCCGGCCGGGGAGACACGACTATATTTTCCGCGATCTGTGGGAGAGTTTCCTGAAGGGAGGCTATCCGGAAATCGCGGCGAATCCGAAACGGGATATCGCCCGTTGGCACGCAGGCTACGTGCAGAGCTATCTCGACCGCGACCTCCGCTCCCTTCGCCAGATCGGGGACCTCGCGCAGTTCCATGGGTTTCTCCGTGCTCTCGCGGCGCGGAGCGCGAAGTTGCTCCATCTCACCGACCTCGCTCGGGACATCGGCCTGGCGGTGAACACGGTCAGGGCATGGATCTCCGTGCTGGAGGCCACCGGCCAGATCTTCATCCTCCGGCCGTATTTTCGTAACGTCGGAAAGCGCCTTGTCAAGACACCGAAGGTCTACTTCGCGGACGCGGGCACCCTCTGTTACCTGGTGGGTTTGAAGGACGCGGACCACGCCATGTCCGGCCCGATGGGAAGCGCCATCTTCGAAACGGCCGTAGTCGGTGAAATCAGGCGACGGCTGTCGGGAAGGGGAGAGCGACCACACCTCTATTTCTGGAGAACATCGACCGGTGTCGAGGTGGATCTGATCGTGGAAACCGCGGGGAAACTGATCCCGATCGAGATAAAGATGTCGGCAACTCCCGATCGCTTGATGGCGCGGAACATCGTTTCTTTCCGGAAAGACCTCTACGGGAAGGCGGAGAAGGGGTACGTTGTCCATCCGGGCGATGTGACGTTTCCGCTGGTACGAGATGTCGTTGCCTTGGCTTTTGCGGACCTGTGAACTCAACTTCGAGGGGACAACTAACTGGCCGGAATAATTGGCGCGCCTGGCACGACTCGAACGTGCGGCCAGCTGCTTAGAAGGCAGCTGCTCTATCCACCTGAGCTACAGGCGCGTTTTGGCAGTATAGCATCGGGCCCGGAAAATCGTACCCGCACCCCCGACGCCCCCCGTATCATCCTATTATTCGGATCATGGAAGATAGATCTCCCAGAGAAGCGGCGCGGACCGGCGAGGATCGGGCGCGGTTGACCCTCCCCGTCGCCGGGATGACGTGCGCCTCCTGCGTGGGGCGGGTCGAGCGGGCGCTTCGGAAGGTCCCCGGGGTCGACGTCGCGTCCGTCAACCTGGCGGCGCAGACGGCGAGCGTGGAGTCCCTGCCCGGGGCCGTCTCCGTGGAGGACCTGCGGGCCGCCGTCGAAGGGGCGGGGTATA
>Ga0075307_1000063_pt1 | contig 18038 bp, 15 predicted proteins | sample Joice_ThreeSqA_D_2_FD_120058 | JGI IMG/M metagenome (GOLD analysis project Ga0075307, IMG submission 120058) | Natural and restored wetland microbial communities from the San Francisco Bay, California, USA, that impact long-term carbon... | ecosystem: Environmental > Terrestrial > Soil >...
CAAAAGTGATTTCTGTTTCATTGTCCATTGATGGAGAAGTTTTCCCCAGGGTTATTGTACCTGTGTAAGTTTTTTCAAGAGCCTGGTATTCGTGAATTGATTTAGTTTTCTTTCCCGTTGCTACAATTAAAAGACCTGTCGCCGCCAGATCAAGCGTGCCTGCATGCCCTACTTTCTTCACATTTATCGCCTGTCTTATTTTTCTTACAACTTTAAATGAAGACCAGCCGGCGGGTTTATCTATAAGAATTATTTCGCCTTCACCAAAATCAATTCCCCCAAAATCATTCGTCTCCTTTGTTATCATCCTTATGAATCTTTTTTATTAGGTTTTCAATTTTTTCTACATAGTCCAATGTATCATCGATATAAAATCTTAATTCAGGAATAAATCTTATTCTTATTTTTGATGCAAGTTCTGATCTTATATAGCCCGCAACAGAATTTATTTTTTCAAGGACAAATTCTCTTTTTTCTTTTTCAAAAACAGAGATATAAACTTTGGCAACTCGAAGATCGGGACTAAGATTAACATTTGTTATGGTTAAAAGTCCAAAGGTTGGATCCTGGAGTTTCCGAAGAAATATCAAACTGATTTCTTCTTTAATTAAATGTTCGACTTTTTCAACACGGTGAGACATCTTTACAATCCTTTCAAACGAAGTGCTACAGAGAAATGATTAGAAAAGATAAGCCGGGATTTAGAAATCCGGCTTATCTAACTACATTTTTAAGCAAGCTTTTTCTTAGTCTCTATAAATTTATATGCTTCAATAATATCGCCCACTTTAACGTCATTATAGTTCGACATGTTCAAACCACACTCATAACCTGAATCAACTTCCCTAACATCATCTTTAAATCTTCTTAATGATCCTATTTCTCCTTCTTGTATCACAATTCCATCTCTTATTAATCTTATTTTACTATTCCTCGTTATTTTGCCTTCGAGCACATAACATCCTGCAACTGTCCCGAATTTTGGAACTTTAAATGTATCCCTTACTTCCAGGGTAGCAACAACCTCTTCTGTTATTACAGGGGAAAGCAAACCTTCTAGAGCGGATTTGACTTCGTTAATAGCATCATAAATTACATTGTATAATCTGATATCTACATTCTGGTTTTCAGCAAGTTTTCTTGCATTTAGATTTGGTCTGACATGAAATCCAACTATAATCGCATCAGATGCAGATGCAAGCAATACATCACTTTCGGAAATTCCACCTACGCCTTTATGTATTACTCTTATAATAACTTCTTCATTCGAAATTTTCATTAGAGAATCTGACAGGGCTTCAACTGATCCATCAACATCGCCTTTAACTATGAGTGCTAATTCTTTTACACCGCCGATAGTAATTCTTTTTGCTATTTCATCAAGAGTAATATGTCTAACCTGTTTCTGATCCTGTTCTCTTTTTAGCTGCTGTCTTCTTATTGATATATCACGTGCTTCTCTTTCTGATTCAACAACTATAAAAGTATCACCTGCCTGTGGGGCTCCTTCAAATCCAAGAACAAGCACCGGTGTCGAAGGTGCGGCTTCCGTAACTTTATTTCCTCTTTCATCGAACATTGCTCTGACTTTTCCATGATAGATGCCGGCAACAAAAGAATCACCTATTTTCAAAGTTCCTTTTTGAACCAGGATAGTACCGGTAATTCCCCGCCCTTTATCCAGTTCAGATTCAACAACAGCACCTCTTGCTTCTCTCTCTGGATTTGCTTTTAAATCAAGCAGTTCAGCTTCAAGAAGAAGTTTTTCAAGTAATGAGTCAACATTCTTTCCAGATTTTGCTGAAATTTCCACACATTGAAATTTTCCGCCCCATTCTTCAACGAGAACATTTCTGTCTGCCAGTTGCTGTTTAATCTTTTCAGAATTAGCTCCCGGTTTATCAATTTTATTAATGGCAATTACCATCGGTACATTGGCTGCCTGAGCATGATTAATTGCTTCAACTGTTTGGGGCATCACAGCATCATCGGCGGCAACAACTATAACAACAATATCTGTAAGTTGGGCACCTCTTGCACGCATTGCCGTAAAAGCTTCGTGACCGGGCGTATCCAGAAAAGTAATAAACTTATTATTACCGACATCAACCCGGTAGGCACCTATGTGCTGTGTTATTCCTCCTGCTTCTCCGGCGACAACATTTGTGCTCCTTATATAATCTAACAATGAAGTTTTGCCGTGATCGACGTGTCCCATAATTGTGATTACCGGCGGGCGTGGCTCCAGTGTTTCCGGATCATCGGGAATATCTTCAAGAACTTCGGAAGTATATTCTTCTTCTAGTTCAACTTCAAAACCAAATTCATCAGCAACAAGAGTTATTGTATCTATGTCAAGCCTTTGATTTATCGAAACCATTAAACCTAATTCTATACATTTTGATATGACATCACCAACCGGAACATTCATCAGGTTTGCTAATTCATTAGCAGCAATATATTCGTTCACTTTAATCTTTTTCTGTTCAAGAGATTTTAATTCGAGCTGTTTTTCCTGCTCAGCTTCTCTTTCTTTCCTTTTCTTTTTACGCTGCGATGCACGTCCTGCCACCGTAGAATCATCCATGCTCAAAAGAGTTTTTCTAATAGCTTCTTTAACTTCTTTTTCATCTATTTCAAATTTCTTGACTCTCTTTTTCTTTTTCGCCGCTACAGTCTCTTCCGGCGTATCGGTTGATTTCTTTCTTGCTTTGGGTTTCTTTTTCTTCTTAACGGTAGGTTTTACTTTTCCTTTGTCCGTATCTTCGCCGGATTTTTTCCCTTCTTCTCCAAGATCCATTTTGCCGACAACTTTTAATCCCTTTCTTTTATCGGCTTCCTGATCTTTAGGAGCTTTAAAGGCTTTTCCCTCAACTTGAGAAGTTTCAGTAGATTTAGACTCTTCTGTTTGTGCTGTCGGAGTTTCAACTTCTTCTTCAACTTTTGTTTGAATCTGTACTTCTTCAGTGGGTACTTCTACTTCCGTTTCTTCAATCTTAACTGATTTCTCATCCCCCTCTTGTTCTGCTTTTTCTGTTCTTTTCTTATTAAACTCAGCAATCTTTTTATAATGCTTTTCTGCTTTCTCAATATCTTTTTTAAAATGATCGTTTATCTCTTTGACCATTTCATCATCGAGTATAGACATGTGAGATTTTACTTTGTGACCTTTACTCCGCAAAAATTCCACAAGATTTTCTGCAGAGAGATTGTACTCCGTTGCAATTTTGTAGACTCTTGGTTTCTTGGTTTTTGCTTCGGGCATAAACTATCCTGTTATTCTTCCTCTTCTTCAAACTGTGATTTAATCAAATCAATAATCTCTTCGACCTTCGCTTCATCAAGTCCTTCAATTTCTTTTAGTTTTTCAGGACCAGCAGTTAGTACTTCAATCGCAGTATCATAACGATTATTTATCAACAATTCATATATATCATCACCAAGTTCTTCTTTAAGGTCGATTAATTCAATGTCTTCTTCATATTCTTCGAATGGTTTTTCTTCCCTGATGACTTCAACTTCGTAACCTGTTAACTTCATAGCAAGGCGGATGTTAACTCCATTTCTTCCTACTAAGAGAGAAACCTGGTCGCTGTCTGCATTAACAACTGCTTTCATATTATCTTCATCAATTTCTATCTTTTTAAGTTTTGCAGGAGCCAAAGCTCTTTGAATAAAAACATACGGATCATCGGAATAATTTATAACATCTATATTTTCATTATTAAGCTCTCTTACAATTGCATGAATACGAACGCCCTTCATTCCTACGCAAGCACCAACAGCGTCTATCCTGCTATCCTGAGATTGAACTGCTATTTTTGCTCTTTCTCCGGGTTCTCTTGCAATTGATTTAATCTCGATAATTCCATCATAAATTTCAGGGATTTCGATTTCGAAAAGCCTTCTTAAAAACATATTATCGGAACGCGAAATAATAATTACCGGGCCACTGTTTCCTTTTTTAACTTCTTTTACAATAGCTCTTATCGTCTCCCCTTTTTTATACCTTTCATAAGGTATTTGTTCAGGGCGTGGAAGGAGAAGTTCATTCTTATTATGATTTACAAGTATATCGCTTCTCCTAATCTGGTAAATATCTCCAACTACAATTTCACCGAGTAATTCTTTGTATTCGTTGTAAATAACATCTTTTTCTATTTCACGTATTTTCTGATTAAGACTTTGTTTTGCAAGAGTAATTAATCTTCTTCCCAGAGAAGCAAGTTCTATTTTCTCAACAAAATCTTCTCCGACTTCCAATCCTTCTTCGTTTCCTTTTTTGTTAACATCCTCGAGGCTTATCTGCGTGTTCGGATCTTCCACTATATCAACAATCTCGCGTTCTATGTATAACTCTATATCACCTCTATCCATATTCACAACAACATCAAACTTAGCTTCCTCGCCGTATTTCTTTTTGATCAGCAACCCGAATACTTCTTCAAGAATACCGCCTAAAACGTCTTTATCAATTCCTTTTTCCCTTACCATCTGGGCAAAGGACTCGACAATATCCATGTTCATTGTTAAAAATCTCCTCTATGAAAAACTTATTATTACTTTTGCTTTTATAATATCCTTAAAATTTAACACTAATTCTTCATTATTGTTTAACAAAAATCTGAGTATCTCGCCTTTTACTTCTGTTAGTTTGCCAGTAGTTTTTTTTGTGCTGGTTGCTTCTTTATAACTTAACTCAAATTTTTTATTTAGATGCTTGGGAAACTGCTGAATAAATTTCAGTGGTTTATCAACTCCGGGTGAAGAAACATCTAGCCTGTAATTATCTTCCGGTTGAATTAAGCTGCTCAGCCTGTTATTTATTTCTCTGCTTACTTTTGAACAATCGTCGGCAGAAATATATTTCTCTCCGTCAACATAAATTTCAATAACAGTATTTTTACCAAACCCTCTTACTAAAAAATCAATCAAGAAATAACCGGAATTATTTATCACTTCTTCAGCTATTTCTTTAATATTTTCAGCAGACAAATTCATACAAATAAAAATCGCCCTTATAAGGGCGAAAAACAACTTGCTAAAACTACTATGAAATAAGTCAATAAGCAAGGAATGTGTCAAATTCAGTAAGAATTTAACACTTTACCAACTTGGCTAAGTTTCAATTTTATTTTTCAAATATTTTTCCCATAGAAAGAGATTTACCAGTATTTTTATAAACCAGGCCTTCAATTCAAATCGGGATTAGCTGGAATTTCTTTTTTATCTTTTCTTTTACCGGAAACAGTAAAAACTTTTAAGAGGATGAAGCCAGCTACTGCCCCCAGTAAACAGGCAAGTGTCATCAAAACAATTAAGGACATTTCAAACTTCCAGAGGAAAGCATTTACAGTAATCACTTCTGTATTCTGAGTAACAAAAATTGTAAACAAGACAATGATTACCATCAGCACAATTACTTTGGTTCGCATACAACCTCCTTAGGGTTATTTATCCTTTGATTGAACAACAAATGGTATATCACTCATAAAATGAATATCTCTTTGCGGGAAAGGAATCTTAATTCCATGTTTTGTAAACTTATCAAAGATTGCATAATATAACTGGCTTTTAAGAACTCCGGGACGGCTTATATATTCTCTTGTCCATACTCTTAAATTAAAGATAAGTGAACTCTCACCAAACTTATCGAACAAAACATCGGGCTTAGGATTTTTTAATACCCCACTATTTTCCTCTGCAACTTCAAGAAGCAATTTTTTTACTTCTTGCGGATTTTCTGTATAGGAAACATCAACAGGAAAATTTAACCGGATATTCCTATCAATATGGCTCCAGTTAATAACCGTTGAAGAAATAAACTCTGAATTAGGAACAATAATAGAAATGTTGTCATTCGTTAAAATTGTTGTTGACCGCATCGATATTCTTATAACGTCCCCGGCAATATTACTAACCTCAATTCTGTCTCCAACTTTAATTGGTCTTTCAAAAAGTATTATTATACCGCTGACAAGATTGTTGGTTATATTCTGGAGACCGAAACCGATACCAATACCAAGCGCACCGGCAAGAATTGTTAAAGTACTTAAGTCAAGCCCGACAGTTTGTAAAACAATAATTAACCCGATAGCAAGAATTATATACCGGATAATAGTGCCTGTAGCAATCCTGACACCGATATCTATTTTACTTTTGGCTAGAAGTTTATAGACAACCCATTTTCTTAGTTTTCCCGTTACATAAAAAAGAATAACTGTTAGGAAAAAGAAATAAACAATCGTCCAGAGTGTAATTTCTGTTTTTCCAACGGAAGTGATAGGGACACTAAGAAAATCCCTAAGCTGAAAAAAAATATTTTTTATTTCCTGCCACATATTATTAATTATCGAGATCAAAACAGATGTTTATACAACAGAAGTTACAGGCTAAAAGTTACTTAAAAGCAATTTCAAAAAAAAGAATTCAGATGAATATTAAAACGGGAAGAAATATGGTATAAGCAGGGATGCTGTCAGCCAGAAAATAAAATTAAGGGGAGCTCCGACTTTAAGAAAATCCGAAAATTTATATCTGCCGACACTAAATATCATTGTATTTGTCTGGTAACCAACCGGGGTCATAAAACTGGCTGATGAACCAAACATAACAGCAATAATAAAAGGGCGCGGATCAACATTCATCGTGACTGCAGCACTTATTGCAATAGGAGCCAGCAAAACAGCAGTAGCATTATTTGACATTGTTTCTGTAAGAATGGAAGTAAGTAAATACAAAGCCGCAATAATAGCTATTGGCCCTAAACTACCAAGTCCTCTTATTAATAAATTAGATACCAAAAGTGCCGCTCCTGTTTTTTCTAATGCTAGTCCAAGAGAGAGAATTCCGCCGAGCAAGAAAATTATCTTCCAATCAATTGCATGGTAAGCTTCTTCAAGCCTTATGCACCCGACCAGAACAAGTAATGTACAGCCAATTAATGCAGAAGCCATTATTGGTAAAGTTCCTGAAGAAGCGGCCGAAACAATTCCGGCAATAATAACAACCGCAGGAATAATTTTTCTCTTCCTGTATTTTTGAACTTTAACATCGGAGACCAAGACAAAATTAGGATTATTCTTTAGATACTCGTAATTCTCTTTTTTTACATCTATTAATAAAGCATCTCCTGCACTAAGTCTTGTCTTACTAAATCCCCGGTGAAGCAGTTGCCCCCTATGTCTTAAAGCTAAAGCAGTAGCCCTGAATTTATTTCTGAAATCAATTGACTTTATCGATTGTCCTTCAAGTTCAGAGGTTGGAGCAACTATCGCCTCTACAAGTAAAACATCGACAGCTTCCATATCCTGCTGTTTTATTTTTAAATCCGATTTTAAAACAACTCCTTCCCTTTCCTGAATCGACCTTATTTTTTCAATATCACATCTTACTCTTAAAACATCGTTTGCCTCAAGCACAATTGTTCTTACCGGGCGCAGCATTCTCTGACCATTTCTTACAACATAAAGAACGACAAGATCGAGTTCTTTTACTAAGTGGGAGTCAACTATTTTTTCACCAATTGATTTTGATTCTTGTAAAACGACAATGTCGGTAAGATAATCGTTCATTCTGAAACTTTGGGTAAGATCCGAGTCTTCCCTTCTTTCGGGAATAAGTCTTACGCCTATAAAAACCATGTAAAGTGTTCCAATTGCAAAGAAAACAATTCCCATTGTCGTAAATTCAAACATGCCGAGGGGGCGTAAACCGTGTTGTGCAACTATTGAGCTTACAAGAATGTTTGTAGAAGTTCCAATCAATGTGCAAACCCCGCCAAATATCGAGGCGAATGAAAGAGGCATCAGAAGTTTTGAAGGACTAATATTGTTTTTCCTTGCAGCATTTAATAAGATCGGGATAAAGACAGCAACTACGGGAGTGTTATTAATAAAAGCAGAAATCATGGCGATAACACACATCATAACAATTAGCGCAAGCCAAAAACCATATTTAAACATCCTGGTTGATACGTCCCCTAAAAAAAGTAGAGCGCCTGTTTTATTTAACGCAGCGCTGATTATAAACATTGCCCCGACAGTTATTGTGGCGGGATTACTAAAACCGGAAACGGCTTCCATCGGGGTAATTATGCCTGTTGCTATTAATGCTACCATAACAACGATGGCAGTCAAATCTACCGGCATTTTTTCTAATGCAAAGAGTATTATTGTCCCGATCAGGATTAGAAAGACTATGAGAATTTCTAATGTCATAAACGCTGTTTTTTTGTGCAGGAAAAGTTTTTAGATGTGATAAGATAATGATATTATTGAGTTTAGCAAATAGGGGAAAGTTCTGAAAATTAGCCTAAAATAAATAAATTAGATTCAAGGAAGAATGATTAGGGTAATGGTTATGGGCTATTAAGTTTTTGGGTCATTGGGTTATTAGTTGTTTGGTTCAATATTAATTGCCAAATAAATACTACTATTTGTTCACAAGTTTTTTATTTAACAAAGAGATTTTTTCTGCAACTTCGGATTTTTCTTTGTCTGATAATTTTAATTCTTTAATTGAGGTAAATTCATCATAAGCTTCGTCATACAAACCGAAATCATACAACAAATTTGCAAAGTAAATTCTGTAATTTGCCATTTCTTTTGTTGAAGGATATTTCCTGAAAGTTTCCTTAGCAGTAACAACTGCAGATTCTTTGAAGCCATTTTCTGCAAGCTGCACGGCGCCGTTTATTCTTTTTATTCCAAAATCATCGGAACCGGCAATTTCACTTTCGTTCCCACCTTCTTTGCTTCCGTAAACAGCGGTTGTTTTTCCATTGTCGTTTTCTTTTTTCCCCGGAGCGTTTATCATATCTTCCATTGCAAGCGCAAGCAGCAATTCATCGACCGTCATTTTCTTAATGCTAGAAACCGGAATTGCAGATGATTCTTTTAAAGTAAAGTTCATTCCTTCCTCGGATATTTTCACGGAAGATTTCTTATCTGCAACTAAAATTGAATTTAACGGGAGAGAAGTTCCTTCTTTTACATTAATCCAATTATCATTTGAATCGAGAGCTTTAACTGTGCCGCTTACTTTATCAACTTTAAATGATTGGCAAAACGTTAAGCTCGAAATTGTTAATATCAATAAAAATATTCTTTTCATTTTATGCCTCATTAATAAATATCTATTATCTGAACCGTTCCTTTGGCAATTCCCAAATTCCCCATCGCTTCTTTGTTAAACTTCTCAATGCCGGTATTCCAGGCGTTATTAAAATTATCGAGAGATGTAGTTTCAACAGGAATCCAGATTTCTTCATTTCCATCATCGTTTTTTCTCAGGAAATATTTCGTGTCATTCTGTGTAATCAACTTTGCTTCCTCTGGTTTCAGATTCGTGTTAACGAGAATATTTACGTGTCTTATTCCCATAGTTTCTCTGAAATCAACTAAAGCTGTTTCAACACCGACACTTTCCAGCAGCGAGCAAAATAAAACCGAAAGATCATCACAATCTCCACCTTTAAGTTTTAATGTTTCATTCGGGAATTGCACATATTCAGCCGATGCTCTCGGATCAGAAGTATAAATAAGATTTTTTACAACTTCGTTAAAAAGAATTTTCGTTTTATAAAAATTATAAAGGACATTCGGTAGGGTATCGAATTCAGCTTTGTATTTGCTTAGGATTTCTTTAGCATAAGCCAAAGAAAAGTTCTGATCTCTTTTTAAAAAATATTTCAGGTTAGATACTCTGCCGTCCCAGGAATTATTTCCATTAATTAAAACGGCTTTCTGAAACTGGTCATCCGGTTCATCATTTGAAACTGTGACAAAAAAATCAGCATAAGAAATCTCAGGCTTTTTCTCAGAAAATGTTTCCGGAACAAGAGTAAAAAATTTAACTTCAACTGTGTCATTCCCGGGAATCATAATTTCGGGAGATTGAATATTATCAGGATTCATTCCTTCAATCCGGGAATATGGTTTAACAGAAACCCGCTCTTTCGTAAGATTTACAACTTTACCAATTGCGAAAGGATAATCGAGATAATACTCGCTCAGGGTTGGATAAATATCGTTAATAATTTTAACATCCAGCAATTGGACAGATTGAAATTTTATCGTATTCAAAGCAAATGTGGCTGTAAGGACAGCTTTATCAAAGCTATATCTATTATTAATGATATTTGTTAAACCTTCTTCGCCGAATTTTGAAAGAGGCTGAGCTGCATTACGATCCGAAAAATATTTCACACCGGAAATTGTAATTCCGAAAAGATTATTTGAATAATAAACCGCAGGAATTATTCCCGCAAAAAACGGAGTTTGAACTTCATCATGAAAAGCAGTTAAACCAAAACCGATAGTATGATTACCAAATTCAAAGTAAGAATTAAATCCTGTCTGTAAAGATTTGTTGGTTTCATAAATAAAATTCAATTCAAACTCATTTATAGGGTTGTATGAAATTCCAAACTGTGCTGCTTTATCTTTTTTTAATGAATAAATTTTGTTTTCATCTGAAAAATCGCTTTCACCGAAAGTAAAAAGATTTATCGAGCCTGCAGAAAACAAAAGCTGCTTAACTGGAGAATAGCTTATCCCAATATCGCCTTTCCAAAAATTATCTGTTTCTGTTTTACTATCGGTCATTATATAATTTGTATCGCCAAAAACAGGAAGGATAAATTGAGTTTCAAAATCCTGCGTAAAATATCTTAAAGACAAACCAACATTTATCCGGGAATTGGTTTTGTAAGAATAAGCCAATCCAAATAATTCTTTATAACTAAATTTTGAACTTAGTGTTTGTGTAGTCGAGTCTTCAAAAAAAAGAGATTCGCCTGTATTTATAACAAAATCTTTTTGATAACCAGGAGTATATCGTAAAGAAATAAAATGATTTGAAAATCTTTTCGAAATTGAAATAAGATAAAGATTCGAATTAACCTGGTCACTGAATTCACCGCCATACGATAGAGACAATCCCCAATCTTTTAATAAAGAATAGCTGGAAGGATTAACCTCGAAGCTGTTTGATAAAGAAATATTCTCGTTACCAAAACCGCGGTTTCCTGTAAGCTCAAAGGAATTTTGAGATAATATATCTGTATTAAAAACCATTACGATATAAATGCTGATTAAAAGTTTTGTTCTCAAGGAATATCTATATCAACTCTGTGAATACTTTGGGACAACACATAAAAATCATTGTTATTTCTTTCACTATGAAACTCAGTTCTTCTGACAAAATAAAACATAAACTCATTGAACCGCGGAGGAATCTGGTTAATTAACCCTGACGGAATTATTAACTCGCCGTCATCTTTTGTTCTAAGACGAAATAACGGAAAAATTCTATCGCTCCCGGATACTGAAGCTGCAACTATAATTTGAAATCCCGGATAATTTTTCCCATCCCATTCGAGCTTAGCTTTTAAAGTGTTATTATTTCTTTTACCCTCAATTCTTACGCTTCCTGTAATTTCCGGAGGTGTGGGGATATCAAAATTAAATGAATTACTACCTAAACCAAGTAAAAAATCAAAACTAAAAGCTACCGATGAATTATATCGATAACCAAAATCCTGCCCCTGAAAACGACTATTTAATATATGCTTTAATCCCAATGTAATTTCCTGTACAGTGCCTTCATCATTATATCTTATAGTATACGGTACCGATCTCGCTTCAACACTATTGAACTTTGCATTACCCAAAAGCCTTGTGTGGTATGCAATCAGCCTTCCGTTTCTGCGGCGAACCGGTCTGCTTCTATCAAAAAAGATTGTTTGTGCAAAAGCAGTATTTATTGTTGTTGATCCATTTGTAATTTTAATGCCGCTTAACGTGACAACATTTGTATAACCATTTAAATCATCGACAACACCGGAAGAATCGGCACTATAATATTCGTCATTAGTATCTTTTGCTAATATTTCAACCTGAAGCCGCTGTTTATTATCCTGAGTTAATTCTGTAACAGCAGGTTTATCACAACCATTTATCACAAGAAGACAGATGAAAGAAATAAGATATGTTTTAAAGAGTTTCATTTTATTCAAACTTAATACTGCTTGTTTATATTATCAATCCACAGGAAAAAAATATCCCTGCCCCTTAAGGGGCAGGGATGAGAGAGAGAACGAGAAATCTTATAATAATTTTACATAGTAAGGGATTCCCCACATCGAGTTTTCCACTGGTGTAGAATCATCAAATATAACCTGTTTGGGGAATGCATTTATTACTGCATGGTAAAACCCGGGAAAAGTATATGTCTGAAATGTCTGTTCGTACACTTTATCATAACCACCGGGAACCAGTGTTGAAGAAACCAACTCGAATTTTCTCTTATGCCTTTGACCAACAAAAGCATTTTTTCCAAAAGTTATTGTAACAAAATCACTGTCTTCATAAGCGCTGAATACTTCAACCACTACTCTGACAGATTCATTTCTTGGAATTCTCGGAATATCTCTCCAATGCAACCATCCATGATATCTTGCCATATAATAATTGTTCGGAGATTCTATAACTACCTGGTTTCCATCAGGTAAAAAGATTGTTACTTTCTCAATATTAATATTAGGAGACAATGTACCACCCGCTGTTAATGCACCACCTTCCGGTAAGGATATAGCTGCAAGCTTCCAATTACGAAGTGGACGATCGGTATTCCCTATTTTTACAAAAATTAAATTTCTTGTAACTACTGCGTTAAAAGGCTTCTGAATAACTGTGTCTGGTGTTGTGGCGCCGGAATCATAAGATGCTTCTATTAAAAGTACACCTTCATAGTTTTTTGTAAGCTTTCCGTAAGCAGTATCACCCTGTACATCAACTGTAAATGTTCTGCTTACAAGACGAACTCTATGACCGACTCTGAGCGGATAAATATTAGCTTGTATTTTTCCCATACCGAAAGACATAAGATCTTCTTCGTTATAATCCTGATCGAAAGACTGAAGTGAAGAATCCTCATCAGCAATTTTCTGCATTGCTTCCTGGTCATTAGTCGGTTCGGAATCCTGAGGGTTTGTAACTGAGTCCTGGCATCCAACTATAAGTAAAGCAACAAACACAACCAGGACACCAAAAAGTCGTCTATAAACCTTGCTGCTCAAAAAAGATTTTAATATTTCCATTGTACCTACTCCTTTTTTTGTTGTTAGATTTTGAGAAAATCATTCATTCTTTTCTTTTGAGTTAACAAAGTTTTGTGCCAGAAATAGTGAAATCTCTAAACTCTTTTTTTATAACTATTTATAATTTTAGAGAGGTTTGATATATTGCATGGTAATTACAAACAATTCGCATGGAGAAAATTATTCCAGTCATTTGTTAAGTAATTTAGTGTTACCTGATCCAGTTTTTTCTTAAAAATTAAGGAGGGTTCTATGTGGAAAGAGTTTAAACAATTTGCAGTTAAAGGAAATGTTCTTGATATGGCAGTCGGTATTATTATAGGAGCTGCCTTTGGAACAATCGTAAAATCTCTTGTAAGCGATATTATAATGCCGCCTATTGGTATGGCTCTGGGTAATGTGGATTTTTCAAATTTGTTTATTGTTCTAAAATCGGGGCTTGAAGTTATGCCTCCGTACGCTTCACTCGAAGCCGCTCAAAAAGCCGGTGCTGTTACTATTAATTATGGAATTTTCATAAATGCCTTAATTAGTTTTTTAATTGTTGCGTTTGCAGTATTTATGATAGTAAAATCTTTCAGTAATCTTAAAAAGAAAGAAGAAGCCCCGGTTGCAGCACCAACTACTAAAGACTGTCCTTATTGCTTATCAAGCGTTCCTATAAAGGCAACCAAATGTGCCCATTGTACTTCGGCACTTAGCGCTTAAACATTTTTTAGAATCTCTACTTCACCCGGTGTGAGTTCGCGGACTTCACCGGGTTTTAAATTCCCGAGTTCAACATTTTTTATCCTGACACGAACAAGCCTTAAAGTTGGATAGCCAATATTTGCCGTCATTTTTCTAACTTGCCTGTACCTTCCTTCAGTAACTATAACACTAAGCCAGCAAACAGATTTATTTTTCCTTGGAAAAATCGGCGGCTTTCTTGGGGAAAATCCCGGATCATCGATAATCCCTGCTTTTGCAGGCAACGTTTTTTTTCCTTCTATTATAACACCTTCTTCAAGCAGCCTGAGACTTTCTTCACCGGGGATTCCTTCAACCTGGGCATAATATTCCTTTTCATGCCTATTATTAGGATTCAGAAGAAAATCCACTAATTCTTTATCATTTGAAAGAAGAAGCAGCCCTTCGCTGTCCATATCCAGCCTGCCGATGGGGTAAACATCTTTGGGAAAATCGTAAAATCCGGCTAAAGTTTTTCTTTTAAGTTTATCAGTAAACTGGGACAAAACACCATAAGGTTTGTTTAAGATAAAATAAAATAGTCTATTATCCATAATTTTGGGAACAGTGTTAAATGTAAATCCGTCCTAATAATACTTTTTTTCTTTACACAAGTTTGGTTAATTTGATAACTTAAATTTAAAATATAAAGAATCACTTAAAAAGCTAATTATGTCTTACCGGGATCAGCAAAAATATATCGAAACCCTTAAAAAACATGAAAGGAAATTCGACCGGAAAGAAAGAGAAGACTTTAAGATGTTTTTGAAAAGACAAAAAGACGAAGAGGATTTCGACACTGTTTCTATGAAGAGATTAAAAGAGCTTTACGACAAGTATAATGTGGCAGTAGATAAAAGCAAGTATGATTCCTTTTTTAAGAAAAAAGAGGAATGACCTGGTCACAATTCAAATTCACATAAAAAATCGCAAATAATTTTGAATTCCTTTTCTGATTTGAGGTAATATGAAATATAGAGTCTTAAAGATAATTATCGGTGCTGCTGTTTTACTTTTTTCTGCAATTGTTTTATTCAGCACTGTGCAACCTTCAGTTTCCTTCTGGGATTGCGGCGAGTTTACGGCAGCCGCTTATTACCTCCAGGTTCCTCATCCACCGGGAGCTCCCTTCTTTACTATACTCGGCAGAATATTTTCAATGATACCTTTCGTTACTAACATCGCGCTCAGGGTAAACACAATATCTGTATTATCGAGTGCCGGTGCAGTTTTCTTTTTATACCTTGTTGCAATTAAACTTATAGAAAACTACCGAGGTAAAGAGTACAAAAGTTTTCTTGATGCACTAACAACTTACATTGCAGCAGCTATTGGAGCTCTTTCGTTTTCATTTAGTGATACATTCTGGTTTAACGGAGTCGAGGCCGAAGTTTATGCTTTCAGTACATTTCTTTTAGCTTCATCAGTTTATCTTATGATGCGCTGGCATGAAAGGGCAGACCAAAAAGGAAGTGAAAAATATCTAATAATGATAGCTTACTTTCTTGGGATTGCAACTGGTGTACATTTAATGAGCTTACTTGCTCTCGTCCCCATTGTTATGATTATTTTCTTCAGAAAGTATATGGACGATGAGGAAGCGTTAAAGAAAACCGGGTACATTTTCCTCATTCACGTTGCCGCAATACTGTTGATTGCTGTGGCAATGTGGAGTACACAAAAAGGAACAACCGCGCCCACACAGGAAGAATACCAGGCGTACGATTCCAGATTTAAGATGATAACTATGGGACTTAGTGTTCTTTTTATTGCAGTTATGTGGAGAAAGCTATTAAACAGAAACTCTTTCTATTTACCCGTTATAATCGGTGGTATTAGCTTATTTGTAGTTTACCCCGGCGTCGTAAAATACATACCCGGTATTTTAAGCGAAGTTGCCGGAAATAATGAAGTAATGGGTATAATAATCATCCTGTTGATTTTTGTACTGGTTGCATTTGGAATCCGGTATTCAGTTAAAGAAAATAAACCAACACTTAACCTGGTTTTCACTTCTTTCCTTTTTGTTATAATCGGGTTTACCACGTTTGCAATGGTAATAATCAGGGCAAATAAATATCCCCCGATGGATGAAAATGAGCCGGACAAGTTAACTGAACTTGTTTCTTACCTTAACCGTGAACAATATGGCGATTTCCCTATATTCAAAAGAAGATTCTCGTCTGAAACACATCAACAAGGAATATATACCAATTATTCAAGTGACCTCGACTTTTTCTGGACATACCAGATGAATCACATGATGACACGCTATTTGTTATGGAATTATGCCGGGCGTGAAGGATGGACACAGGATGATGAAGCGAACATAGCTCCTTTTAATAAAGTAGGAAATTTCTTTGGAAAAATTATCGGGGTAAGCTTTAACGGTAATGTAAAAGATTCGTTATTCGGAATTCCATTTCTTCTCGGCTTGATTGGTATTTATTTCCATTTCAGGCGCGACTGGAAAATGGCATCGGTATTTATGGTTATGTTTATCCTGATGGGATATCTTACCGCTTTTTACCAGAACCAACAGGAACCTCAGCCGAGAGAGAGAGATTACTTTTACGTCGGAGCCTTTTTTGTCTTTTCAATATGGATTGCTATTGCAATCCAGGGATTGGCGGATTTAATACGACAAAAGGTTAAGAATTTTCCTTTACAAAATGCAAGTGTTACAGCAACTCTCTTAGCTGGATTTATACTTGTTCCTTTAGTTATGCTGAGAGCAAATTATTATACCCACGACCGTTCCAAGAATTGGGTTCCATGGGATTATTCATATAACCTTCTGCAAAGTTGCGCTCCAAATGCTGTGCTTTTTACAAATGGAGATAATGATACATTCCCATTATGGTATCTTCAGGATGTGGAAGGTATAAGAAGAGATGTAAAGATTGCTAATCTTAGTCTTCTTAATACTTCCTGGTATATAAGACTTTTAAAAAACAGTGACCCGTACGGAGTAGGGACTGTCGACATGAAGCTTTCCGATGAACAAATTGAACAAATAAGACCAATACAATGGGATCCCAAGGATATTACAATTGATCTTCCTCGTTCCGGTCCTGAGTTAAGAGATATTGTACAAAAATATGGTGTTTCAGATTCTTCGGTGCTTAAACAAGGTGTAATGAAATTTAAGATGAACAACACCTTAACTTTTGGAAATGTTAAAGCAATACGGGTACAGGATATAATGGTAAAAGAAATTGTCGAGGCAAATATCTGGAAGCGTCCAATATATTTTGCAGTTACCTGTTCCGAGGATAGTAAAATCGGGTTGCAGGATTACTTAAGAATGGAAGGAATGGCTTTCAGAGTAGTACCGGAAAAGCGTAAGCCCGGGATAGAATTTATAAATCCAGAATTAGTAAAAAAGGAACTTCAAGAAAATGAAGGGTACAGTAAAACTTTTGATCCCGGGTTTAAATTCAGGGGGATAAATAATCCGGACATATTCTTTGACGAGAACCATTCCAGGTTGCTTCAGAACTACCGCAATGCGTATATGAGATTAACTTTATACTATCTAAATACGAATCAGAATGATCTGGCAATTAATACACTCGATCAAATGGAAGAAAAAATTCCGCATCATATAAGACCTATGCCCTTTGGTTTATTATATGAAGTTGCAAACTTATACTTAAATGCAGGCTCACAAGCAAGATATAATGAATATGCAAAAGAGGTTGAAAAAATAGCTCTGGCTACACTCGAACAAAATCCGGAAGACGTACGTTCTTATTATAACCCTTACCGTGTACTTATTGATCTTTATGAAAACCAAAAAGAGTATAAGAAGTCGTATGAATTATGGCAAAGACTGCAGGTAATGTATCCGAATGATCCGTCAGTTAAAGCAAACGTTGAAAAATACCGCAAACTTAGCCAGGCAAATGGAAAAGACAGTTCAGCCAATTAATTTTAACAGATAACCCGGGAAATATTTTACCCCGTTTTTTAAACAAACGGGGCATCCTTCTTATTATTAGGTTATGAAAATTCTTATCATCGCACTTTCCGGAATCGGAGATGCTCTAATGTTTTCCCCCTCATTAAAGTTACTAAAAAAAGAACTGCCTGATTCTTCCATTGATATTCTTGTAATGATAAATAGTGCCCGTTCCTTATATCAAAAAAACCCGGATATAGATAATGTAATTTTGTTCGACTTTCTTAAAGAAAGTTTTCTTTC
>Ga0075307_1000068_pt1 | contig 17721 bp, 18 predicted proteins | sample Joice_ThreeSqA_D_2_FD_120058 | JGI IMG/M metagenome (GOLD analysis project Ga0075307, IMG submission 120058) | Natural and restored wetland microbial communities from the San Francisco Bay, California, USA, that impact long-term carbon... | ecosystem: Environmental > Terrestrial > Soil >...
TTATGTAATCAAAAAGGTTATGTAAACTTAAGCTCCTAATACGCTTATTCTCAGCTATAGACTCTGACTTTTATTTACATAATTCTCAGCCTTTTCTAGAAGCTTTTCAACCAATTTAAAAGCTCACCATCCTTTAGCCACAGTGCATCCGTTTTGTTATCCGTTTTGGAGATGCCTATGTATGCCTTTTCAAGGGCTTCCCGTTTATATTTCGAGTCTGCGCGTGCATATATTTCCGTTGTCGACACTGCAGTATGTCCAAGAAAATCTCTGATATAGATTAGGTTTACTCCCGCCTGAAGAAGGTGCATGGCCTTTGAATGACGCAATACATGTGGCGTAATATTGGATGGTATTAGAGTTGGATTCTCGGCTCTTGCCAGATCTGCATATTTCTTAAGGATAAGTGTTATGCCCATCCGAGAGAGCTTCTGCATCTGGGCATTGCTAAACAAAGGGTACTTTGAAGCATAAGATTCCAACAGCCTATTACATTTCATATATTCTTTCAACAGGTTCACTTGGTTTTCCATGAGCGGCACAATACGCTTTTTATTCCCTTTACCTGTTATTCTTATTGTATACGGCTGATTAAAGTTTATCGATGATGGCATCAGGTCAATGATTTCCTGCACTCTTGCCCCACTGTCATACATTAAGGATAGCATGGCTAGATTCCTTCTGCCCTTCGGTGTGGATTGATCGGGTTGTTTCAACAACAGTTTTATGCCATCCAAGGTTAGGTAGGTCATCATCGGTTTTTCTTCTTTTTTGGTAGGGATGGATAATATCCTTTGCCATTCATACAGGGTAACTGGATTATGGTATTGTAAATAGCGAAAAAATGAATGAAGTGCGGCAAGTCGTGCATTACGGGTCGAGTTGCTACAATGACGCTCACTTTGCAACCAATCAAGAAAATTGACAACCCGTTCTTGTGTAATATCCTTGAGCATGAGCTTGCTTGCTTTAACAGACTGTTTTTCCTGCATAAATCGAAGGAATAGCAAAAATGTATACTTGTAAGCGCAGATGGTATTATGGCTTAGACCTTTTTCTCCTGGAAGATAAAGGCTTAAAAAGTCAGTTAGGCTTTTAGAAAAATCTGTGGGTTTCATGATTGTTCCTCCTTTCTATAATTAAGCTCCGGAAAAACGTAAGCACAGATTTCTTCCTTACTCAAAAGGTCAGGATACATTTCCGCTGTTAGCCTGACATATTTATCCGTGGATTCCAGTGTTCGGTGTCCCAGATAGGTTGAAAGAATGGGTAACGAACTATATAAATCCAATCCAGATTCTGCCATCGAAACCAAGGAATGACAAGCAAACGTATGCCTTAAATCGTGCAACCTGGGGCCGATACCCTTCCCTTTGTATGGGATCCCTGCTTTCCAAAGCACCTTTCTAAAGGTTGAAGATGCGGTATGTTGGCCACAAGGGGTAATATCATTCTTGACAAAAAACAGATTGCTTGCAAAGTATTTCTTTAAAAGTGCCTTTCGGGCCTTGTATTGCAAACAAGCATCAGTTAATGATTCCGAGATGGGTACTATTCTCTCCGTTTCGTTTTTACTATGTCTTACAGTAACATGTTTTTCTGTCAAGTCCACATCTTTTTCTTCAAGGGAAAGAGCCTCTCCAAGCCGCAGGCCGGTACTGTATAATAGTCTGAACAACACAGGCATCATAATATGTTGACTGTTATGCGTTATTCTACCGGGAAAAAAGCGATCACAAGCAGAAAAAATGGATGTAATCTCATCCTTTGAGAAGATGTATGGTGCAAATGAGGTTTTAAATCGAGGAACCTCAGGAACATATGAAGGGAAGCCTGTATCACATAAGAACCTTGCAAATAAGGATAGGCTTGATATCCTATTATACCTGGTGCCATCTGTCTCGTTCGGACGCTTTTCACACCATGCATCGGAAAGCTCTTTCGTTATACCTATTGAAGTTTCATCCCTTTCAACTGTTAATCGGTCGAACATCACAAAAACATATTCTGCATCCCTCAGTTTAAAACCTAAATTCCGCTTCAGTTTTAAATACTCCGCTATATGAGAAGCATAGATACCCAGGAACCTCATAATGTAACCTCCTTTCCTGTACTCTGTGTAATTGCAGGAACCTCTAATGCACATTTTCTCAAAGAGTTGGTGTCAACCCGCAGGTAGAACATAGTGCTCTCACTACGAGTATGGCCTAATACACTTGAGATTACTGGGAGGGTTACCTCTTTGTTTAAAAGGTTCGTAGCAAGACTGTGACGAAGGGCATGGGGGCCATGCCTCCTTTCATCATAGTTAATCCCTGAAAGGTTCATGTATTTTTTGATGATTCCATAAAGGAGGTTATTGCACACGTTGTTATAGGGAGGTACGTGGCGGAGAAAAACATAGGACAGGCTTGATTGTGGCCGGCCATATTTCAGATAATCGATGATTGCATTGCCAATTTCCGGGAAAAGAGGAAGTTCAATAGGATCTTTTGTTTTTTGCTGATTGATAGATATTTGCTTTCGCTCCCATAAAATATCGGTAAACTTCAAGTTTGCGATATCTGAACACCGTAGTCCGATCCTTGCAACAAGAAGTACCATGGCAAAATCACGCTTGCCAATCGGATTGGATCTGTCAATACTGTTTATTAGTTGCTCTACTTCTTCCGGAGAGTAATATGAAGGGAGTTTCGGCTGCCTAACATACTTGGTCTTAGGGATAATCCAGGAGTAATCTACCGGTAAAATCTGATTGTCGTAAAGATACTTTAAGAACTGGTTGGTTTTCAGTATAATCAGATGCCTGGTAATAATTGAGTATTCCCCAAGATCATTAGCAAAGTTTATTAGAAAAGCTTGATCAAAATGCTTAAATGATGTTATGCCACATTTGTTCAAATAGCCTAAAAAAACAGATAGGTATAGATGATAACTCTGTATAGTACTTATGGATAAATCTGAGGCATGCTTGATTTCGGCAATGTATTCGGTCATTATCATACCTATTGGGCCGTCAAGATGTCTGGGTTCTTGTCTCTTTTTCCTTTTTCTAATCGAGCCTGTCTCAGCAAAATCAGAAAGAACAGAAATGGCCCTGATCCGGTTCCTTTGGCTCCGAGGAAGGGCTTTGCGTTCGGCATCTCCCACTTTATCAGCAAGATACTGTGCTCCAACACTGGCATTATAGTGCTGGATATTATGTGCCTTCATGTATTGATTGAGATACCGCCACTCCCTGGTATAGGAGTCTACACTTGAGGAACCGTATGATAAACTTTTAAGATATGCTGCAGCTGTATCACTAAGTTCACCAAACGTTTTAAACTGGTTAATCATAATTACTAATCTTTTGGTTTTTAAGGCAATATCACCTAAACCAAAAGTAAATTATGTCAACCCATTATGTCAACTATTACGATCTATACTGGTACAGAACTCGGTTTCACAATGATTGTTTACATAACCTTTTTGATTACATAAACCGAATTATGTAAACCTTTACATAATTCTGAAAAAACCAAAGGAGGTTTCCTTATCCCCATCTTCTCCTTATTGGATATCACAATCTGTGATTTCCAATTTTCTAATTCCTCGGCTGTCATTTGAAACATGAAATCCTCTGGGAATCGTTGTAAGTTCCTTTTAACTGCTTGATTAAGTGTTCTGGTTTCAACTCCGTATAATTCCGCAAGATCCCTATCAATCATTACCTTATGTTCTCTAACGATAAATATCTTGCTTAATACTATATGGTCCGGGAATACCCCTAGATTCATATTTTTCTCATCCATGGGACTTGGTTTTCCTGTTAATGGTCGCCAGAGTAAATTATCAGTGATTGTTTCTTGTAATCCTATTTCACGAAACCCAATTAGAAACCCATTTCACGTTGTTTCACAACGCAAAAAGAGTGTATCCACGAAATCCAATTCAAAACCTTTAAACCTCTCCCCTTCCAGGTTTTGCCCTGTAGCCGGATAATGAGATTCCTTTAACATTCTGTTAACATAATCTTTATTTAGACCAATTAAACTATATTTTACGTTTTGAGTCATAAGTATAATGAGATAGAATTATGCATAGGACTCACGAAAACCAATGATATGAAAAAGATGAAAGGAACAATTGCGGGAACAGTTTTCAAAATATTATTTGCCCTGAATGCTTACGCTGATGACATTCCGGAAGGAGGACAGGTAAAGGGTAAGGTGATTGACCAGAAATCGAAACAACCTATTGAATATGCTACGGTTGCATTATTCAATGCCATTGACAGTGCACTCGTCACCGGCACCATTACGGATCAGGAGGGCAATTTCCACGCCACGAAGATCGAAGTGGGCACCTACTATATAAAGGTAAATTTCCTGGGTTATGAGGAAATGCAATACAGTGAACTTGTGATCGATGCTGACAATCCACGTCATGATCTGGGAAAGATTTACCTGGAGACCAGTTCCCAGATGCTTGATGAGGTGGAAATTATTAATGAAAGAAATCCGGTGGAGTTTCAAATTGATAAAAAGGTCGTATCTGTGGGTGAGCAGATGACAGCTGCCTCACTGAGTGCGGTGGAGGTGCTGGAAAATGTTCCTTCCATCCGCGTGGACGTGGAAGGCAATGTATCGCTTCGCGGAAGTACAGGCTTTACGGTGCTCATCGACGGGAAACCCACGGTTCTGGATCCCAGTGATGTTTTGAGGCAAACTCCGGCCTCCACCATTGAGAATATCGAGATCATCACCAATCCTTCCTCCAGGTACCAACCCGATGGAACCGGTGGCATAATCAATATCATTACCAAGAAAAACCGTATGCTGGGTCTCCAGGGACTGTTCAATCTTAAAACCAGTACCTTTGGGGAGTACGGGGGCGATTTTCTCCTGAATTACCGAAAAGGCAATGCGAATGTCTATATCGGAGGAGATTACAGGAACAGTCCCTACCCGGGGGAGACGTTCAGTGAACGACGGACCACCCTGGGGGATACCACCACCATTATACAGGCTGCCGGGGGAAGGGAATGGCTTCGTAGTGGTGGCGGATTGCGGATGGGACTGGATTGGGAAATCTCCCCCAGGAATAACTTCTCCATCGGCATCAGAGCCGGGCAATTCGGAGGCCTGGGAACTTCCCAATTGGATTACCTGACCTACCGTGATCCCTATGATTACGAGACCCGGGAGTTCAGTCTCAACGAATCCGGCCGGGGTGCACTCTATTACAATCTGACGGGAAGTTTTCTGCATAAATTCGAGCAAAAGGACCATGAATTGATGCTTCAAATCAACCAGCGTCTGCGAAAAGGGGACGAGTATTCCGAAAACCTGATGATGAGTGAAAATGGTTCTGTGAACCAGGGTACACGAACCACGGAGAAAGGCCCCTCAGGCGATCTGGAAGTGAAGCTGGACTATACCAAACCCATCGGCGAAAAGCATGGGTTGGAAGCCGGTATTCAGCTGAGAAGCGGTACAAGTGAAGATGCCACAGAACTGTACATGTTCGACCTGGCGGGGCAGGATTTCGTTCTTCATCCGGAAGGTAGCAATAACACAAGTTACCAGAGAAATATCTATGCCCTTTACGGGATCTTCAAGGGAGAAAATGGAAACCTGGGCTATCAGGCCGGATTGAGGGGCGAATATACCTACAGGAACATCCAAACCGAGGAGAGTGTGGAGGATTACACCATCGAACGATATGACTTCTTCCCTACCCTTCACCTCAGTTACCAGTTGCCCGGGGAGAACCAGCTCATGGCTTCCTATTCGCGCCGGATCGACAGGCCCAGGGGCTGGTCCCTGGAGCCTTTCATCACCTGGGTCGACATGTACAATGTCCGGCGGGGCAATCCTGCACTGGAACCCGAGTATATCGATGCCATGGAGCTGGGTTTCATTCATTCTCGCGAGAAGTCCCAGCTGTCCCTGGAGGCATATTACAGGATCAAGCATAACAAGGTGGAACGTACCCGGGAGGTCTACCAGGAGGGAATTCTCTTACAAACATTTACCAATGTTGGGACTGATTATTCCCTGGGTATGGAAGCCCTTTACAACATTTCATTATTCCAGTGGTGGGAGCTGAATCTGATGGGGGATCTGTACGACTACCGCATCGATAGTGAACGTGACGGTTCCTCCTATACCTATCATTCATTCAACTGGGGCACAAGGGTGAACAATACCTTCCGTATTGCCAAACGGATGCGAATCCAGTTCGATGGCAACTACAACAGTGCCACAGTGACCACCCAGGGCGAGGATAAAGGTTACTACTCCTTTAATGCTGCTGTTCGCAGCGATTTCCTGGACAGGTCATTATCCCTGGTTCTGCAAATCCGCGATGTATTCTCCACCATGGAACGTGTATCCGTGACCCAGGATACAGACTTCTATAATTATTTCAGCAGATCCAACCGTGCACCTGTTATCTCACTTACGGCCAGTTACCGGCTGAATAACTTCAAACAGAGTAACCGGGGAGACCGGACAGATAATGGCGGAGGAGAAGAATTTTAGACGAACAAAACAATTGCAGGAAATATATGAGGAGGATTATCTCGAAGTAAATACTCTAAAGATTCCAGAGATTAATCTCCCATGCTATATTAATGCATAAGGCATCTTTATAAGGTGCTGACCGCCCTTTAAGGTCACATTTTGTGACCTTATCCTATCATATTCATTCTGAGTTAGATGGTAATATATCATTTCCGAAATGATACCAATATTCCTTTTTACTTGTATGGACCAATCAGTTAGAGGGCTTTCATCTGTGGCAAGATACCTGGCAAGGGTAATTTGCTACCTTTGCTTTGATGGGCTTGTTGCGTAAATTAACTCATCTTGCAATGATATAAGTACAATAGAAGAATGGCAGGACATAGCAGTCAATATGCGAACTAGCAGGAAGATGAAGTCAGATATAAGATCATTCATATAATGTCACCATATCCAATTTATATCATCTCCTGCCTTCTTATTATTGGACTTATCTATGTCATTTACAGATCTATGATAAAAAGGCCGCTAGCTCACCCCGAGCTTTTATTGAAACCGTTTCCGGACGAATTCAGGCAAATTTTAGAAAAATGGATAAGGTATTATAATAAGCTTAATGCAAAGCAGAAAGAGGAATTTGAAACACGGGTATTAAAATTCCTGGCTGAAAAGAAGATCACAGGAGTGGATACCCCTGTATCGGTCGAAGATACACTTTTAGTAGCCGCAAGTGCCATCATACCCATGTTTGCTTTTCCGTATTACAACTATCCGGATATAGATGAGATTTTACTTTACCCTAACTCATTTGACAGAGAATTCCATACAGGAAACGAATCCATGGAACGAAACATACTGGGTATGGTTGGAAATGGGTATTTGAACGGCCATGTTTTATTATCGAGACCTGATTTGAAAGCGGCATTTGATGGCACCAGGCATAAAAGTAATGTGGGTATCCACGAATTCATTCATTTGATAGATAAGGCAGATGGCGCAGTCGACGGTGTACCCGAAATTCTTTTCGAACATTCATTTGCCCTGCCCTGGCTAAAGGAAGTAAGGAAAGAAATAGATAAAATCAAACACGGTCAATCTGATATAAACCCATATGCCCTCACGAATGAGGCCGAATTTTTAGCTGTGGTGGGTGAGTACTTTTTTGACAATCCAGAAAAGATGAAATCCCGGCACCCCGAATTGTATGCGTTTCTTGTTCATATATTTAACCAGCACCCCGATAATGTATAGCTATATCAGGTAGCTATTGACAGATATATATTTAATTTGAATCACTGGTTTTCTACCATGGTGTAATTGAGATTCAAAGGCAGACGCAGAATTCTACATTAAAAAATGAACCTCTCCCCTTCCAGGTTCAAGCTATAACTTTAAGATCACATTTTGTGATCTTAAACGATCATACTCATTCTTAGTAAGTTGAGGTATATTGCTATCGAAACAAAAATATGATTAGTTTTAATGAGCTAATTCCAGGACAAACATTTGAAATCTTACGAAATGAAAACAAAAATTATTCTAAGTTCCGTTCTTTTGGCTTTTGCGGTGCTGATAAATGCGCAGGATGTTGATTTTGAGGCGCTTGCCAAAGAATCTGCAAAAACTGAGGTATATGAACCGATCCCGCCGGTGGTAACCCCCGGGGAGACTCCCTGTGAAGCACCATCGGATGCAATGGTCCTTTTTAATGGAGATAATCTTGATGCCTGGATCTCCTCCGATGATCCCTCCAAACCGGCACGATGGAAAGTTGAAAATGGTATAATGACCGTTGACAAAGCTGTTGGTGGTCTCACCACAAGGGAAAAGTTCATCGATTACCAGTTGCACCTCGAATATCGCATACCGGAAAACATCACCGGAGAAGGCCAGGCCCGGGGAAACAGCGGCGTATTCCTTGCCTACCTGGGAAAGAAGGACGGGGTCTTTGAGATTGGATACGAAATTCAGATCCTGGATAATTACCACAACAGTACCTACGTAAACGGCCAGGTTGGGTCCGTATACAAGCAGGTCATCCCACTGGCCAATGCAAGCAAGAAACCAGGCGAATGGCAATTCTATGATATTATCTGGAAAGCCCCACGGTTCAACATGGATGGAACGTTGTCATCTCCGGCATATGTGACCGTGATCCATAACGAGGTTTTGGTCCAGAACCATGCTGAAGTCAAGGGTCAAACGGTGTGGGTTGGTGAACCTGTTTACACCAAACATGGTGCAGCTCCCATTCATCTGCAGGCACATGGAGATCCCAGTGAACCAATCAGCTACCGGAATATCTGGCTTCGGCCTCTATAAGCACGATCTGGAATAACTGCCTCCATAGCTTCCGCAATACATAAAAAATCGTCGTATGCTATCTCGAAAAGTCCCCGACGAAAGGGATACCCCCATTGTTTTTTGTTTTTAATGAAGTTGAGCTTCATAATCAGATCCCGAATGGATGCTTCCTTGCTATTAAAGAAATCTACCTTTCTTCTCCTTGGATGAAACTCCCGGGTCATTTCGATTTGATACGGCATTTCGTCAGCTATGCATCCAATAGCGGTAAATGCCTGAAGAGGTTCACCTTACTTATAGTCTGTCCGTGGAGAGTAAAAAACGAGTAGATCTCCTTTTTCTAATTGCTTGATTCGATTATTTCTTCCATGATCGGCTTGAGTGAAACCTCCCTTTACGCCGACCATAACATGACCTTTTGAAACAGTATTAATCCAGTATTTCATTAATTTCCTGGTTTGTAAAACGCATCTCAAACATGAACATGAAAAGCTTGCTCCATTCCTTGAGATTTATGAAATAACCATTTTGTGCCAGGATTGTTATTCATTATATGCAGGAATTTAATGAATTGAACAGATCCACTTATTCATTCGGAAATATGCTGAAGCTGTTATTGTGCTTTTTGGCAACTACCCTGGCCGTAATGGTAAATGCACAGGACATTGAGAGGATATATTATAATGGGAACCTGATCACTGTTGATCCATCACTGCCTGTTGCCCAGGCAATTGCCATTGATTCAGATGGGGACATCGCTTCTGTAGGCAGCAATTCAGAAGTCCTGATGCTGGCTGATGAAAACACCTCTATAATAGATCTGGAAGGCAAAACAATGCTTCCCGGGTTTAACGATTCTCATTCACACTGGTTCAGCTGGCGGCAACATATCTGTGAATTTTCGGGCGATACAACCTATCCCTCGCTTGACGAAATCATGGAGACACTTTCCATGAACGGTTGGACCAGTATTTCAGAGCTGAACATGGGCAGACCGGATAATTCGTCAGCCGAACATTTAGCCAACGCGCTGGATCTTGAATCGCGTGGTAAATTATCCGTCAGATTAAATGGTTACTGGGGTTCACTGAATGAGGGGGGCCTGGTTGAAACACTGAATGATCACTCCATGGAACCAGGACACTATTATTCGGACCGGATACACACGCCCGGGGTCAAGATCTATGTGGATGATCCCTTTGGCACTGCCAATATACTTACCCAGGAGGAGGTTACAACACTGGTCACTTCAGCTTTTGAAAATGGCTGGCAGGTGGCGGCACATGTTGTCAACCAGAGTGCAGCTGAAATGATACTCAATGCTTACGAGAGCGTACTGGGATCAGAGTCGAATGAGAATTACCGGCTCCGGATAGAACATGCTGTTAAAATCAGTGATGCGCAGCTGCAACGCATGAAGAACAAAGGCATTATCGCCTCTTTTCAACTGGTGGGCCCTCCCGACTGGCCGGACCAGGAAACCTTCCAGACATATATAAGCAACAGTCATCCGGAATGGTGCCTGCGCTGGAACGATTTTATGAATGCTGAAGCTGATGGACTGAAAACTACCGGGAGTACAGATGCACCCTTTAATGAGATCACTTGTGACCCCAGTCCTTTTCGTGCCATCTACCAGGCGGTAGCACGCCAGGGTTATCTTACCCGGGATCATGCCGGCTGGGAACTGAATCAGCGTATTACCGTTGAAGACGCCATCAGACTGCTTACCATCAATGGTGCCTATGCAACATTCGAAGAAGATATCAAAGGCAGTCTTACACCCGGGAAGGTGGCTGACCTTGTCATCGTATCGCAAGATCCGTATGAAGTAACTGATCCTGAGGATCTATTGGATATTGAAGTCCTGATGACCATGGTCAGAGGGAAAGTTGAATTTTGTCAATCAGGGAATACGCAGTTTTGCAGTGGCCAAAATGGATTTTTAATCAATGATGCCCTGGTCACAGGTTCCTTATTTCTTGAGGGCCATACTCCCGACCTTGTTTATGACGAGGATCCCGAAACCTTGTGGTCGTCAGGTTCTGATGCACCTCAATGGATTCAGATTGACCTGCAGCAGGATTATTTCATATCGGAAATCGATATGGTTACAGATCAGTACCCGGATGGATACACTGTTCACCTGCTCAAGGCAAAGAATGAGAATGCACCGGATTTTTCCCTTCTTGAAACTTTTGCAGGAAATACACAAACAAACCAGACCCTTACCTATCTGGCAACCAGTCCGTTGCATGCCTACCGCTATATCCGTGTGGAGACCACCCAGAGCCCCTCATGGGTGGCATGGCGAGAGATCACGATCCATAAAAGCACTACAGGGATACCTGACCGGTCGGGATCTGAGCATCAATCAATCGGAAATGTGATGCTCACGCCCAATCCTGTGAGCGATCACAGTCTTCTCTCCTATTCCCTCGACAAAGCAACAAAGGTGATGATCCGGCTGGTATCGCCCGACGGAAGACAAAATGTCGTACTTGTTGACCAGACTCAAACTGCAGGATCCCATATCATTTCACTAAAGACATTTTTACCTGCAGGTTTGAGTGAAGGATTCTATTTACTGGTCATTGAAACAAGGGAAGGTGTGGCGGTTCAAAAACTGATCCTGCCGGAAGGGTTTACATTTTCTGATCTATAGTTATAAAACTTCCCTTTTCATTTTCAATAATTTCCTGATCAATAATTATACAGCCACCCTTTTCAGTTGCAATAATTTCCTGATGGAAACTATGAATAGGATCAGTGAGAGAAGAACCACTGTGACGGCAATGATAAAGTGAGTGTCTGCACCTGTCATGCTAACGGGCTTGCGTTCAAATGTGCCGATAACATCGGACCACCAGTATGAGAAATTGACAATATCAAAAGAGATGTGGGCTATAATGCCTGGAATAAGCGAATTGGTTGCATAGGCCAGATACCCGATCATGAAGGAGATGCCGAAGATTTCTACCAGTATGCCATTCGCCCATGCCTGATTTATATGTGCAATAGCGAACATGACCGAGGTAATGGAAATGCCCACAACAGGGCCATATTTTTGTTCCATTGGTGTTTGCATATAACCCCGAAAACCGGTTTCCTCGCATATTCCTGCCACCAGTGATCCCATCAGGATTATTGACCAGGACGCCCATGCAGGGAGATCATTCAGGTATCGCAAGGTTTTAAATGTTTCGGGTCTGAATTCAATAATGCGAAAGGTTAATACCCAGCCAGAATTGAGAAACAGGAATATGAAAAAGGCTGCCATCAACCCACAGAACCAGACAGCTCTTTTCAGCTTGATCTGCCGCGTACAAAAGCGGCGGAAAGCTTGTGTATTTAAAGGTTTCCACTTTCCACTGAAGTAGATCCAGTAAGGAATGAGAATGGCGCCCATGACCACAACAGACCAGGGAGCAGGTATGTTCCTGACCAGTAGAACCCAAATGCCCACTCCCAAACCATGGACACCAAATCCTGATAGTATGGAGCGAACGACCAGGGGAACTTTCATCCAGAATCGTCCGAAAGCATTTGAAGGGAAATCTGAAATTCTTTCTTGTTGCATGATCTTAAATTTTAAAATGATACAACAAGTATCTCAAATATATCAGCCACAATCGACCGATATCAGGAAGTCGAACGCATTTGTCAATTCATCTTTCGGAATTCGCTGGGAGTTTGGCCTGTTTCTTTTTTAAAAGCTGTATTGAAAGAGGATTTAGAATTGAATCCAGCCTCATACATTGCCTCCAACACGGTCAGTTTATCATCCGCAGATTCTTTCAGGATGTGTTGGACTTCCTGGATTCTGTAGGAATTAATAAAATCGAAAAAACTCTTGTTAAACGATTGATTGATCACCTGGGACAGGTGCTTGGTAGAAACTGATAGTTTATCAGATAGATCGGCAAGACTCAGCTGAGGATCCAAAAAGGGTTTGTCAGTGCTGAGCAAATCCAGCAGTTGCTTCCTGTATGCTTCTATCTGGCCCGGTGTCAGATTCGACGCCAGGTACTTGGCTGTTTCATTTTGAGTAATGCCCGCAAAAATCTCTGGTTGCCGTAGGGCTTTAAAGATGACCTTATTCACGAAGTAAAAGACAAAAATGAGCAGAAGAACCAGGGTGACCATAAACACAGAGATGTTTTCTGCCAGGGCTATGAAATTGTGGATCAGTGATATAAAGGCGACCAGGCCAAAGGTATTAATAGAGAAACTAAGCCAATCCAGATTGATTTGATCAATTTGAGAATATTTATTCTTAATTATTTTACGATAATTCCAAAGGGAATTGTAGGTCAGGCCCAGGTAAACAAAGAAGTGGGCATACATTAGAGCGGTTATCAGGTAGAACTGCCAGGGCAGATCGTTATTGATGATTTCTTCCGATGTAGCAGGCGTAAAGTTCTTTAAGAGGAGGAGTGTAACAGTAAGCAGCAGGTAGGGTATCAGATGCAGCAGGTTCTTGCCGGATAATCTGAAGTCTCTAAAAATGACGCCCTGAGTGTAGAGGTAGAATAATGGACCATAGAGAAGAAAGAAGCCGTCATCGATATGTTGCAGGAATTTCCATTTCAAAACGATACCATTCATCTGTAATGTGAGGTCTCCCATATTCCAGGCGATCAGAAGAAATATGGTACCCAGCAGAATGTTATTGCGCCGGTTCCCTTTTTTATGTGTGATCAGAAAGATGCCAACAAACAGAAGCTGGAAGGTGATTAGAAATGCTAGAAGTAAAATCAGACCTGGTTCCATTTTTTAAAAGTAGTTGTTTACGTCACGATATGCCACAAAATTAGCTGCAAAAGCTGAACCCCTCCCCTCCGGTTTAAAAGTCATCATAGTTGGATTCAGTACTTTTTTTATCTTGAGGCAGTTAAAAAACATTGAATTATGAAAATTAAGTTGCGTTTACTGGGAAGTTCTTTGCTTATTTTATTGGTTTTCACCACCAAACCGTTGATTGCACAGACCAATGATCAGATGGTGAATACGGTGAAGAATATGATACAACAATTTGAAGAATTCAAAGCAGAAGATTCTGATAAAGATGAGGTTATAGATGAAGGTGCCTCCTTCGATCCGCAAGCCCTATTCAAAGATGGGGCATTCTATGCCGACGCTTTGAAGGACCCTGGAAAGATGTTCACCCTGACTGATAATCAAAATGGATATACAATTGTAGATGAGAAAGAGTTCCCAACAAATAGTGTAGACCTTGTTTTTTCGTTTACTGCGCTACCGGGTTTTACGAGTCTGAATGCCTGGTATGATCTTTCTTTCCTGGAAGATGCAAACGGCAAAAATTTGCTGATGTCAGACAAGGAAATTGAAAAGTACATTGAACATGGCATCATTGGTGATGAATTCAACTACCCTGTACCCGGAGAATTCACCCTCAAGCAGTGGCTTAACAGAGAATTGAAATATGGTGAGTCCCTCTCCGTAATAGGGTCCATCTATTTAGAGTATCCATCTGAATATAAGTCAGTTGCTTTTAGTAAAGAGGATGTTGGTATTTTAAAGACCGCAGGCGGTATAGAGATCAGGCTGATCGATATGGACCGGAACCTGGTCACACTGACCATGAAGGGGAACCGGCGCGATATTGAAGGTTTAAATATGGTGATCCTGAATGCAGAAGGGAAGCTGTTCAACTCTTTTTCATCCAAAGCCATCGATGCAAATATGTATGATACCGAAAAGAAAACAATAAAGGATCTAAAGGACGAAGAGATCGCCGCCTCCGTGGAGAACTTCAGTATGTCGAATATGGAAATTGAGCAGGTTAAAAAAATTCAAGTATATGGCAATATCCATGCGATCGTGTTCACGAAGATAGACTCCTACGAAAGTTTGAATACCCCGTTTAGCGTATCAATACCACTGGAGTTTTGAACGGGTTGGATCCAAAAGTCTGAGTGTGGTTATTGCCCCGTTATTTCATTGTATATGGAGGTAACCAGTCGGGATTCATCCTCGCTGAATTCAGCAAGTACCTCTTCCATGGTTTTCGACTGTTCGATCAGATCTTTCACCTTTTTCTGTCGCTCAACCATCTCCTGGATGTGTTTATAGATTGCTTCACGTCCCACAGGATCGCTGTGACCGCTCACAAATGTATCGGCATCCAGTGTTTCAAGCATTTTTGTCAGTGTCAGCACGTGCTGGAATGAGTTGCCGCCCTTATTGGAGTGGATCAGCTGGGGGCGGGTGTTGAAATACTGATCACCGATGAAAGCCACCTTTTCCTTGGGATCATACACCACACAGTCACCGGTAGTGTGACCCACGCCAAAATAGTAGAGTTCAACTTTATCTTTTCCCAACCACACATTCATTTTTTTCTTAAAGGTCAGCGATGGAGTAAAAGGATAAAATTCAGGTTCCCCCCAGTCCGATTCGCGGCCAAAGTTTTCCTTGAAAAAATCATCCCGGCAGTTTTCCTGTGCTATGAAAGTGACGGAAGCAGGGAAATATCTGTTTCCCATAATATGATCCCCGTCGCTGTGGGTATTGACAAGGTACCTGATGGATTTATCCGTTATATTTTTAATGGCTTCAATTGTCTGTTTTACAGATCCTTCATCCATCTTTGCATCTATTACGAGCACTCCATTTTCACCAACAATTACACCGCTGTTCGAACCCTGGCCCCCATTAACCTGGTAGACACCATCAGCGATCATTTCCAGCGATACCGGTGGGGTTTCACGTTCCTGGGCATTTAACAGAGCGCCGGTAAAAATTACCAGTAACACCACTCCAATCATTTTAGCCTTTTTCATGACTTTAAATTTTCGATTCAGATTAACTATAAATGTAAGGCCTAAAAATCACATATAACAAATAGATCTCACATTTTGATTTCCCTTTTTGCACGGACCGGAATTATCATTTGCAGGTGAACATAAACAATTCTTTCCTGTGTGTTGTTAATCTTTCTCACAATAACATTATCACAATGAAAGAGATCAGGAAAGAGGATGTCAGCCAGGAGGTTTTTGACCTCTATGACGAGTACGCGCACAATAGGATTGACAGAAGACAATTTATGAACAGGTTGTCTGCTTATGCCATTGGTGGTATTACTGTCGCATCGCTGCTCAGTTTTATTATGCCCAACTACGAGGACAATCTCCAGATCAAGCCGGATGATCCAAGACTTAAGTCGGATTACATTACCTACAATTCACCAAAGGGAGGTGGTAAAATACGTGGACTGCTTTCACTGCCAGCGGAAAACAAGGGTAAATTGCCAGGGATTGTTGTGGTTCATGAAAACCGCGGACTGAATCCTTATATTGAAGATGTGGGGAGAAGGGTTGCCATTGAGGGATTTATCTCACTTGCACCTGATGCATTGACTCCCCTGGGTGGCTATCCCGGAAACGATGATGAAGGAAGAGCCATGCAGAGTGAAAGAGACGGTGACGAGATGCTGGAGGATTTTATTGCAGCATATGAGTACCTGAAAGCCGATCCAAGGTGCACCGGCAAGATCGGTGTGGTTGGATTTTGCTTCGGAGGCGGTATCGCCAATATGATGGCGGTGAGGATCCCGGACCTTGGAGCTGCAGTTCCCTTCTATGGAAGACAACCTGATGCCGAATTGGTGCCTCAGATACATGCTCCCCTCCTTCTGAACTATGCCGGTCTGGATACCCGTGTGAATGCTGGCTGGCCGGCATATGAAGAGGCATTGAAAAAGAATGGCAATGAATATACAGCTTACATCTATCCTGATGTGAATCATGGTTTTCATAATGATTCAACACCGAGGTATGATAAAGAAGCAGCCGAACTGGCCTGGAAGCGCACCATCGACTTCTTTAATGAGAAACTGAAGTAGATTTACGTATTGTTCTTTATGGAATCAATGCGCCATTCACTTAACTGCTTCACACGGTTCAGGACATTTGCTGTTACCCTGTTGTGGACATTCTCCCAGATCTTATTCACCCATCTCCGGTGTTTCTGCCAGTCCTCTTTACCGTAAAAATTGAAACCTACGGCAAAAATTAACTGTGATTGGGCCACCTCTCCCATATCGGGAATGGAGGAGCGGACATACATGATATAGATCCCGATCGGATAGCCACCTGAACATTCATACAGGATGTAACGGGCATTATCAAAATCAAATGCATCGGGGACCTCTTTGATCTGTATAGCGTTCAGCAGGAACAGGGGGATCAACTTCAGGCCAAAAAAGCTCTTCATGAACCTGAATGGATACTTTTTCCATCCGAATGGCTGGATTCGGATCCTTTTCAGATCATTATCAATGCGGTCAACTTTTGCAATATGATTAGGCCAGCACGTCGAATCACCATTCCACTGTAAAAGCTCATTGAATACATAACTTGTCGGAGCCTCCACACCAATTTTATGGACATTCAGGACAGAATAGCGGTCGGGATTGATCCCGGTACGCTGCATCATCCGGATATTGTAATTGTCCCTCTCCTCGACGGAATCAAATCTGATCAGGGTGGCTTTTTCTGGCTTATGTAGCAGAAAATAGAGAATATCTGTAATTAGTCCCCTGCTTCTTGAGGGTGGCCTCTTGCCACTTAATTCATCCATTTAATCAATTGGCGTGCTGTGGATCGTGTTTCTTTAAGGATGTTAATTTAGTTAATGTCTCTATGAAAGAAAAGCGCAATAAGCATTTAATGGATGAAGTACTGGTAACAGGACTATTTGTATGCTTTTTGAGGGTTCTTTATGAAAACACCCAGATCCATCCCAGTATCACTATCCGGTTGTTTTTGTGATTCAAATTCTTTTAACTTTTTAATCTCTGCCCGCGCATGTTTCCTGTAGCCCAGGTTGGTAGCCAGATAAATGCCCGGGGTCCTCAGATTCCCTGCAATGCGCTCAACAA
>Ga0075307_1000086_pt1 | contig 15585 bp, 11 predicted proteins | sample Joice_ThreeSqA_D_2_FD_120058 | JGI IMG/M metagenome (GOLD analysis project Ga0075307, IMG submission 120058) | Natural and restored wetland microbial communities from the San Francisco Bay, California, USA, that impact long-term carbon... | ecosystem: Environmental > Terrestrial > Soil >...
TGCGCTGAACAGAGTTTATCTTCAATTAAAGGATTATAATAGCTCAATAGGCGTAATTGAAAACAGGCTAAAGGGGAATGAAAAAGATATTAATCTTTATGGTATGCTTGGCCAAACATATTATATAAAAGGTGAAGAGAATAAGGCTTTTGATATCTGGGACCAGGCACTTCAAAAGTTTCCCGACAATCAGAACAGCTACCGGGTAATGGCAAACTATGCAATTGAATTGAGGGCATTTGACAAAGCAATCGAATATCTGAATAAAGGTAAAAGTGTTTCAGACGCACCGCGTTTATTTTCATACGATCTCGCAAATATTTATTCATTAACAATGAGATTTAAAGATGCAGCAAGAGAATATTGCGAAATCATTTCTTCAAATCCCAAACAATACCAGGTTGTTGAATCAAGAATTTTATCTTATATAAAGAAACCAAATGCTCTTTCACAGACAATTGATGTTGTGAAAGAATTTGAAGGAAACGATGAGATAGTTATTAATTATTTGCTTGCAAGACTTTATATGGAAGATGGTAAATTCGATAAAGCATTTGATTTATATCTGAACATTGATGAGAAGCAGAATGACCAGGGTCAGGATTTATATAGCTTCGCTAATTTTGCTTACTCCGAAAAACAGTTTGATTTTGCTGCAAAAACATATAATGAATTAATAAGGCGTCATCCAAACTCACCATTTGTTTCTTCCGCAAAACTTGGATATGCAAAAACTCTTGAAGAAGCGTTAAATAATGAATCTTCTTTTAATGATTCCTGGAAGCCATTTTTTAGAATAAAACCGCTTGACAATGAAAAGGTTGAGAAAGTCATAGCTGCTTATAATAAATTGATAGATCTGTATCCTCATTCGGAAGTTGCAAGTGAAGCTTTACTCAGAATTGGAAGAATTCTTTTGTACAAGCAGAATGATATTTCATCTGCAGAAAAATATTTTGATAGAATTATCAAAGGATATCCTGCCTCCAAATTTACCCCCGATGCCTATCTTGAATTTGCAAATATTAATATTCTGCAAAACAATTTTAATGATGCAGAAACAAATCTCTCAAAAGTGGTTCATAATAAAGGCGCCGGGGTGGATAAGATAAATCTTGCAAGGTATAATCTTGCTAAAGTAGATTTTTACAAGGGAGATTTTCCTTCCGCAAAAAATCTCCTTGCACAAATTCTTAATAATCTAAAAGATAATATTGCAAACGACGCAATTGAACTTTCACTTTTATTGAACACGACATTGAATGATTCGTCTAACCTGTTGCTGTATGCGAAAGGGGAATTATTAGTTACACAAGGAGAATATAAAGAGGCTTCAAATATATTTGATCAGATTGCTTCAGCGAAGCGAAGTTTTCTGCTGGCGAACAGAGCAAAGTTGAGAGAAGCTGAAACAGAATTAGCTATAGACAATTATGAAAAATCTATCTCTATTTTGCAGGAAATTTCAAACCAGGAAGAGCAAAATATTTACCCAGACAAGGCTCTTTATTTGCTTGGCAATATATATCAATATGGTATGAAAGATGATACGAAGGCACTTGAGATGTATGAGAGTCTGCTTGCAAAATTCCCCAACTCCTTATATCTTGATGTGGTAAGAGAGGAAATAATTAAAATACGGAATAAAGTGAGTTAAGGTATTTAATGGCTAAAAAACAGAATCAAAGAATTGTAAAATGTTCATTTTGCGGCAGAGACGGTAGCGAAGTTGGAAGCATGATCGCCGGTCCCGATGTTTATATTTGTGATATCTGCATCGGAAGCAGTGTTGATATTTTGAGAAATAATCTTGCTGCATTTAATAATACAAAACCAAAAAGCTTTCAGCATCACACACCAGCATCAATCAAGAAAAATCTTGACGAGTATGTAATCGGACAGGATAGAGCAAAGAGAGTTTTATCAGTTGCAGTTTATAATCATTATAAAAGAATTAATTCCAAATCATCATTCTTTGAACTCGATGAAGTTGAAATTGAAAAGAGTAATATTCTTTTAATTGGTCCAACAGGTGTTGGCAAAACGTTACTTGCACAAACACTTGCAAAAATTCTCGATGTTCCTTTTGCTATAGCAGATGCTACAACTTTAACCGAAGCCGGTTATGTCGGTGATGATGTTGAAACTGTACTTGTACATCTTTTACAGGCAGCTGATTATAATCTTGAACGTGCTCAAAGAGGTATAGTTTACATCGATGAGATTGATAAGATTGCCCGGAAAAGCGAGAGTGCATCTATAACAAGAGATGTTTCCGGTGAAGGAGTTCAGCAGGCATTGTTAAAAATTCTTGAAGGAACAGTTGCCGGCGTTCCACCTAAAGGTGGCAGGAAACATCCTGAGCAAAGTTTAATCAATGTTAATACAAAAAATATTCTTTTTATTGTTGGCGGTGCTTTTGAAGGAATTGAGAAAATTATTGCAGCCCGAATCAACAAAAACAAAATGGGCTTTATTTCCGATATTGGAGAAAAGAACAAGGACGAGGATCTACTAAAATATGTTTTGCCTGAAGATCTTCTTCGCTTCGGTTTGATTCCCGAACTAATTGGAAGACTGCCTGTTACTGCTCCATTACATGCTTTATCTAAGGAAGCTTTTAAAAGTATTCTTGTAGAACCCAAAAATGCAATTCTCAAGCAGTATAAAAAACTTTTTTTGATGGAAGGTATCGAGCTTGAGTTCGATCCTTTTGCAATTGAAGCCGTTGTTGAGAAAGCTATGGAGAGAAAAACAGGCGCAAGAGCACTTCGTTCAATAGTTGAAGAGTTTATGCTCGATATAATGTTTGAGTTGCCGAATAAAGATAAAGTTGAGAAGTGTATAATTACTAAGGATGTAATTTCTAAAAACGCAGAACCAATTTATCTTGAAAGCGATAGAAAGTCGGCTTAAGTAATTTTTTATTCCCGCTAATAATAAAAATTTGAATTGTTAGCGGGTTTATATTTTTAAAGACTGATTTAATTTGTTTATAGATATGATATGATCAGAAAAGTTTTTTTCATTTTATTTTTTAGCTGCCTTTCATCTTTTGCTCAATCAAAAATTCTGATATACATGGACTTAAAGCAAACAGACCATCTTAAAGCTTATGGAATTACATATCACGCCTTAGCAAATGGAATAAAAGCCGATTGGCTGCTTAATTACAGGGGTGGTTCATTTATGTTTGACTATTCGGATAAAGTTGCAGTTGAATGCAGGGTTGAGGGAGTAGCGTTTGATGCTATTTCTGCTTCAGATGCGGTTGCAATTTATGCCGAAGTGCAAAATGATAATAATAATATGGATGTTGTAAGACTTGAGAAAGCTCCGAAGGTTGCAGTATATGTTCCACCTGGTTTTCAACCCTGGGATGATGCTGTTACACTTGTTCTCGAGTATGCAAAAATTCCTTATGATAAAATCTGGAATGATGAAATACTCCGAGGAGATTTGAAAAATTATGATTGGCTTCATCTTCATCATGAGGATTTTACAGGGCAATATGGAAAATTTTATGCAAGTTTTTCAAATGCACAATGGTACGTCGATCAGCAGATGCAGTATGAAAATAACGCAAAGAAAAATGGTTTTAAGAAAGTCTCTGATATGATGAAATCTGTTGCGCAGACTATAAAAAATTATGTTGGACAAGGTGGATTTCTTTTTGCTATGTGCTCTGCAACCGATTCTTATGATATCGCTCTTGCTGCACAAAATGTTGATATATGTGCTTCTATGTTTGATGGGGATGCTGCGGATCCGAATGCCCAGGAGAAACTGAATTTTTCAAATACACTTGCTTTTGAAAACTTCAAGCTTGAAATGAATCCATACGTCTATGAGTATAGTGATATCGATATTCAGCCTTCTGAAATCGGCAATTTTAATAATGATTATTTTACGCTTTTCGAATTTTCTGCTAAGTATGATCCAGTCCCAACTATGCTTACTCAGGATCATGTAAATGTTATCCGCGGTTTTATGGGACAAACCACAATGTTTAGAAAAGAATTGATTAAAAAGTCAGTTATAATTATGGGAGAAAGAGAAGGAACTGATCAGGTTAAATATATTCACGGAAATTTTGGAAGAGGGATGTTCACATTTTATGGTGGTCACGATCCTGAAGATTATCAGCATGCAGTAGGAGATCCGCCGACAGAACTTAGTCTTTATAAAAATTCACCTGGCTACAGGCTGATTCTTAACAATATTCTTTTCCCTGCAGCCAAAAAGAAAAAACAAAAAACGTAAGTGAAAACCTTCAAGGTTAGCGAAGTGTTTACAGTCTTTACCCTTGAAGGTTAAAGTAATAGTTTCCTTTGTTTCCAGGTTGTTTGTAGTTTAGAGATATAAAAAACGGGTCAATTATTTGGAGACAATTCACTTGAAAAAAATAAAAATAAAAAACAACGATAAGGGATTTGCCATTGGTAAAATAGTTTGTGTAGGAAGAAACTATGCCGAGCATGCAAAAGAATTAGGCAACAAAATTCCCGATAAACCCGTTTTATTTTTGAAGCCCCCATCTTCAATAATTTATTCGGGAGATAATATAATATATCCTGATTTCTCAAATGAAATGCATCACGAGGTTGAACTTGTACTTTTAATAGGGAAAGATGTAAGTAAAGCAAATTTAAAGGAAGCAGAAAATGCGATAATTGGTTACGGTGTTGGACTCGATATGACTTTACGCGATATTCAGAGTGAAGCCAAGAAAAAAGGACATCCCTGGACAATTTCAAAATGCTTCGATACTTCAGCGGTCGTTTCTGATTTTGTATTGAAAGAGAATTGTACACTCACACTCGACGAAGAAATTTCTCTCTCTATTAATGGGATAATCAAACAAAAAGATCAATTAAATAAAATGATTTTTAATCCCGCTCAAATTGTAGAATATATTTCTTCGTTGATGATGCTTGAAGAAGGTGATCTCATTTTTACGGGAACGCCCAAAGGTGTTAGTAAGGTGAACAGGGGAGATAAACTAAAGGCTGATTTAACCGGTATTGCAAAGCTTGAGTGCAGTATAACCTAAAGATTATTTATTCAAACTTCCCAGAGCCCTTTTAATTAATTCTTCTAGAGAAATATCTTTCGATGAATTTAAAACTTCCCGTACTGCATTTTCCGCTTGCTTATAATTATAGCCCAAGGTTGTAAGAGCTGAAACAGCCTCACTCTTAATACTGTAGGAAATTCCTTTAGATTCCATCTCGGATATTTTATCAACTTTGCTTCTTAATTCAAGAACAACTCTTTCAGCAGTTTTCCTTCCAACTCCGGGAATTGCAACTATCCTGGAAATATCGCCAGCTTCAATTGCTTTTTTAAGATCATCAACCTGGATACCGGAAAGAACGCTCAAAGCAAGCTTTGGTCCGATTCCGCTAACACTTATAAGTAGTTCAAACATTTCTTTTTCTGTTTCTGCATAAAAGCCGAAGAGAGAAATCGAATCTTCTTTTACACTTGTATAAATGTGTAGAGAAATATCTTTCTTATCTGAGATATTTTCGAAAGTATTAATTGAAATGTTAACTAAATACCCAACACCACTTACACCTAATAAGAGTTTAGTTGGTTTAATTGAAATTATACTGCCGCTTAGAAAACCGATCATAGAAGATTTAAAAATTTAAAGATTAAAAAGATTGAAAAATTAGATTTATGTTAAATCAACAATTTAATAACGATAAATGAGCACATAATGACAACGAATGACCAATGACTATTGACCAATGACCCGATCCGGGAACTGTTGAACAAAAGCTTTCCAGTTAGCACTTCTTTTTTTATGATTACCCATTCTGAATGCATGACAAAGTGCAACAGCAAGTGCGTCTGATTCATCATACTTCATTTTTATTTCTTTAGCTGAAAGCAAAGTTTTTATCATAAAAGAAACCTGTTCTTTTGATGCGGCACCTTTACCAACAACAGATTTTTTTATTTCTCTCGGAGAATATTCACTCATCGGGATTTTGCAATGGGCGGCAGCAAGTATTGCCGCTCCCCGGGCGTATCCAATTTTCATAGCGGATTGAACGTTTTTTCCATAAAAAGCCGTTTCAATTGCAAACTCATCGGGCTTATAAAGTTTTAACAAGTCTTTTATCTCATCGTAAATAACAACAAGTTTTTCAGAAAGAGATTTTTTCGATTGGAGTTTTATCAACCCGTTTTTAACAAGAGCAAAATTATTTCCTGTTTGCCTAATAATTCCGAATCCTGTGAAATTCGTCCCCGGGTCAACGCCAAAAATAATCATTAATATTTAAGCAGATTTATTTATTGTTTCCTCATCAATATCGGCATTGGAAAAAACATTTTGAACATCATCGTTTTCTTCAAGAGCCTCGATAAGTTTTATAACTTTCTCGGCATCTTCACCGGATACACCGATAAAATTTTGTGCAATCCACTGAAGCGAAGCATTGTCAATATTAATATTTTTTTCAACAAGGGCTTTCCTTACCGTTTCCAATGATTCTAACGAGGTTTGTATTTCATAAAAATCTTCTTCTGTCTGAAGGTCATCTGCACCGGCTTCTAAAATGATTTCCAATATTTCATCTTCAGTTTTCTCTTGTTTGGGTAGAGTGACAACACCTTTTCTGTTGAACATCCATGCAACAGAACCGGTTTCTGCAAGTGTTCCCCCGCCTTTTGAAAAAAGATGTCGTACTTCGGCAACAGTTCTGTTTTTGTTATCGGTAGCTACTTCAACAAGTAGAGCCACACCTCCGGTGGCGTAGCCTTCATAAGTAAACTCGTGGAAAGTAACACCCTCTAATTCGCCCGTAGCTTTTTTTATTGCTCTTTCAATATTATCCTGAGGCATATTAGCAGACTTTGCATTATCGACTGCAAGTCTTAATCTTGGATTACCCGCAGGATCGCCACCACCTTCTCTTGCAGCAATAGTAATTTCTTTAATCAGCTTGGTAAACATCTTACCGCGCTTGGCATCGATTGCAGCTTTTTTTCTTTTAGTCGTTGCCCATTTTGAATGACCGGACATTAAACGAACTCCTCTGATTTGATTCTAATATCTTTTAATTTGAATTGGGGAAATACTCTTCCGTCTTTTGATGTTTTATCAATTGTATATACTATATCTACCTTGAGATTTTCTTTCACAAGAGAGTCACAATATTCTCCCATATTAAATCCAATAGCATCAAAAACTTTTTCACAACCTTCCTGCTTAAAAGTAAGAATAAGATGATTGGAGCCAACAATTCTTGGCGAACCTGTAACGTTTACATCCTCACTAAGAAAAACAGGTCTCATATTTCCCGGACCGAAAGGGGAAAACTGGCTTAATATCTTAAGAAACTTCGGAGTTATTTCGGAAAGTTTTAATTTAGAGTCGATACGAATTTCAGGTAAGAGATTTTCTTCCTGCAGAGTTTCTTTAACAATTTTATTAAAACGGCTTTTGAATTCATTTAGCTTTTCAATTTCCACGGCTAATCCTGCAGCTGCCTGGTGGCCGCCAAAATGAAGTAGAAGATCGTCACACCTTTGAAGTGCTTCGTAAATATTAAAGTTTGAGATACTCCTTGCCGATCCTTTTGCAACTCCATCAACCGTTGTAAGCATAATGGTTGGCCTGTAATATTTTTCTACTAATCTTGAAGCGACAATACCAATAACTCCCGGGTGCCAATCGCTGTTGTGTAAAATTATAGCAAGTTCATTATGAAGATCTAAAGAATTTTCGACTAGATCGAGTGCCGTATCAAAAGTATCGACATCAATTTTTCTTCTTTCATAATTTTCTGATTCAAGAACCTGTGCAAGTTGTAATGCTTCCTGCTTATTGTTTGTTATTAAAAGATCAACAGCTCTATGTGCGTCACCCAAACGCCCAACTGCATTTATTCTTGGTGCAATTGTAAAAACGATCTGTCCCGTTGTTAAATCTCCCGCATATAACCCGGAGCTTTCAAATAATGCCTCAACTCCGGGGCGGGGCGAATCATTAATTAGGTTTAAACCTTCTCTAACAAGAACTCGGTTTTCATCAGTAAGCGGGACTATATCCGCAGCTCCCGCAAGAGCAACTAAATCAAGATACTTTAAGGGAAGAATTCTTTTTCCAATTCTATCTGCAATTCCCTCGGCAAGTTTAAAAGCAATGCCAGCCCCAGACAAATATTTAAAAGGGTACTTACAAGAAGGTTTTAAAGGATCGAGTATAGCTACAGCATTTGGCAAAATTTCCTTTGGCTGATGATGATCGCAAATTATTACATCGATGCCAAGGCTGTTTGCATAATCGGTTTCTTCTACGGCTGTTATTCCGCAATCAACAGAAATTAATAAAGAAGTTCCGATATTTTTTGCATAGTCGATTCCTGCTGTTGATAGTCCATAGCCTTCTGTCAATCGTTTTGGAATATAAAATTCGACATTCGCATCAAGTTCTTTTAAGAAAAGGTAAAGAATAGCCGTAGAACATGTCCCATCAACATCGTAATCACCATAGATACATATTTTTTGATTTTCTGTGAGAGCATTAATTACCCGCATTGTTGCGGTATCCATTCCGTCCATTAAAAAAGGATCGTTGAGTGAATCAATAGAAGGACGGAAGAAAGCTCTTGCTTCAAAAAAATTTTTTATGTTCCTGATAACAAGAAGGCGGGCCAGAACTTCAGAGATATTAAGAGCATCCGCTAAAGATTTTACAGTGAAATCATCTTGAATCTCATGTAATTTCCAACGGCATTTCAACATAGTTTTTAAAGATTAAAAGAACAAAAGTATAGCTCAATTCTATAAGCCGAATTCTGTATCCTGCCAAAGACAGGCGGCAATTATTTATCTGGTCCCTGCATTACTGCAGAGCTTAAGCGGTCTACCCGGAAATCATTCAAAGCAGAACAACTTTGTTTTCTCATTTAAGAAAAAAGGATTTCCTTATTTGACCTTGCTTCGGGTGGGGTTTGCCCTGCCAATAATGTTACCATTATTGCGGTAGGCTCTTACCCTGCCTTTTCAACCTTACCACGCCAAGGCGGGGCGGTAATTTTCTGTGGCACTTTCCGTCGCATAAAAGATTACTCCTTTAACGCCCGGGTGTTACCCGGCACCCTGTTCTGTGAAGTTCGGACTTTCCTCCGCAAACTTAATTTTAATTTTAAGTTTGCAGCAATTGCCCGAATTGAACTATACCTTTATTCTAAAAAGTTTTTAGATTATACGAAAAAATTGAGTAATGTATGAATCTTTAAATATTAATTAAATTTATTTTAACAAATAACTAATTATACTTTAATTAATATAATAAATAGAGCTGACTAAAGCATTAAAAAACTGAGAGTAGGCAGGATAAGTTTTATTTAAAAACTTAGATAATCTATTACAAGAGCAAAAAGCTTATTACTTAAGCCTCTGGGTTTTCAGCTATTTCTGGAGAAACGAGAATTCTTCCGCAATATTCACAAAAGAAAAGTCTATTGTTTCTTCTTATTTCCAATTGTCTTTGCGATGGCACTATGTTATGGCAGCCTGAGCAAGCCGAACGCCTGATAGTGGCAACAGCTTTACCTTTTTTGGCTTTTCTTATTCTCATGTAAGCCGAGTAATCTGGCTTCTTCGTTTTTTCCACCATTTCTTTTCTCTGGGCTTTAAGCTTTGCTTCTTCTTTTTCATTTGCCTTAATGATTTCTTTAAGCTCGGCTTCTTTTTCCTTAAGCCCGACTTTTAATTCATCCAGCTGAGGTTTTACTTCTTCAGTTTCATCAGTAAGCCTTTTGCTTAAATCGGCAAGTTGATCATTTTCGGCTTCAAGCTTCTTAACATGGTCATCTGCATGATCAATTTCTTTTGTTAAAGCATCATACTCTTTATTATTTCTAACCTGGTAAAGCTGGGCTTTGAATTTCTTTTGATTTGCCTGAAGTTTTTCAATCTCTTCTTCATTTTCTTTTCTTTTATCGAGAGATTCTTTTTTTTCAGTTTCTTTTTTAGAAATGTCGTCCTTTATTTCGTTGATTTTGCTTTCAAGCGATTCAACAGCGTGTGGAAGGTCGCCTCGTAGTTCTTCAAGCTCATCAAGCTGATCATCTACTAATTGCAGTTCGTATAGAGTTCTTAATCTGCTAATCAATTTACTTTTGCTCCTAATTTATTATAAAAAATCACAGGGTTTGTACTACCGTTATATTTAAAAACTTTATTTTTTTTCTTTTTGATTAAGTCAGCCAGACGTTTGTTCACTTCATTTAGAGAAAAAATTTCTGTTTCGTAATGTCCGGCATCTATCAGAAGTATTTTTCTTTCATTATCAAAAAAGGTATGATATTTTATATCTGCAGTAATAAGTGCGTCTGCGCCTTTTTTTATAGCTGCCGGTATAACTTCAGAACCGGAACCGCCGCATACTGCAACAGTCTTAATCTTGTTTGTTTTTCCGGTTGTATATCTGAAGTTATTAATTTTTAAGCTTTTTGAAACGTGATTGAAAAATTCTCTCTGATTCATTGCCGTATGCAATTCCCCGATCGCACCAATTCCATAATTAACATTCTCATTATTAAGTGGATAAACATCGTATGCTATTTCTTCGTACGGATGAACACTCCTGATTGCAGATAATATTTCATTTAATTTCCAGGAATCAATCAGAACTTCTAGTTTAATTTCATCTGTTTTTTCATAATTAAGTTTTTTGCCAATCGAAGGAGATGTCTTTTTTGAACCCTTAAATGATCCTTGTCCCTTTGTTCTGAAACTGCAGTTGGAGTACTCACCAATAATTCCTCCGCCGTTTTCAAAGATTGCAGAAGCAACTTTTTCAATATGACCTTCAGGGACAAATACAATTAATTTATATTGTGCCGATTTAATGTTACTGAGAAAACGGAGGTTCGTAAGTTTTAAGGTTTTTGCCAGCTCAAAGCTTACCCCATCTTTTGTAAAATCGAGATTAGTGTGAGCAGAGAATAGAGTTATATCGTGTTTGATTAATTTTTCAACCAGTAACGAAGTATTATCTTGATCGGTATCTATTTTTCTTAAAGGATTAAAAAGCAGCGGATGATGTGTGATTATAATATTGCAATCTTTTTTAACTGCTTCTATAATAACTTTCATGTTCAGATCTAAGGCCAGTAGTATATTCTTAACCTTTCTTTTAGCGGAACCAACCTGCAAGCCAACATTATCTTTGTTCCAGGCTATTTCTTCTGGTGCCCAGCTTCGTATGTATTTAAAAATTTCTCCGCAAGTCATATAAAAAAAATGCACTCCTTATTTAGAAGTGCATTTTTTACTGTGTTAATATTTTGGTTTATCAGAGTTTCGGAAATATATACTTTTTAAAAACCTTAATTTCACTCTATTTTCTATTATCATATTAAGAAAGTAAATTTAATTTAATCTCCTCTAATATTCAATAAAGAATTGATTATTAATGAATTCATAATTATTGAACCGAAATCGGTGTTTCTATCCATTTTCCATCTTCCTTTATCAATTGAATCAGGGCATTTACGGCATCTTGGGAGGGAATATTTCTCTTTACTATATTTTTTTCACGATATAGTGTGATTTTGCCAACGCCGGATCCTACATAACCGTAATCGGCATCTGCCATTTCTCCTGGTCCATTGACGATGCAGCCCATTATAGCAATCTTTACTCCTTTCAGATGTTCAGTTCTTTTTCTTATCATTTCTGTTGTTTCCTGGAGATCGAAAAGAGTTCTGCCGCAGGATGGGCAGGCTATATATTCCGTTTTTGATATTCTTACTCTTGCCGCCTGGAGAATTCCGAAAAGAGTTCTGTTAATAATTTTTTCTTTTGATTCCTCTTTTAAGAATTTTCTTGTGTATTTGCTATTTGTTTCATCGGAAGAAAAGTTAGTTAAAACTTCAGCCCAAACCCCGTCTCCGTAGCCATCGATTAAAAGGGAACCAAGATCAGTTGAAGCAAATAATCTGAATTGATCGGAGCTTAAATTATTGTAAGAACGTTTTATTATAACCGGACTGGAAATCGCACTATTTATTAATTCAAAAAATGCTCTCCTTTGTTCAGCCATTCCATGTTCATTTTCTGTTGTAAGAATTAAAACAATGTTGTTGTCATTTTTTATTTTGTTTATAAAATCATTTGCAAGATTATTTAAATCAGCAGTAACAAATTTTAGAATATTTTTATCGATTTCAGAATCAAGAAATTCTTGTGCAGATAAAAGCGGATTGCCAGAATCCATTTCTTCTAATGTTAACCAGGAATTATAATCATAGATTGCCCGAAGACCATTTGGAATATCGAATGGTAAATTTTGTTTCCCCAGATAAAGTAAATCTGGAGCCATATCACCCATATTCCATTTATCAGTGATAGGATCATAAAAGTATCCGATATCAGAAAGATCTTTATGATTTTTAATTTCTCGTTTACTGTAATCTGCGACTACTCTTGCAACATTGGTGCTTCCAATTCCCGTGATCTCAAATGAATGTCTTTTTTCATATTCAAAAGGATTGAAAGGAGGTTCTTCTATTGATTTAATTTCAGCATGATTTCCTCTCAATTTATATCGATCGATCAATATTATTGCAACAGGAGCTTCGAATTCGGGATCTTCCGTAAGAGAAACTCTTACAGTATCGCCCAAACCATCTTCTAGCAAAGCACCAATTCCGAGCGAAGACTTAATTCTTCCATCTTCTCCTCCACCCGCTTCCGTAACGCCAAGATGAAGAGGATAATTCATTCCTTCTTCTTTCATCTTTTCAACAAGAAGTCTGTAAGCCTGAACCATAACCTGCGGATTACTCGCTTTCATTGAAAGGATTATATCATAATAATTGAGGTCTTCACAAATTCTTACAAACTCTAAGGCTGATTCAACCATTCCAAGAGGATTGTCACCGTATCGGTTCATAATTCTATCTGAGAGAGAACCGTGGTTGGTTCCAATTCTCATTGCAGTACCGTATTCTTTACAAATTTTTACTAACGGAGTAAATTTATTTCTTAATCTTTCAAGCTCTGCTTCATATTGATCATCTGTATATTCAAAGATTTCAAACTTTTTTCTGTCCGCATAATTTCCCGGATTAACTCTTACTTTCTCTACAATTCTTGCTGCAATTTCTGCTGCGTTCGGAGTAAAGTGAATATCAGCAATTAATGGAACATCATAACCACGGGCTCGTAATTCTTTTTTAATGTTTTCAAGATTTTGAGCTTCAAGCTTGCTCGGAGCGGTAATCCTTACATAATCACAACCGGATTCAACCATACGAATTGTTTGTTCAACAGTTGCTTTTGTATCCATAGAGTCGGTGATGGTCATAGACTGGATTCGTATCGGGTTATTTCCCCCGAGTGGAACATTTCCTACATGAACTTCTCTTGTTTTGTAGCGGGAATACTTAGTTAGACTAGTACAATATTCTTTAAACTTTGAAATAGTTTCTATCATAAATCAAAAAGTAAATACAAATTTTCTGTAAGATTGCGAATAAGTCGATTCCGTACACTTTGAGAAAGGAAATATAATAAATGAGTATTCGTATTAAAAGTTAATTGTGCAAGCTTAATAAGTTAATAATTAGTAATTGCATCAGCGTTTACCGCACCAAGTCTAAATAATGAATCTTGTAATTCTTCTGCATCAAGTTTGCGTTTGCCTAGTTCATATGAAAGTTCGTGAAGTTGTTGACTAAACCAATAAGAGGCTGGTTTAGACTTGAGGAATTCTATGTTTGTTATTCCATACTCGATCATTGCTCCCTTGCACATTTCACAAGGTTCATAAGTAGTTATTATTTTCATTGAGTCGCGACTTAGATGATTGAATGTTTGCAATCCAACATTCTTTATTGCATCAGTTATTGAATTTAATATTGCGTGTCCCCCGGCATCGGAATCTCTTACAACAGTATTATGCCCCCGCCCGATAATATTAAAGTTATAAATAAGAACAGCAGAAATTGGCAGGTCCCCGCTGCTAAGGGCTTTTTGTGCACTGCCATCTAATTCTAATCGATACCCCTTAATTAAGTTCTTTTTTGATGAAATTTTATAAAATTGTGCTCTAAAGGAGTAAACTGTAATTATCAGTAATAAAAATATGGATATAAATATAGCAACCTTTTTCAATTTTAATTTCCTTTTTTAATATTCCCTATAAATTTCCGTTTTTAATTAATTTAGCTGGTTTTCTTCCGGCTTAATTCTGACAGAATTTTAGTAACTTTCCATTTACCCGCATACAAGCCATTTGGCTGGCGGATTCATTTATTGAGCAAAAACTATGCGAATACCGGAAAGCAAAATAGAGGAAATTCGCTCCACAGCGAGCATTGTGGATGTAATTTCAGGCTACGTACAGCTCAGGAAAAGAGGAAGAAATTACATCGGATTATGTCCTTTTCATTCTGAGAAAACCCCTTCTTTTACAGTCAGCGAGGATAAACAGATATTTCATTGCTTTGGCTGTCATGCCGGTGGTAATGTCTTTAAGTTTTTAATGGATTATGAAAAAATATCTTTCATTGAGTCTGTTCAGGAACTTGCCGGACAATTAGGAATCGATATTGAATATGAATCAACTCCCGGTGATGAAAAGCAGAGTGAACAGGAAATTTTTTATGATATAAATACCGAAGCCGCAAAATACTTTTATAACAATCTGCACAACTCCGGCGAAGGAGAAATCGCAAGGAAATATCTCCAGGAAAGAAAAATAAAACCCCAAACAATGAAAACTTTTGGTTTGGGTTATGCATTAAGAGGATGGGAAAACTTTTTGAATTTTGCGAGAGAAAATAAACTGGACATAGACAAAATAGTTGAACTTGGAATTTTAATTAAGAGCGATGACGGAAGATATCATGACAGGTTTGCCGGGAGATTAATTTACCCTATCTTTTCCCCAAATGGAAGAGTTGTTGCATTTGCGGGAAGAGTTCTCGACGAAAGAGAAAAAGCGGCAAAGTATTTAAACTCACCGGAATCTTCTGTTTATACCAAAGGAAGAATTTTATACGGACTTTCTTTTGCAAAAGATGAAATAAGAAAACTCGACAAGGCAATTCTTGTTGAAGGATATATGGATCTTATTTCTCTTTTCCAGGCAGGAGTAAAAAATGTTGTCGCGGTTTCAGGGACCGCTTTAACAGAAGAACAGGTTCAGCTTCTTTCGCGTTATACTAAAAATGTAGTTTTACTTTTTGATGCAGACACCGCGGGAATTAAGGCTTCGATGAGAAGCATTGAACTTTTGTTGAAAAAAGATATTGAAGTTAAGATTGCTGCACTTCCGGGAGGAGAAGACCCCGATTCTTTTATTAACAATTATGGGAAAGAAAAATTTGAAGAGATAGTTTCTTACGCGCAAAATTTTCTTGAATATCAATCAGGATATTTTGAAAAACAAGGATTGTTTAATGATTCTGCTGAAATGACAAAGGCAATAAGAGAGCTGGTAAAATCCGCAGCATTAATTAATGATGAGCTGAAACGGAATCTTTTAATAAAAACTATTGCAAAGAAATTTGGCTTGCGTGAAATACTAATTGAAAACGAATTAGAAAA
>Ga0075307_1000114_pt1 | contig 13773 bp, 9 predicted proteins | sample Joice_ThreeSqA_D_2_FD_120058 | JGI IMG/M metagenome (GOLD analysis project Ga0075307, IMG submission 120058) | Natural and restored wetland microbial communities from the San Francisco Bay, California, USA, that impact long-term carbon... | ecosystem: Environmental > Terrestrial > Soil > Wetlands...
CCTGTGCAGCAAGCTGATCTGAGAAAAGCAGCCATCCTGTTAAAAAAAGTAGTGAGTACCTGATCATCCTGGCAAAGGAGGTAGCGTTAGTTCTCATTTGACGCACAAATATCGAACCAAGTTACCCAATCAAGTGGTGTAAATCAACGAAATGCAGGTTAAATAATATTATCGATTACTAACGGGTAATGGTTGTTGGTTCGACTTCCGCTTTGACAACACTCTTTCTTTTCCACCTGCCAGTGCGATAATATATAAAAGAGAATATCAGACCGGCTCCCCAACCGCATGGGATAGACCACCATATTCCGGATTGACCCAAACCCGCACCTTTTAATGTAATTCCAAATAAATCAACGGTATCCCTGCTGAGGTAAACGGCAGCAGGTATCCTTATGATCCAGAGCGAAAAAAGCGTGATGAACATGGGGATCAGTGTATCCCCGGCACCCCTCATAACTCCTCCGTATACAAACATCCCGGTGAAGAGCAGGTAAAAGGAGGTAACAATCGTCAGGTATTCACCCCCGATGTTAATTACTGACTGATCATGTGTGAATAGCCGCATCAGGGGATACTTGAACAGAATGATCAAAATGGTGATCGAAATGGCGCTTGCCGATGACATCAGCATGGTACGTGCCAACCCCTTTTTAACACGATCGATCTTACCTGCCCCGATGTTTTGACCTACAAATGTTGAAAGTGCAAAAGAGAAGACCATGGAGGGGATCACTGCCAGGCTGTCGAGACGGCCCGCTGCAGTATAACCGGCTACCACGTTGGTTCCGAATCCGTTTACAATTCCCATGAGTGCCATCATTCCCAGTGCCACAAAGGTCTGCTGGAGGCCTGTAGGTAATCCGATACGCAGGCTCTGTTTAAAGATTCCCCAGTCAAACCTGAATTCCCTGATGTTGAACCTGATCAACTCATGGTTCCGGTTAAGATAGAAGATGGCCACAATAAAGGCAGTACCCTGAGCAATTATAGTTGCAAAAGCCGCCCCCTCAATACCCCACCCCAGCTTGACTATGAAAAGCAGGTCCAGACTGATGTTGATAAAGGTGGCCAGGATCAGAAAATAGAGTGGGGTAGTAGAGTCCCCCAGTCCCCTCAGTATGGCTGCCACTCCGTTATATCCAAAAAAGACAACCAGGCCCGAAACATAAATGGTTAAATAGTTATTGGCCAGGGGCATCAGCTCCTGTGGAAGCTTTATCATTCTAAAGATCTGTTCTGAAAAGCTGATGCCCACTACTGTCATGATCACGGCAAACACACCCATGACAATAAATATGGTATCGATGGCGCGTTTTACCTTGTCCAAATCCTTGGCGCCGAAAAACTGGGAGATCACGATGGTGCCTCCGGTAGCAATCCCGATGATAAGGGCAATCAACGTAAATATAACAGGAAATGATGCTCCCACTGCTGCCAGGGCCTCCTTTCCCAGATACCTGCCCACAATAATCTGGTCCACAAAGGTATAGAGTTGTTGGAACATGTTTCCCACAAGCATCGGCATGGCGAAACGCAGAATATTCTTTCCAACACTTCCTTCTGTTAAATCTCTCATAACTTATTTGAGCCGGTAAATATCGCTAAATTATTTCATGGAGCATTATTTGATTGGAGCATCAGGTGAGTGAACACACCTGCACATTACAAAGCCCGGAATTGGATCCATTCAGTTATCAGATCTTCTCCAGTTCCACCGTAAAATGTCTCATGATGGGAGACTCATACATGATCCTGTATCCAGAAGTAATTTGCTCCCGGCGCAGATAGATGTTCTTCAGGGCTTCTGCAACATAATCAATATGGTTGCGGGTGTATACCCTCCGTGGGATGGTAAGTCTCAGTAGTTCAAGTTTCGGGTAGCGGTTTTCACGTGTTTCGGGATCACGGTCTGCCAGCAGTGTGCCTATCTCTACGGCACGTACACCGGATTCAAGGTAAAGTTCAACGGCCAGTGTCTGGGAAATGAACTCCTCCCGTGATACCAGGGGCAGAAAACGGGTGGCGTCTACAAAGATGGCATGCCCGCCAAAAGGTTCCTGGACCGGGATCCCGGCCTCTCTGAGAAGCCCGCCCAGGTAGTGAACCTGCTTGACCCTGCTCTCCAGGTATTCAAAGGTGGTAGCTTCCTCCAGGCCCTGTGCCAGTGCAGCCATGTCTCTTCCCGACATACCACCGTAGGTAATGTACCCTTCAAACATGATATTGAACGTAGTGGCTTCCCGGTATAGATCCTTGCTGTTAAGGGCGATGAAACCACCCATATTGACTATCCCGTCTTTCTTGCTGCTCATGGTCATCCCATCGGCAAGCGCGAACATCTCTTTCACAATCTCCCTGATAGACCTCTCTTCATAACCCTTTTCACGGATCTTAATGAAGTAGGCATTTTCTGCAAACCTGGCAGCATCAAAGATCACCGGGATGCCATACCGGTCGGCGAACTGTCGCACTGCTCTCAGGTTTTCCATACTCACGGGCTGTCCTCCTGTTGAGTTGCAGGTAATGGTAACAACAATCATGGGAATTCTTTCCTGTCCGTATACCTGCACAATGTTTTCAAGTTTACCAATATCCAGGTTACCTTTAAATGGATGGTACAGGCTCGTGTCACTTGCTTCGTCAATGGTGCAGTCGTAAGCAGTGGCCCTGCGAAATTCAATATGTCCCTTGGTGGTATCGAAATGGGCATTGCCGGGAACAACATGACCTTTTTTAACCAGCACCGAAAAGAGTACATTCTCGGCAGCCCTGCCCTGGTGGGTCGGGAGTATGTAAGGGAAACCAGTCATTGAGGTGATAATCTCCTTCATCCGGTCGAAGGATTGACTCCCGGCATAGGATTCATCCCCACTCATCAGTGCCGACCACTGTTCCTGGCTCATGGCCCCGGTTCCTGAATCTGTTAGCAGGTCGATAAATACCTGGGAGCTCTTCAGATTGAAAAGATTATAGTGTGCATTTTTGATCCATTCTGCCCTATGTTCAGGTGTGCTTTGATGCATGGGCTCCACCATTTTTATTTTATAGGGTTCTGCGTATGGTAAATTCATAAGGCAAAGGTAAAGTGAAATGAAAAAGTATTGGGAAACAATAGATTATCAGGCACCTGTTATCAGGAACCCTCTGCTGTACATGTCCCTTTGTTTAATATTCAGGAACAATCTTTTGGAGGTGATATGCAGATTGAGTTTCATACCTGTTGCAAAGGTACGGTGAAGCTGCTTATGCTCATATTTGCGGAGGATGTTATTGGGCAGTCCGGGAGCGATTGGACCGGAAAGTATCCCTCATGAAATGATCCTTACCAGCCTCTTTCAGCAAGGTATTGATTATAGAAACGGGCGATTATTTCTGCTTTCTTCACTTCAGCCTCTTTCAACCTGATATCATACTCATTTTTGGATTCTCCCTTCTGCCTTTGTTCGAAAATGTCCTGTGAGGCAAGCTCCTCGCTGTACTGTTTTTCAAAATATTTCAGAACAAATATTTCGGGATCAAGCTTCCAGCGGGTCAGGTCACCTCCATGTGTAATACTGTAGAATGAGTGTCCGTCAGGATGAAAGACCAGATCCATTACGGCACCATTGTCTTCAAGGAACTGGTAGATCTTCTCACCGGATTTCACATCCCACAGGATCACCGACTCGTCGGCTGATCCCGTGATCAGGTAATGACCGTCAGGGCTGAATTCTGCTTCAAGGACCATTTCCGTGTGGCCTTTTAGGATCAGGATCAGTTTTTCCTCGATTAAATCGTACAACCTTGCTGATTTGTCCCTGGAGGAAGCTACCACCAGGCGGTTATCGGGACTGAATTTCACATCGTATATATCCTGGGTGGGACCATGAAGTGAAGTGATCACCTGCCTGCTTTCCAGATCCCAGATCTGCAATGTGTTGTCGTTACCTCCACTGGCAATCATCCGGTTATCCGGGCTGATAGAAACAGCCATGGCCACATCTTCATGCCCCTGCATTTTTGCGGCAATCACGCTGTTGTATACATCCCAGAGCAGGAAAGTCTTATTCACAGCCGAGGAGACCGCCCATTTCCCGTCCCTGCTGATCTCCGCGTTCCAGATGGTGGTAGCGTGACCTTTCCACTCAACCAGGAAATTCCCGCTCCGGTCCCATAGTTTGATACTGTTGCCGCCGGCGGTGAGAATAAAATCCATTTTTGGCGGCATGTCCATGGCATTGACTGCCTTGTAATGTGCATCTTCCACCTCAAGTTGTACTTCGAAATTAACCGGATCAAGCAACCTGAACGATCCATCATTAAAGCCAGCCAGTATTGTTGTACCGTCCGGTGAAAAGTTGATGGATGTAAGAGGGACTTTATATTCCTGTCGTTTCAGGACATAGGGTTCATCCTGAGAAAAGGACTGGAATGTAATTCCCCAGATTAAAACCGGAATGACAATGTATATGCGTTTTACATGCACCCCGTTAATATACCCATTTCCTGCAAAATACCCAATTATAGGGATCGGTGGCCAGACAATCTGAATTACTTTTGTCTGTGATCCTTTCCGGGATTTAGTTGTTATACTTTTCTAAAAGGAGACTGGTGGTGAAAGAGATTGTTGGTGCATATGTTGGTGAGCTGGTGAGACTTGTAAATGAGATGTCGCCATACCTGTTGCTGGGTTTCTTCTTTGCCGGATTACTCAGAGTAGTATTCCCCAGGCAGATGATTATCAGGTATATGGGTAATAACAATTTCAGGTCCGTATTCAATGCTTCCCTGCTGGGTGTTCCAATGCCACTGTGTTCATGTGGTGTGTTGCCTGCGGGGATAGGTTTTTATAAGAATGGCGCCTCCAGAGGTCCCACCATCTCTTTCCTGATCTCAACACCTCAGACAGGTGTAGACTCCATCCTGGCAACCTACTCCCTGCTCGGACTCCCATTTGCCATTATCAGGCCGGTTGTAGCCATGGTAACGGGACTGGTGGGAGGAGTACTGGGAAATGCAGCCGAGCGGAACAGTGAGGGTATAGGAGACAGAGAAAATAAAAATGCGGAGCCGTATGAAAGAAGCGTTAAAGAGTTTTTCAGGTATGGCTTCGTGGAGCTGATCCAGGATATATCCAAGTGGCTGGTAATCGGCATGCTGGTGGCTGCCCTGCTTTCTGTACTGATCCCGGATGATTTTTTCACAAGCATTATTTCAAGTGAATACCTGGCCATGTTATTGATGATACTGGCTTCGGTACCTCTCTATATCTGTGCCACAGGCTCCATTCCCATTGCGGCGGTACTGCTGATGAAAGGATTATCACCGGGAGCGGCACTGGTCCTTTTAATGGCCGGCCCGGCTACCAATGTTGCTACAATGGCAGTAATTGGGAATTCGCTTGGGAAAAGATCCCTGTGGGTATACCTGGGGACCATCATCGGAGGGGCACTGATTTTCGGGATTCTCGTCAATGAACTATTGCCCAGGGAGTGGTTTTCAAACGCGATCTCTGCTATGTCCGGCACGGATGGACATCATACCGGGTGGATCAACTGGGCCACAACGGCGATCCTTTTATCGCTGATACTTAACGGGTACCTGCTGAAACTGATTTCACATCAGAAGGAAAGAAAAACAGACAAGGAAAAAACATATCATATGAAAGATAACGTAACGCAATACAGGGTAGAGGGCATGACTTGCGAACATTGCAAAGCAACGGTAGAAAATGGATTGAAGGATCTGGAGGGTGTTACAGAAGTGGTTGCGGACCGGGTCAATAACCAGGTAACTATACAGGCTGAATCTGTTTCAGATAATCAAATTAAAAAGGTCATCGAAGAATTGGGCTACAGGTTTGCCGGGAAGATATAATCAATGACCCTGAACGAATTACATACTGGCGATTCAGCAATAATAGCCCGAATCAGGGGAAGAGGTGCCTTTCGCAAGCGGCTGACCGAGATGGGATTCATCCGGGGGAAAAACGTTACCGTTGTGAAGTCTGCGCCACTGAAGGATCCTGTTGAATACAGAATACTCGAAAGCAATGTTTCCCTCCGAAAAAGTGAGGCCAATCTGGTGGAAGTAATTCCGGAACGTGAGTACCGAGCTATGGTCCCGACCGGGCTGGCTCTCAATTCCGATGCGCTTCTGAGGGGACCGGTGATTCCCAGGCCGGGGAAGATAATCGAGGTGGCCCTGGTGGGGAATCCCAATAGTGGTAAAACCACGCTGTATAACCGTGTCTCCCGCTCCAGGGAACACGTTGGGAACTATGCAGGGGTAACGGTTGATTCGAAGGAGGCTATCTTCAACCACAGAGGCTATACCTTCCGGATAACAGATCTTCCTGGAACCTACTCCCTTTCTGATTACTCAAGCGAGGAGCGTTTTGTAAGAGAGCACATTCTCAAAAAAAAGCCCGATGTAGTGGTGAATGTGGTTGATGCCAATAACCTGGAACGCAACCTCTACCTCACCAGTCAGCTGATCGACATGGATGTAACCGTTGTGCTGGCCCTGAATATGTATGATGACCTGATTGCAAGAAAGGACCAGGTCGATCTGGGGTTGCTTAGCAAACTGCTGGGTATCAGGATTGTTCCTACAATCAGCCACAAAGGTAAAGGAATATTCAGGTTGTTAAATCATGTCATACGTGTTTTCGAGAACCAGGATCCGGTTATCAGGCATATCCATATCAATTATGGAACGGAGATCGAACACTCGATTCAAAAATTGCAGGAACTGATCCGTGAGACACCCTCCCTTACCGATCATTACTCTTCAAGGTTTATCTCCCTGAAAATGCTGGAAAGGGACGACAGTTGTGCCTTTTTGGTTTCGAATGCGGCCAATTACATGGAGATCCGGGAGATGGCACAGGAGGAGAACAGACGTATCGGTAACCTGTTCAAAGAGGAAGCTGAGACCCTGATTACAGATGCCCGGTACGGTTTTGTGGCTGGAGCACTGAAGGAGACCATGAAGAGGAGCGGTGCCAATCCGGGCTTCTCCCGGTCCCAGAGGATAGACAGGATACTGACCCATAAATATCTGGGATTTCCCATCTTTTTTGGATTTCTCTGGCTGATGTTCCAGGCCACCTTTACCCTGGGTAATTATCCCATGGCATGGATCTCAAAGGGAGTGGATCTGCTGGGCCAGTTCATCGATTCAAATATGGCCGGGGGGATATTCCGGGATATGATGGTTGACGGGATCATTGGCGGTGTTGGTGGTGTGATCGTATTTCTTCCCAATATCCTTATTCTTTTCTTCTTTATTTCCCTGATGGAGGATACTGGCTATATGGCCCGTACAGCTTTTATTATGGATAAGGTAATGCACCTGTTCGGACTGCATGGAAAATCCTTTATTCCGCTGATTATGGGTTTTGGTTGTAATGTACCTGCAATAATGGCCACGAGGACACTGGAGAACAAGAATGACCGGCTGCTTACAATGTTAATCATCCCCTTTATGTCATGCAGTGCCAGACTTCCCGTATATGTGTTGATTGCCGGGGCGATATTTCCCGCCAGGGCAGGAAATGTGATTTTTATGCTTTACATGACCGGTGTGGCATTCTCCATGCTGATGTCCATCGTGTTTAAAAAGACATTTTTCAGGAATAGTGAGGCACCGTTTGTAATGGAACTGCCTGTTTACAGGAATCCGGGTATAAGGGTGATTCTCCGCCACATGTGGCACAAGGGTGCTCATTACCTGAAAAAGATGGGAGGAGTGATCCTGCTGGCTTCACTGGTGATCTGGGCGCTGGGATATTTTCCCAGGAATGTGGAGTATACAAGGGATTATAATCAGCTTATAGAACTGGAAAAGCAGAAGGGAACAGTCATGTCAGAATCCCAGGCACTGTTACTCACACAACAGATGGAGTCTGAACGCCAGCAAAACTCCTGGATTGGACGTTTGGGTAAAGCCATTGAACCTGTCATCAGGCCACTTGGCTTTGATTGGAAAATGGGCATCAGCCTGGTTACAGGTTTTGCTGCCAAGGAGATCGTAGTAAGCACAATGGGTGTACTGTATGAGGCAGATATGGATACAGGGGATGTAACAGTCTCCCTTCAAAACAGGCTCAGGGAGCAGGTATATACAGCCGGTCCCAGAGTGGGAAGCAGGGTTTTTACTCCATTGACAGGGATCTCTTTTCTCCTGTTCGTGCTTTTCTATCTTCCGTGTGTGGCAGTAATTGCAGCTGTTGGAAGGGAGTCTGGAAGCTGGAAATGGGCCGCATTTGTACTGTTTTATACAACGGCTATTGCATGGACTGCAAGTTTTGTTGTTTATCAGCTGGGTAGTTTGTTTCAAATGGGATGAAATTACTAACTTACGCCCCCTAAAATATCCTATTCATATGTTGAAAAAATTATCATTCCTTATATCAATGCCATTTATGGCGGTGCTTTTGGTTATTCTCATCGTTGTACTGGCACTGGCTACTTTTGTCGAGAGCTCTTATTCCACCCAGACCGCGTGGGCCCTGGTTTATGGGACACACTGGTTTGAAGTATTGATGCTGTTAATCGGGATCAATATTGTGGGGGTAATGGTTAAACAAAAGTTCTTCAGGCGCAAAAAGATCGTTGTACTGATTTTCCATCTTGCATTTATATTGATCCTGATCGGTGCTTCTGTGACCCGTTTTATCAGTTATGAAGGGAATATGCATATCAGGGAGAATGGAATCTCCAATGTCATGTTGAGCAATAATGCCTATGTGGATGTGATACTGGAAGCTAACGGTGACACCGTCCGGCACTCCAAGGCTGTGATGCTCACTGATCTGACTCCCAAGGGTTATCACATGAGTACCAGTATCGGAGATGAAAAAGTGAAGATCAGGTCGGTATTGTATATGGCCAATGCCGTCGAGCAGTATGTTGAGTCTCCCGGGGGAGAACCTTTTCTGCAGATAATGGTTGTGACTGATCGACAGACATCTGTTGGTATTCCATCGGGTGGTACAGGAGAGGCAATGGGTCTGACCATGGGATTTAATACTTCGGACACATCTGCCCTTATTAATTTCTATTCCCAGGGAGATGCCGTCTGGTTGGTGGCTCCGTTTAAAGTTACGTTGATGCAGATGGGAGGTAATGAGGGAGAAGAATACGATGCGGGTACTGAAGTTCCCATCAGGGAAGGGGCACTCTATTCCATGGGGCACATGCGCATGGCCCTCCAGAGTTTTATACCCTCGGCCAGAAAACAGATTGTCAGGGCTACTGGTGGACAGATGGGCTCACATCTCGGGGCCGTGAAGCTTCACATCAGGTACATGGGGATGACATCCGAAGTGTTTGTACCCGGACTGGCAAAATTGAAGGGTCAACCTGTAAATGGAAGTATGGGTAACCTGAACTATAGTATTACTTATGGTTCCAGGGAGATTCAGCTGCCATTTTCACTTTTCCTCAAGGATTTTGAGGTGGAACGTTATCCCGGCTCCAACAGTCCCTCCTCCTTCGCCAGCGAAGTGGTACTGATCGATAATGATCTGGGACTCCAGGAGGAACACAGGATATTTATGAATAATGTATTGAAACACAGAGGTTTCAGGTTCTACCAGGCATCTTATGACAATGATGAAATGGGAACCATACTCTCGGTCAACAAGGACCGTGCCGGGACATTTATCACTTATCTTGGCTACCTCGTGCTGATTGGGGGTATGATAGTGGCCATGTTCATGCCGGGAACCCGCTTCGCCATGATAGCAAAGAAGACCTCGACTGCGGCAAAATCGATCATTATGGTCATGTTGCTGCTGGGCGGCAGCCTTTCACTTTTTTCACAGGAGGTTCCTCCCAAAGAACCTGCCAAAGAGTTTGGATACCTCTGGGTTCAGGATAAGGGAGGTCGTTTTAAGCCGATGAATACCCTTGCCAACGAGGTGGTCAGGAAAGTCACCAAACATTCAACTTACCAAAATTATACACCAGACCAGGTTCTCCTTGGTATGATCCTGTATCCGGATGTGTGGCAGAATAAGAGGCTTTTTGACATTAAACACCCTGATCTTCAACGCCTCACTGGCTACAGGGGGAACATGGTCAGTTTCAGTGACCTGATGGATGATTCCACCGGAAGTTACCTGCTTACTGACCTGGTGAACGATGCTTACTCCAAACCGGTGGCTATGCAAAGTGAACTGGACCGTGAGGTGATCAAGCTGGATGACAGGCTCAATGCTTTCTACCTGGTCCAGTCGGGTGGATTGATCCGTATTTTCCCCGATCAAGGGGCCGAGAATCACAAATGGGCATCGGTGAGTGAAGCCATGATGGGACAGATGAACAACACGAAGGACACCATGTCGCGTGTGTTCCTCAGGTATCTCACCGCGCTGCAACAGGGTAATTACGGAGCTGCCAGGGTGTATGTTGATCAGCTGGGTGAAAATCAGTTTTCCAATGGGGTCCTGCCTCCGGAGTCGAAAAAGAATATGGAGATCATGTACAACCGGATCAATGTGTTTCCACTTCTGGCGAAATTGTACGGTATATTCGGGATTATCATGATGACACTGGCATTTCTGCTGGTATTCAAACCCAGAAAGCTCTATAATCAACTATTCAAAGCTGGTGTGGGTCTGCTGGCGCTGATGCTTCTGGCCCATACCGTGGTCCTTGCCGCCAGATGGTACATCAGCGGGCATGCCCCTATGAGCAACGGATATGAATCGATGATCTTTGTCTCCTGGGTCACCCTGCTGGCAGGATTGATCTTCGTGAAGCATTCGAGGTATGCCCTTGCTCTTACATCCATTCTGGCAGCACTATCACTGCTGGTAGCCGGGATGAGCAATATGAACCCGGAAATTACAAACCTGGTACCCGTGCTGAAATCTGTATGGCTCACCATTCATGTTGCAGTTATTATGGCAGGGTATGGATTCCTGGGCCTGGCCTCCATCATGGGACTGCTGAATGTTGTTCTTTATGCATTTCTGAACCCGGCCAACAAGACGAAACTTGAGGAGGTGATCCTACAGGTAACCAGGGTGAACCATCTCACCCTGATTGTCGGACTCTATTTTATGACTGCGGGCGTGTTCCTGGGTGGTGTATGGGCCAATGAATCCTGGGGACGTTACTGGGGATGGGATCCCAAGGAGACCTGGGCGCTGATTACGGTCCTGGTTTATGCATTGGTGTCCCATATGCACAAGGTTCCCGGCTTAAGAGGAAGATTTGCCTTTAACCTGGCTGCTTTTATAAGCTACAGCTCGGTGTTAATGACCTATTTTGGCGTCAACTTCTTCCTGGGGGGCATGCACAGCTATGCGAGCGGTTCATCTTTTAAGATCCCCTTTTGGAGCTATATCCTGGTTCTGTTATTGACGGGGTTATCTCTTTTTGCGTACCGCAAGCAACAAAAATTGTTACCGGAAGGTAATCAGCAGGAGGAGTAGGCGCTCAGAATGGTAATTCGTTCATACGGCTGCGATCCCTGGATCCGAAGTCCATTACGCAATTGACCCTGAAGGTCTTATGCGGCCTGATCGCTACACCAACGGAATTGAAATCAGGGGAGAGAATATTTTTTCGGTGTCCAAGGCCCTTGATACCGTCATCGATCAGTAGAGAGATCACTATATCAATGGCTTTGTCATACCCGTATGAGCAGTTTTCACCCACGTGGTTGTATGGGTTTCCCATCAGGGGTTCAAACCGTTCCTTAAAACCACTGTGACCGGTCGTTCCCTCTTCTCCGGATTTTTTTGCATGGCCCTGTGCAATTGCTGTCAGATCTTTTTCTGCTACCAGAGGTGATAACCCGGAGACTTTTTTCAGATCCTTTTCCAGTGATCTGATATAACTGTTATTGTCCAGTTTTTTCTCCTTTAAATAACTCTCCAGGAAAGTGTTTGCAAAAAGCGGTCCGTCATACCTGGCCATGTTCATGAACAGGATCACTTTTTTCTCTTCATTATTGAAATATTCAGTGTCTCCGGCACTGTTCAGCGACATGATAACATCGGAATCCCAACCGGACCAGGGATCTGTTTGTGCCCTCATTGCCTGGGAGAGCGGGAGCAACAAAAAGACCAACGCCCAGTGAACCCGGAGGGATATCAGATATTTCATACTCTGACCACATAAACCTGCCCGGTTTCATAACGAATGACGCGGACCGGAGCTCCCTTCTCAATGAAACCATATTCTGCTTTGGCATCATACAGTTTTCCGTTTATGATGACCTTGCCTGAAGGTCTGAGAACTGTGTGGGCAACACCTTCTACCCCGATCAGGCCCTTCTGTTCGGTTTCAACTCCAATGAAGCCCTCTTCGGTACGTTGTTCACTTTTCAGGGAGAGATTTCCGAATGCGGTGGTAGTCAATAACTTCCTGGCCGCCCAGAGCGAGAATATCACTCCAAGCAGTACAGATACCAGGACCAGGCTCAGGGATTTCAACAAAATCCCTAATCCCTCACCGGTGAACTGAGGATCCTTAAATACTACATTATCAACCAGGCTCAGGGTGAGCCCGGCTATAACAGCAATAATCCCGGCAACTCCGGCCACTCCGAAGCCGGGAATTGCAAAAATTTCGACCATGATCAGAATAATTCCGATGATAAAGATGAGCAGCTCCCAGTTCTCGGCAAGTCCCTCCACATAGAGTGGTGCAAAGTAGAGCAGGGCGGCTGTAATGGCGGCGCCCAGGGGAAAACCTATTCCTGGCGATTGCAGTTCGAAATAGATGCCACCTATGATAATCATAATGAGTATGCCGCTCACAATGGGTTTGATCAGTAAGCCAATAAACTTGTCCAATCCTGTAGGTTTGTACATTTTCAATTCATATTCCTTTATACCCAGTTTCGAGATCACATCCTCGATGGATTCAGCTGTCCCTTCACAGTAACCGTGTGCGATAGCCTCCGAGGCAGTGAATGTCAGCACCTGTCCGGTATCACTGATCCCTTCCACGTAAAGCTTTGGATCGACCATAGCCTCAGCAATAGCAGGATCCCTGTGCCAGACTATCAGGGTATCGTTGCCGGAAATTATTGTATCCTTGCCGTGGGCTTCAGCGGTAGCACGCATTGTGGCACGCATGTAGGACTGGTATTTATCCGGGACCTGTTCCCCTGTCTGGTTGACAACAGTAGCGGCACCGATCTTTCCACCTGGCTTCATAAAGATGCTGTCACAGGCGATTGCAATCAGGGCACCGGCGGAAGCCGCATTGTCATCAATAAATACATGCACGGGCATGGGTGCATTCAGGATCCTGGTCCGTATTGAGTCGGCGGCGCTTACTTCCCCCCCATAGGTGTTGAGGTGCAGAATCACCAGATCTGCGCCAAGAGATACGGCCTCATCCATTGCATCCTGTGTGATGCGCCAGGTAGGTGCAGCAATATTGTCTTGAATAGCAAAGGTATAGACCAGGGTCTTTGGTGTGGAAATTGAATCCGGGTTACTATTTGTCGCCGTCGAACCGGATCCAAAGTTCGGGATGGTCCGGGCAACAGTGTGACCGGAAAGTACCAGAACCACTAATAATGCGAGAACCGTATATGGGGTTTGCTTCATAATGAACTGTATATAACTCCAAAAGTAAGAATATTTTCTGCTAAATTTGTGGGGCCGTTCAAATCTGATCCCGAATGGCCAAGGCATGCAAAATTGATTTAAATGGAATTAAATAAACTAACAGCCATCTCACCGGTCGATGGTCGATACAGATCTAAAACGGAACCGCTTTCCGATTATTTTTCAGAATACGGGTTGATCAGGTACCG
>Ga0075307_1000126_pt1 | contig 12981 bp, 30 predicted proteins | sample Joice_ThreeSqA_D_2_FD_120058 | JGI IMG/M metagenome (GOLD analysis project Ga0075307, IMG submission 120058) | Natural and restored wetland microbial communities from the San Francisco Bay, California, USA, that impact long-term carbon... | ecosystem: Environmental > Terrestrial > Soil >...
AGTAGGATAAGCCCGCCGGGATATACCTCGAATGGGAGTCCATGCTACGGCGACGTGGATGTCTAGCCTGTGTCCGCCTCTACGGACCCAGATCAAGGGACCACCCACCCTGCTGAGCAGCCCTTCCCGTGCGCCAACCGCCCCGGCTGAGCAATGAAAAGACGCCGTGCCACGGTGCCCCGACGGCCCAAAACGCGCCCCTAGTGTGATGTGCACGGGGCGCTGGGCCGCCGGGAACCGAGTTCACGGAAGGACAAACGAAAAAAAATACTTGACGAGATTCAAACTCGTCACCTATGATGAGAAATCGACTGCGGGAGCCTACACTGCCAAAGTCGTCAGAGGCCCGGGGACGTGGTGAATCCCCGGGCTTCGTTCTCTGTACCCCCTGCAGAAGCGAAGCCAGCCGCCTCTCCTGACCGTCCTGTCCTCCCGTCCACGGTCGGGGCAAAAATCCCGGAGGGGTCTCGACCACCCCCCCGGGGTTCACCACCTGAGCAGGCACCCCCCCCGTATCAACTACCGGAAACGCGGCAGAACTAAGCACTGTTCCACGTGAAACATGCGAGGAACAGGCTGTCTGTCGATTATCCGACGGGGACGACGACACCAAAGCGTGCGTGAGGTGGGGTATAGGATCCACGCGTCCCCCGCACCCACCCCCGCTGGTCCAGTGCCCCCGGGCCTGCGCCTCATGCGTGCTGCGCTCTGCGTCACGCGCCGCTCGAGCGCTGCGCTGCGTGCTTCACGCCCGTCATGCGGTGGCGTGCGGGTAGGTGGCGACTCGGCTGTCGGTCTCGACTGTGGCGACTGTTGCCGGGTCCGATCGCCGGTCGGCTGTCCCGGTGGCTGAGCTGACCCCGCGTGGAAGGGCATGCCTTCCCCTCACGCCCGCGCCCGCACATGACGCACGCGCCTTCCATCGCTCGCGCACGCACGCGCACATGGAGTTGCCGGATTCCCGTCACTTGTGTCGCCTTTTCGTCGCTCAAGCAAGTCCTGTTCCAGCCTGCCACTTCCTAACGCGTTGATTGCGCTCGCATAATGCGCACGTGATCAACACGCATGGGAAGATCGCTGTTGGCACGGTTGCTGCATGGCTTGGGGTCCGACCCTCACACAACCGGAGCCAGCGAACCCATGACACCTACGACCCACTCGGCGGAGCCAAGCGACACCGCTGCCTTTCAACCGACGGCTGTCCCGGTCGCTGATCCCGACACCGACATGCTGCGCCTCTACACAGGCCGCAAGACTGCGCTCCGCGACGTTGATGCGCTGACCGCGGCTATCGCGATTCTCCGTACCAAGGGGCGCAAGGCCGATCGCCGCGGTGACACCGTTGCCGCTCAGCGCTTTGCAGCGACCGCCGCCCGACTCGCAGTTCTGTCGCTCAGGCTCAGCGAAGCGGCGCATAGCGGTTACGCCTCACACAACCTGCAAGGAGCGTAGGCATGGACTCCCGCTTGATCCCGCAACTCCGCGATTTCGCTCTCGGCAATCGGCCGCTGGACACCCTGTCTAAAGACAGCTTCATCGAACTCCACCGCGAGATTTTCGGATCCGTCGGTGACACCGCCCGGACGTCCCGCTCGGATTACCTGCGCCGCCTGCAGGGCGCCAACGCCGATGCGGTGCGCAATGCCGCCGATCGGCTGGCCAAGGGCGAAGCCAAAGCGGCTGACGCCGATGCCGGATCCGACTCGGTCCCGGCTGACGCCGCACCGGCCGCACCGGCTGTCCCGGCTGTTCCCACCCCGCCGATCGCCACGACGCCGCCCGCGGCAGATGACATGGCTGCGCTCGGTGCGCTGATCCGCAAGCTGGCTGGCTCGACCGTGGACGAAGGCGCGGTGCGCAAGATCGTCGCTGACGTCCTCGGCAACACCGCCGAAACTGTTGGCGAAGCGATTCGCCGCAAGCTCGCCGCGGAAGTTCGCCACGTGACCGTGCAAGTCGGCGAGCAAGGCGAGCGTAAGGACATGGGCGTCCAGCACCGCATGTTCGCCACCCTCCTGCAAATGTGCAGCGGCCGCACGATGAGCGGTTACCGGCTAAACGTGTTCCTCAGCGGGCCGGCCGGATCCGGCAAGACAACAGCCGCGGAGAAAGTCGCTGAAGCGCTCGGGCTGAAATTCGCCTTCAACGGCGCGATCGACACCGAGTACAAGCTGCTCGGCTTCACCGATGCGCAAGGCCGCGTGGTACACCGCCCGTTCCGGCACATTTACGAACACGGCGGCGTGTACCTGTTCGACGAGTGCGACGGCTCGCTTCCCGGGGCGTTGCTGGCGCTAAACGCCGCTCTGGCCAACGGCTACTGCGACTTCCCCGACGGTCCGGTGAAACGCCACCCCGACTGCATCGTGATCGCCGCGGCTAACACGTGGGGTTATGGCGCGACGTTCGATTACGTCGGCCGCAACAAGCTCGATGCCGCTTCGCTCGATCGCTTTGTGCGCCTCGCATGGCCCTACGACGAGTCGCTGGAGCGTGCACTCGCCACGGATACGGACTGGTGCGCCTATGTGCAGAAGTGCCGCCTCATTGCTTCGCAAAAGGGGCTGAAAGTCGTGATCTCGCCACGTGCGACCTACCACGGATGTGCGCTGCTCGAAACGGGCATGTCCAAGCGCGACGTCGCTAATGCCGTGCTGCTCGCCGGGCTGACCGATGAACAGCGCGGATTTTTCCCGCAACCGGAATAACAGCCATGCCGATCGTTCGGTTCGATTCACCCGCAGATCTGGCCCGTGCGCTCGAAAAGCGCAAGGGCAAGCATACCACCCGCAATCTCGAGCAAGGGCGCAGCGGCTGGACTGGCGAGAGCATGCGCGACAGCCTGAAATTCGCGAAAATCGGCAACCAAGCGCTTGTCGCTGACGCGGAAAAGCTCATGGCGAAATTCGAACTGGAAGCCACGATGCCGCACGTGGAATGGGCGCACGACGTTGCCGGCGCATACCCGGACGTCCCGGCCGCGCTGATGGGTTCACCCGAACCCATGCGAGCCAAGCGACTGCTCGATTCAGACCGTGCACCGCTGAGAGTCTATGTCTGCACGACTTCGTCGGCCGGTCTGCAATGGGAAATGCTGCAGAAGCGCGGCGTTGCGATTCTAGCGCTTGTCATGGGGCTTGCCGCCGTGCGCCCCGTGGAACTGCATACGTTCACCGCCATGGACAATGGCGGGAGCGATGCAGCCACCCGCGAGGACAAGGCGGACAAGGGAGCGGGGATTGTAATCACCCGGATCGGCTCCGCCCCGCTCGATCTGGCAACAGCCTGTTTCGCACTATGCTCGATCGGCTTCGATCGGAACATGACCCACGCGTATGGCTTCGATTTTTGGGATTTTGGCGGCGGCTGGGCATGGCATGCTGGGAACGATTTTCAGGATCCCGAAAGCCGAGTGTTTAAGCGGATGCGCAAATGCCTTGACGCTGGCCCGCACGACCTAGTGATCGGCCCGTCATGGCTCGAAGATCCTCTCGTGCACCAGCCCGAGGAATTTATCCGCAAACACCTAGCCGTCTACGGACATGCGCAACCCGAGGACGAGGGCGCGTATGACGAAGCGATCGAAGCCGCTCGCGCCGAAATCGACGATTAACACCCAACAGCCACCACCACCGGAGACAACAGCCGTGAAAAAAGTCACGCTCCCGAAACCGCTCGTGAACCTGACCCGCAACAAGCAATTCGCGAACGCCGTGCTGGCGCTGCGTGCCGTGGCGCACGAACACGGCCGCGACAGCGACGCATACAAGCAAGCGCTCGCCATTCACGTGAATCACCTGCGCGACGTGGCTCGCGACCACATTGCGCAAGCGATCGAAGGCGTGCGCTCCGTGAACCGCTACCGCTGATCTTCGCGCAACAGTTTCTCACCACCGATTCACCACCGGAGGCACCATGGATTTCGACACCGAAATTTCGGCCGAACACTCGGCTAACGATCAGGCGATCATCAACAAGGCTCTGCAGATCCTCGAGCGCCGCGCCCGCTGCAACGACGCGAACGAGCAGCTGGCAGCTCCCACGGCTATCCGCGACTGGCTGCGCCTCAAGATCGGCGAAGCCGAACGCGAAATGTTCTACGCCTTCTACCTCGACTCCGACTACAGGCTGTTGCGTGCGGAGGAAGTCACCCGCGGCACCAGCGTGATGGTCCCGGTCTACATCCGTGAGATTGCGCGCTCCGCGCTGCGCTGCAACGCATCCTACTGCGTGGTGGCGCACAACCACCCGGGCGAAACCGTGGCGAAGCCATCGACGCCAGACCTCGACGCAACAGCATCGCTTGGCGAAGCGCTTTCACTCGTTGGCGTGAGGCTGTGCGACCACGTTATCGTGACGCGCTGCGAGACCTACTCCATGGCGCAGAATGCCCTGTTCGACGACATGAACAAGCGGAGCAGCTGACCATGGGCCGAATCCTCGACTGGCTTGTCGGCTGGATGTGGACTTGCCCGGGACAGGCTGTTGCCGTAGCCATCGTGATTTCGCTCGCCTTCTACGGAGCGATCGGCTACGTGCTGGTGCACTTCATCACGAAATACTGGTAGCCGTGGACGAATACGACGAGGACACCGAGCGCGAGCCACAGATTCGCAGGCTGGCGCAGGAATGGCACGAGCGCAGGCTGGCGGCGCTGAACCGCCCCGGCCTGTGCGACGGGCTGTACCACGTGATCCTTCCCAACGGGAAGGTGCGCGGGCAGTTTCTCGTGGTGAACGGGAGCGTCATAGCGTGCGACCCGCCCGATCTTCGCGAACACTTCCACATCCACGTGTGGCACTCGCACCGCGTCGACCCCGCGCTGCCGTGGGAAGCACCGCCAAAAACCTGACATGAGTGACGGATCGCTGACGGTCCGTCGCGTTTCGGCAAGACCCGTGCCAGCCGACTTACTACGTAAGGCTGATCTTCGCGGTGATGGCACGGTCCCTGCATGGAGTGATGGCATGAACGATTTCCGCAACATCAGACGAGCGCTGGCCATTGGCACCCGGATGGATGACCCCGAGTACATCGGCTGGCACAACCGCATGCAAGGACAGCTGCGTGCGTTCTACGACGTGACGACGATGCCCGCCCGGCTGCGGCGAGCCGCTACCAAGCGGCGATTCCGCAAGACCCGGCGTGGACAGGAGTGACTACAACGATGGCGACGAAGAAAACTGTGACCGTGAACACCGACTATCCGCTTCCGCAGAAGGACGGACAGGTGGCGATTGTTCACCGATCGTTTGATGCGATGCGCAGTGACGAGTCCGTGCCTCCGGCAATCCGCGCTTTGGCCCGCGATCTTGACCGCAGTCATGCGAACCCCGCATGGGCTGCGATGTGGCTGCGCTACGCCACGTTCGTTTGCGCAGCGATGGCCGAGGATGCAGCGGCCGCCGAACAGTTGCAACAGGCTGCCCGGCAGGTGGCGTGATGCAGAGCGGCGACATCCTGACGGACGAGGAAGCGGTGTACGTCGACGGGTTGGAACGACTGTGGGACATGCTGTCCGACGCCGTCGAAAGCGGCCGGCTGCGTGCTACCCACATTCCCGATGATTACGCTGCGCTGGTGTCGCAAATGATTGCGCTGGAGAACCTGCGCTACAACGCGCAACAGACGCTAGAGAGGGAAGGCGAGTGATGAACGTCGAACACAACGTCGAATGGATGCGGCGCGAGATTCGGGCTGCGAAGCAGATTGCAGCTGACGCCAACGCCAGAGTGCACGAACTGTGCGACCACTGGTGCAAGTACGCCGCGAAGTACAGGGTGGGCGACACCGTGCGAATCGCGAAGATTTCTCCCGAGCCGCTGCAGTACGGATTCCTGTACGGGACAGCGCACCACGGCAAGCTGGCGCGGATCGATCGGATCCGCTGGAACGCCGGGTGGGACGGGCTGACTGTGATGTACGAGGTGACCGTGATGCGGCAGGACGGAACTCCCGGAGCGCAACGCACCGCGCTGTGGGATGACAACAGGCTCGCGATCAACGACGAGGAGAACAGCTGATGACGCAACAGCTTAGCAGTCACGAGGCGTGGCTGATCAATCGGACCCGGCTGCTCAAAGAGCGCGGCGAACTGATCCGGCGCGTCTGGTACTGGCGCGGCGTTTCCGCATTCTGTGCAGTCGTATCTGGCTTCGCGATCTACATCGCCGTGGACGCTGCCAATGTGGCACGTGATACGTGGCGAACGCTGCACACCGTCGAGAATCAGCGTGACGATGCGCTGAGGCTCGCCGAGAAGGGCGCGCAGCTGGTGGAGCGGTGCATCGGGATCGACACCCCGAAAAAGCAACAGGCTGTTCCGGTCCCGCCGGCGACGACCACCGCGAAAGGATTCTGGCAGCGATGAAGCACGACGAAATGAAACTCTCACCCGAATTGGAGCGCGTGCTGCTCAAGCGCATCACCGCTGCGATCGAGAGGGCGAAGTATTACCCCGCGTCTATCACGCCAAGCGTGGCCGCGAAGGAAGTGCTGCGCCCGTACACCATGAGGAAGGACTAGCCATGGGCAACATGAACCAGACACCGCCGACTGTTGTGTTTTCGGTCGGCCCGCAACCCGGCGAGCGGCACCGTACCGATCGGCACGGCATCAAGACCGTGCTGCGAATCAACCGGCCCGTGCACGGCAGGCTGATCATCCGCCACGAGGGCGACGCGTTTTTCGGCACAGGCAAGGCGTGGCAGTCCCGCGTCATGTCCTCGCCGACGTGGATCCAGCTGCACAAGCAGGCGCAGAATATGCTCGAGGCCACGGGCGATTGGCACCATATGTTCCTCGAGGGCATTCAGGTCATCGGCACCGAGCAGGTGAAGGGCGAAACTGTTCAGGTTTGCCGGTTCCTCATGGGGTCGTAACCATGTTGAATCACGCCGAACTGCAGAAGATCGCCGCGCTGATGGAAGTGTTGCGTGAGGAATACGCAATGCTCATCGCGTCGCAGCGAGCCGCGGGCCGGCCGATCGCTCACTTGTCCAACGTACATGAAGATGCCGGCGCGATGCAGCTGCGGGTGTTGAACGAGGCGGCTGTGCTGCGTCAGCTTGGGAGAATCACATGAGGTTTGGAGACAGCGTCACCGTAGATTGCGAGGTCAACATCTTCGATGTGCTGCAGGAGGTGAGCGACGAGGAACTGTTGGACGAACTGTACCAGCGCAACGTGTACACGGGAGACGTCACCGCGGCGCAAGCCTATGAGGCGCTGCGCCGTGGCGATCTATCCGTGGTCGAGCGCTTCGTGCTGGATGCAGCCGGGAGGGTATCGCTGTGAGCGAGGGCACCGACAAGGTCACCGTGCTGGCCGACGGACAGCCGGTCGAGATCGAGGCGAAGCCATTCACTGTGCTGTTCCACCCCGGCGAGATCCAGCTGGAGATCCCCACGCACCACGAGATTAACGGCGAGACCACGCTGGCCCGCTGCGACATGCTCACCACGGACGAGTGGGAATTTCTCTCCACCAACGAACGCTTCCTTGGACTCGTTGCCATCGTGTGGAAGGGAACCGACGTGAAAGTCCCGGCGACTGTTGACGAACTGTTGACCAAGCGGAACAGGGCATATCGCCACGTGGTCGGCATGATCATAGAACTCGCCGAGTGCATCGCTGACGGGCGCAAGATTTTCCTGCGAGAGCCGGAGACCCACCTGCACCCGAAACAGCAGATGCAGCTGGTGGACATGCTTAGGGCAATGCAAAGTGCTGATGGGAAATGAGCGACGAAATCAAGATCCTCTACGGGATCACCTACAGCTGCCCGGTGTGCGGAACGCAGTGGGGCGACGTTTCGCTGCAGCCGGATATGTGGCAGCCATGCCCGTCTGCCGGCGATGACCAGCGGCACATGATGATGACCGCACCACAGTCCTGCTCAGCGTTGCTGAGCGATGTGCAGCGCAGTCGATTCGTGGCGCGATGGATTGACGGTGAGCCACCAACAGGAAGCCCTATGACCGAGCGGCAAATGCTAGAGGAGCAAAGAGAATTGGAACACCGAGCGAAATACGAGGCGCTGGCTAGCGAGATTGGAATCGATCTGCTGCGCAGCGTGATCCCGATCAGCAAATCACGAGTGTTGGAAGCGCTGCTGAGCGGCGACACGCACTTGAACAGCATTCAGCTGTCCACGTGGGACGCCGCCGCCGGCGTGCGACAGAACAAGCGACACCAGTACGCCGATGCGGGGTTTGCGCTGTGGCGGTCTCACAAAAAGCTGTCGCTTGCCGAGCGGGTTTCGCTGCTCAAGCACGTAGCGAAGTTTCACTACATCGACCCACGACTGTGGGAAGGCAAAACAGTCAAGTAATCAGCTGGACTGCGCTGGACAGGTTTCCAGCACCAACGTGAAGGAGTCACCACCCATGAACGAGAACCAAGGCGAATTGAAAAAAGCTGGCCCGAAATACAGCGCGTGGCAAGTCGGCGTGATGAACAAGCTGCGCGAGAATCACTCGCTGCCCGTGAAGGAAATCGGCGAGCGCACGCTGCGCCGGCTGCTCAACCGCAAGGTCGTGACGCCCCTGTCCAACGGGGAGTATGCGCTGACCGAGCAGGGCGGCGCGATCCTGAACACGATTCAGGGCAAGCAGTAGCAACCAGCAGTAGGGACAGCCGACGCCGGCTGTCCCATCACCTTTAGGAGCGAACGATGAAAGACGACGAGAAGAAAGATGACGAAGGGCTGAACCGCGCACGGCTGATCAGGGCGCTGCTCAACGCGGATGACGGCATTGCCGCGCTGGATGTGAAGGAAATCAGCGTGCTGCTTTTCGCGATCGAGACAGCGATGGACGCAGCCCGCAGTCAGGCGCTGGCCGCCATCGCCATGAAGGACACGAACGCGGGATTGAAGATCGCGGTCGACGGGATCCGCATGATGCGGCTGCACGAGAAGCTGAGCAACATGCTCAAGGCGACCGACTGCAAGCCCGAGAGCGGTGAGCAGGCGATAGGCCGCATCCCCGACGGTCCGTTCAAGGATTTTTTGAACAAGGACCGGGCGAAGCCGGAGGCGAAAAGCAACGCCAAGCCGGAGCCGGAGCGCAACCCGGAGGAAAAGGGGTTCGCCGAGGCACAGCCCAAAAAAAATTAGAAACAGTCTGTCACCTTCACGGGAGTAAGAACCTTGTTCTTACTCCCGTGCGAAAGGATCACTATGAAAACAGCTGCCCGAACGATGCCCTACTTTCGAGGGGCGCTCTCCAACCGGTTGTTGGAGGCAATGATCGATTGCAACGGCCCGCGCACCGCGGTACAGCTTTTCGGGTACTGCCCCGATGGCACGTATCTGAGCGATGTGAACAAGGAACTCAGCCTCATGGTCTCGGATGGCGTGGTCGTGCTGCGCTCCGCGCCGGACGGACTCGGCTACACGGTGCGCAAATGCGTGGACTGCGGAGCCGCACCGCTTGCTCCCGGGAACTACGTCAGCTACGAGCATGACAACCACGGCGCGTTCGAGACCACGTGCCTCGACTGTGTGGCGGAGTGGTGCCGGAAACAGTCGGACTCCAGCTCGCCCAGCTCAACCTTCTCAGCTCCCAGCTCAAGCCCGGCTGTTGAACAGCTGAGGCAGGCTCTCCAGCGACCGACGTTCATCGCCGGGCTGCTGGTGTTTGGCGGTCTCGTCTGTGGCATGGGCGTCCTGATCGCCGGCCTGATCGTAGAGATTGCTCACCTGAACGGGTGGTGGTAGCCGTGGCTCGCGATTACATACCCTACGAGGAACACGTTGCGGAACTCACGGACGCCGTGCGCCGGGAGCGGGAACGCTGCGCTGCCATCGCCATGTCGTGGCGCAACATCGCGCGGACCAACGCCCCGCAGGACAAGGCGCTCGAGAATTTCTTGACCAAGGTGCTGGTCGAGATTGTCGCGGGAACAAACCCGAACTGGCTTGACGAACGCAACGCCGGGCAGTAACATGATAATGTCAGGAGCCAACATGACGATGCGAATGCCAGACGAGGCGATCCACTACGTCCTTGAGGAACAGGAGGACGACACGTGGGTTGTTTACCGCATGAAACTGTCGCCCGAGGTCGCGCTGATCGCAGCCGTGTTCGACGCGCAACCACCGTTCGACAAGGAGGGCAACGCCCATAGCGTGCTGGGAGAGTACGCCACGGAGAAGCAGGCGCAGGAAGCTGTCGAGGCTGACATCGCCACCTACGCTGCGCTTCGCGGAGAACAGCCACCACCGGAAGGAAAGACGCTGCACTGATCGAAGTTCACCACAGGAGAAGAAATCACCATGCCTCAAATTTCAGACGCGCACCCCATCATCAAGCAGGTCGCCAGCATGATCCCGACGATCGAGGAACCGATCGACGCAGATGCCGTGGTGAAGCTGTTCAAGCAGGTCTATCCTCACGTAGACCCGGCAACGTATAACCGCGATTCGTTGCAGGCTGCGCTTCGCCTCCTCGCAGAGCGGCGGCGCGTCCTCGTGTTCCGCAAGGGGTCGTCATATCTCTACGCCAAGCCGGGCACCGAGGCACCCGCAGGGGTGCGCGTTGGCATCCGAGCCACGAAGGGCAGGGGGGTCTACGCGCACAAAGCGGCTGCCCCAAAGCCGGCGGCGCGCGTTGGGGTTGGAACAGGCGGCTGTTTCGCCATCCTACAGCTGGCCAACAAGGTCATCGAGTTCGATACGTTCGATGAACTAGGCGAGTTCATCGACGCGATGCGAAGCGCACGATGATTGACGGCCTTTACCGCGTGGTGACGCGCTACTTTGTAGCCGGGTTCGTTGTCGAGAACGGCAAAGTGGTGCGCTGCGCTCCGATTCTGAGAAAGAATCTGGACCGATGGATGCAACAGGCAACGAGGATCGCCCCATGATCGATGATCAAACCCGGAACAGGCTGGACGACTTTGCTCGCAAGTCCAAGGCCGGGTTCACGCTCACGTTGCAGGACGAGGGCGGCGCGTACCTGTCCAGCATTTCTGCGCGTGGCGTCGCGAGGGATGTAGCGACGCTCGTGGACGGCCACGACCGCATGCTCGATGCGATCGAAAAGGTGCTGTCTTGGGCGGCTGCTTACCCGATCAGCGTATTCCCGGAGCCGGACCTAAAAAAAGCCCACGAACTGTTGAAGGCTGGTGGGATGACGCTCGACGCGGTGTCGGCCCGCGCAATGCGCCACGTTCTGAAGGGCGTGCTGGGAATCATGCGCGAAGCGCTGACGTCCGATGCTCCACCCAACGGTCAATGAGGCCATAGATCAGCGCCGGGTCATCGACCCAGCCGGCACAGCCACCTGCTCGAGCGATGCGCTCGAGGGAGGCCGACTGTTCGACTGTTGGTTTCTTCCCGGGAGCCTTGCATTCGATCGAAAGGAACTCGCCCGTGGTCATCTGCCCGATGATGTCCGACGCGCCCACCCACCCACACCGCACGGTCCGCTCGCCACCCGGCGAGAACACGCCGGTGTTGAGCCGCACGCACCACTCGACCTTGGGGTGCGCCTTGAGCGCCTTGTACGTGAGCCGCAGGACTGCGCTCTCGGGCGTCGCCCCGCTTCGTTTCCGGGGCGCACGTTGATCCGCCGGCTGTGGGACTGGCTTCGGGCGCTCCGCGGGCGCCGACGCAGCAGCGGCCGCTCTGGAGGCTCTGAGACCCCTATCCAGAAATTCGCGAAGCTGTTCCTCCGTCAACCGTAGTGACCCTTTCCCCATGTCGAAATCCAGACAATCCGTTTCCGAGTGAAAAACAGTCGTGATCTAAATGACTTGCACCCTGTCGTGGCGACCAAAGCACGCCGGTACGAGGCTGCAGCTGCGGCCGATGGCATCGAGCTTGTCATCGTTTCGACACTGCGCGACGCGGAAATGCAGGAGAGGCTGTACGCCTTTGGTCGTACCCGCCCGGGTCCGCGGTGGAGCGCCGAGCGCCCGACCGGAATCCCGGTCACCAACCACGCGCCGGGGCACAGCTACCACCAGTATGGCATGGCGTTCGACGCCTACCCGCTGGTCGACGGCCGGCTGTTGACCGAGTGCACGGCCGGCGAACTCTGGTGCTGGAGGCTGCTGCAGGAAATTGCGCACAGCCGGGGCATCAACCTGCGCGTCGGGCTGGACCTCAAGTTCGCCAACAGCCGCCGGGAGTATTGGCATCACGAGTACACCGGCGGTCTCACGATCGATGACCTGCTCGCAGGACAGCGGATCCCGGACGTCGACATCTAGCTAAGCCCAAGTTCGATCGACGTGATCTCGTACCCCTGTTTCTCGGCACGATTGGCCCACTCGCGCGCGGTATCCCGTGCACCCATGGCTGGCGAGATAGCTTTCGGTCTCCCGATATTCGGGACAGGCGTGCCGGCCTTGATCATCGCCTCGCGCTTTGCGACGCTCTCCGGGCTGTAGCCGTAGACCACCCAGCCGACTGTGCGCATGTCAGGATCCGCTGTCGGCCGCCTTGTCACGTGCTACCGCCTCGGTCACGGCGATCGACGCGTTGGCGAGCATCGACGCCTCGTGCACTCTGCGGATCGCCAGCGTGCGCTCCGCGGACTCCGGGCAGTGCATCGCGATTTCCCGGGCATAGCGCTGGGCAGCTTCGCGCAGCGCCACGTACCGCTGCATCTGGTCAGGTGTAGGAGCGTGGTAAGTGAACAGCCGCCAGATGGTCTGGTCGATGGTGGTATCGCGCATCATGCGTCCCTCCCTTCGGTCCGGCAAAACATATAGAACTGGCGCCGCTCTTTCTCCAGCTTAGCCGCGAGCGTGACTCGATCGGCTTCGCACTGCTCCAGCGTGGAGTACGTCTGGTTCGATCGCGTAATCCCAACGATCTGTCCGCTCCCCGACACATCCAGCAGCGCCACGAACAGCACCCACTTCCCAACGATTGCAAGCATTGTAGCCCTCCTATCGAATGATGACTCGGTCGGTGGAGCAACAGTCCACCAGCTTCTGGTACACCCACGGTTGCACGTTCACGCACCC
>Ga0075307_1000130_pt1 | contig 12600 bp, 9 predicted proteins | sample Joice_ThreeSqA_D_2_FD_120058 | JGI IMG/M metagenome (GOLD analysis project Ga0075307, IMG submission 120058) | Natural and restored wetland microbial communities from the San Francisco Bay, California, USA, that impact long-term carbon... | ecosystem: Environmental > Terrestrial > Soil > Wetlands...
ATTTAATTTCTGAACAATCTGGGACTTTGGCACCGCCCCGATAATTGTATCTTTAACCTTTCCGTCTTTAAATATTAATAATGTGGGAATACTCCTGACTCCATATTTAATTGATGCCTGTTGATTTTCATCAACATCAAGCTTTCCAACTTTAATTTTACCTTCATATTCGGCAGCCAATTCCTCAACAACAGGAGCTATAATTTTACAAGGCCCACACCATACTGCCCAAAAATCTATAAGTACCGGTTTATCTGATTTTATTACTTCTTCTTCAAAGTTGTTGTCTGTGAGTGTTACTGGTTTCATTGTCTTCTATCTTTTATTATATAATACCTTTTTTTCCCTGCCCTACAAAATTAACTATATCTTCACCACCATCGGCGTGTATTATTCCACCGGAAATCCATTCCCCTCCATCACGACAAAGCAGAGAAACAATCTTTGCGATGTCTTCGGGATTTGTTAACCTGCCCCTGGGATTTTTTCTTTCCGCAACCTGGATCATCGGTTCATTTCCAGGAATTTTTCTAAGTGCAGGGGTATCCGTAACACCAGCCATAATTGAATTGACTGATATATCCATAGGACCAAGCTCATAAGCTAACTGCCTTACATGAGATTCGACGGCAGCCTTTGCAGCAGAGACAGCTCCATAGTGAGGAATAACCGAATGTCCCCCTGAACTTGTCATTGCAAAGATCCTGGCTTTCTTAGCAATTAAATTGTTTGCAACTAATTCCTGCGTCCAGTAAACTATTGAATGTGCCATCACATCTAGTGTCATTTCCATTTGAGCTTTTGTAATTGCTTGCTCGTTGCTTAGTCTGGTAAACGGTCTTAAAGTTCCAAATGCCAAAGAATGTAAAAGCACTTTAACTATTGGCTGACCGTCTGATATTTTTCTAAGTTCTGCAATTACTTCTGTTCGCTTTTTATCATCCGCTGCATTTATATTAAAGAACTTTGCCTGCGACCCGCACGATTCAATATGATTTATGATTCTCTCAACATTATGAATAGTTGCCTGCCTATCGAGATGCACACCGACAATGTTAAAGCCATCTTCTGCAAGCTTAAGTGTTACTGCTTCACCAAAACCTGAAGAAGCTCCGAGAATCAACGCCCAGTATTTTTTATTTTCTTCCCTGCTCATAAACCATTATTTTTCTAATTTAGATTTAATTCTAAGCTCAAATTATACGAAATAGGTGAATGGTATTCAAATAATATTCATCATCTTTTACTATAAAGTATAAGAGAATCTTCCCCCAAAGATCCTGAAAGTTCGCTAATAAAATCATTTGTCACATTCACCCGCAGTTCTCTTAAACTAAAATTTCTTCCCCTGGAACCATTATTTATTAAAGAGATAAAAACAGGAATGTTTCCTTTATATTTTGAAAGTATTTTTTTTAGTTCAGTAATTTTTTGGGTTGAATGTCTTTTCTTATCCAAAAAGATTTTTATGCTTTCTGTATAAGCATCTCTCACTTCTTCAATAGGAATCAATTTTTCAATATGTATTTTGATCGCATCCCCGCTGCTTTCCGGCCTACCAACAATAAATACACATTCTTCTTCCTGTAAATATTTTCCATACTGCTCATATGTTTTTGAAAACATAAGAGCTTCGCAGGAACCGGAAAAATCATCCACAGTAAAGAATGCCATCGTTCTTCCCTGCTTATCAATTTTTGTTTTAACCGATGTTATAACACCGCAAGCCTTTACTATGTCCACCTCTTCAAGCTGTTCGGTTTCCCCAAAATTAATTGTCGTAAAAGATTTGTAATCTACTTCATACTTACTTAATGGATGTCCCGTAACATAAAAACCGGTAACTTCTCTTTCTCTTGCGAGTCTTTCTTTGGAAGTCCAAGGCAGCAGATTCGGCAAAGATGGCTCTGTAAACCTAATTTCTTCTGTATCTCCAAATAAACTATTCTCAGATGTTAGTTTAGAGTTCTGAATTTTCGAGCCGACATCAAGAGCCTGCTCAATTGCCGCAAACAATCGTGACCTGTATTTATTTATTGAATCAAAAGCTCCCGCAAGCACAAGACTTTCAAGTGTTCTTTTATTTACTACTCTTGTATCTACATTAGCACAAAAATCAAAAATGCTCTTAAAGTTTCTCCCAAGATTTTCTTTAATTTTAATTATCTCTTCAACTGCTGTTTTGCCAACATTTTTTATTGCTGACATTCCAAATCTTATCTTACTATCAGAATCGACATCAAAATCAACAGAAGGATTATTAACATCTGCGGGCAAAATATCTATCTTCAATTTCCTGCAGTCTTCAAGGAAAGTTGCAACTTTGTTAGAGTTGCCAAACTCATTTGTTAAATTGGCGGCAAGAAACTCAGGTGTGTAATGAGCTTTTAAATATGCAGTTTGATAAGCAATATAACTGTAAGCAACCGAGTGGCTTTTATTAAAACCATAATTAGCAAATTTATCAATTGCCACAAAAATATCTTCTGCTGTTCTTTTAGGAATATTATTTTTAACAGCACCTTCAATAAAAATTATTTTTTGATTTTTCATCGCCGCAAGATCTTTTTTGCCCATCGCTCTTCTTAAAATATCAGCTTCTGCAAGACTCATTCCCGCTACCTTATTTGCAATCTGAATCACCTGTTCCTGGTAAACAATTATGCCGTAAGTTTCTTTTAAAATCGGTTCGAGAACAGGATGCAAATAAACCACTTTCTTCCTGCCAAATTTCCTATCAATAAAATCATCTATAAATTCCATTGGCCCGGGACGGTAAAGAGCATTCATAGCTGAAAGATCACTTAGTGTCGTCGGTTTTAGTTTTTTCAGATATTCTCTCATCGGGGCAGATTCAAACTGGAAGACGCCCGTTGTTTGTCCTTTAGAAAAAAGCTGGAAAGTTTTTTCATCATCGAGTGGAATGTTTTCTATATCAACTTTTTTATTTCTATTCTTTTCAACTAAAGAAATTGTATCCCTGATAATTGTAAGAGTTCTTAAACCAAGAAAATCCATTTTAAGCAAACCGGCATTTTCAATTTCTTTCATATTGAATTGAGTAACAATATCTGTTTGCTGTACAGCAGTTGCAAGAGGAACGTAATCACTTACATCATTTGGAGTGATAACTATTCCGGCAGCATGCTTTGATGCATTTCTGTTCATTCCTTCCAACACTCTTGCATATTTAATTAAATCCTGAATTTGCGGATCATCTGATTTTTTAACCCACTTTAATTCCGGAACTTCTGCCAGAGCCTGATCTATTGTATAAACTTTTCCAAACTTTGAAGGAATAAACTTTGTGATTTTATTAACAGTAGGAATTGGAATTTTTAATACACGTGCTACATCACGGATTACAGCTTTTGATGAAAGTCGGTTGAAAGTTATTATCTGGCTTACACATTCATTTCCATATTTACGTTTTACATATTCTATAACGTCTCCTCTTTTATCATCAGCAAAGTCAACATCAATATCTGGCATCGATTTTCTTGCTGGATTAAGGAAACGTTCAAAGAGAAGATTATATTTCAAGGGATTTATATTGGTTATACCAAGAACATAAGCAACAAGACTGCCTGCAGCACTACCTCTGCCTGGACCTACCGGAATGTTCATTCCCTTTGCTGAATTAATAAAATCCTGAACTATAAGGAAGTAACCGGCAAAACCCATTTTTTTTATCGTATTAATTTCAAACTCCAAACGATCGATTAATTCTGAAGTTTGTTTCGGAAATTTCTTTTCAAATCCATTTCTTGTTAGAAGTTCAAAATATTCTTCGGCACTTTTTGCAGGAGAGTCTATTGGTATCGGAAATTGTGGAAATAGATGTCCTTCAAAACCCAATTGCAAATCTATCTTGGATTCTATTTCTAAAGTATTTTCAATAGCACCTTTAAAATTTTTAAAGAGCTTCTTCATCTGCTCTTCGGTTTTGAAGTAAATTTCTTTCGTGCCGTATCTTAAATCTCTGTAATCGTTCCCGTTTTTATCCGATAATAATAAAAGAATGTTATGGGCAATTGAATGTTCTTCTTCAATATAATGACAATCGTTTGTGGCGACTAATTTTATTCCAAGTTCTTTAGCTAATCTTGGAATTCCCTCGAGCAAAGGTTTTTCAATATCTGTTCCGTGGTTTTGTACTTCGAGATAAAAGTCATCGCCAAAAATTTCTTTATAAGTTATCGCAACTTCTTTCGCTTTACCATAGTCGTTATTGATCAGAGGAACAGAAACAATTCCAGCCGGGCAAGCTGATGTACAAATTATTCCTTCGCGATACTTCCTGAGTAACTCCAGGTCTATTCTTGGTTTATAATAGAAACCTTCTGTATGTCCTAACGTTGAAAGTTTAGATAAGTTTTTATAGCCCTGTTTATTCTTTGCAAGAAGCAGAAGGTGATTGTAATGTTTCGATTGTTTTCTGCCGTTAATAGTATCGGTACTTCCTCTATCTTTTCTGCTGCCCTCCTTAACTATGTAGGCTTCCATTCCCACAATCGGTTTTATTCCTTCTTTGACAGCAGTTTTGTAAAACTCAGCAATACCATACATTACACCGTGATCAGTGAGTGCGACAGCTTGCATATTATTTTTCTTAGCAGCACCAATTAACGCATTAACAGTGCAAGCGCCATCCTGAAGGCTATAATGGGAATGATTATGCAGATGAATAAAATCCGACATCAAACACCTAATTTAATTCTATATGTACAAAGAAAGGAAGATTAAAGAACAACGTGGTTGTCAGGTTTTGCCCGTGTGGCCAAAGCCGCCATTTCCCCTTATGCTTTCTTCGAGATCTTCAGAGAGAAGAAACTCTGCTCTATAAACTTTTGAAACAACCATCTGGGCAATCCTGTCGCCTCGGGAAATTTTAAATTCCTCTCTACCTAAATTCATTACTATTATTTTTATTTCACCACGGTAATCAGAATCGATTGTACCAGGTGAATTCAATATGCTTATACCATAATTTGCGGCAAGACCGCTTCTCGGTCTTACCTGGATTTCAAAACCTTCGGGAATCTCAACTGATAAATTGGTGGGGATTAATCTTAATTCACCATTCGGAATAATCACATCTTCTTTAACAGCTGCTCTTACATCTACTCCGGAACTTCCCGTTGTTGAATATGATGGGAGTGGCAAATCATTAAATTCATCGTTCAATCTTTTTATCTTAACAGGAATACTTCCGTTCATTCTAAAATTAATTTCTCTTTACAAACTTACTGGTTAAAAAATTTCTTTCATCTTTGCTGAGTACAAAAAATAAAATTGAAGCTAAGAACAAAATAAGAAGGAGAAACTTGTAAATCAAAAGTAATTGATTGTTATTATACAGGATATAATAAATTATTCCTGTAATCATCAGATTGGAAAAAATCAGTAATACTTTTTTTGTTTCGTATTCTATTTTATAAAATTTCTGTGTAACCAAATACAATCCTACCGACATTATAAAATAGCTCGCAAGTGTTGCCAAAGCAGCACCCATAATTCCCATAACAGGAATCAAAATAAAGTTTATAACTATATTAACTATTGCAGCAATCCCTGTAATAAGCGGGACATAAATACTTTTTTCTTTTATATAAATTCCTGCTGTAAAAACAACATATAAGCCATTAAATAAATACGCTAAAAGAATTACAGGAACTATATTCAATCCGCTCCAATACGCAGAACCGATTATTGTCCTTCCAAAAATCTCAAGTTTCACTAAGTCATCTATGAATAAAGAAAGCAGAACTAAAATTACAGCACCTGCAAGAGTGAAATATGTTAAAACCTTTGAAAAAACTTTTTTTGCATCGGAACTACCCGATTCCTGCATAAAAAAAGGCTGCCACGCATATTGAAACATACTTACAAACAGCATCATAAATATTCCGAGCTTATAATTTGCCTGGTAAATTCCAAGAGTCTTAAGGTTTGTTAGATGTTCCATTATTGGTCTGTCAATAACTTGTATTATCATCGAAGCTAAACCTGCAGGTAAATACGGCAATCCGAACTTTAACATTCTCTTAAATATTGTTTTATCGAACGAGAATTTTAATGAATTGCTAACAGATGGTATCAACAACAAAAATGTAATAGCAGAAGCCGCAAGATTGCTGATAAATACTGCTTCGATTCCCATTTTATATTTCAGGATTAATACAAGATTAAGTGAAACATTAATTGAAATATTAATGATCTTAAATAAAGCAAACTTCTTTGCTTTTCTTTCTATTCTTAATTTGATAAATGGAAGTACAGCGATTGAATCAGTAAAAAGAATTGCTGAAACTAAAATAAGCAGGTAACTATAATTTTCAGGAACTGCCAATTCATTTCCAATTCCATTTCTTAAAAGTAAAATGAAAAGACAGATTACAAACGATAAAACTAAAACCGAGTAGTACGGCGTTGAAAAAATATCTTTCTCATTTCCCAGCTCTTTATCTTTTGAAAACCTGAGATAAGCCGCATCCATTCCATAAATGAAAATAATGTTCAATATGGCTATGAATGCATAAACGTTCGTAATAATTCCGTAATCAGCAGGGATAAAAATATTGGTATAAAAAGGGACTAAAATAAAATTAAGAAATCTTCCAACTATAGTGCTTACACCATAAATCACAGTATCTTTTGAAAGTTCTTTAATTTTTTCCAGCATTATATAACTTCCGGGAAGAATTTCTTTACTGTCTTTGAGAATAATTCAGGTGGTCTAATAACTTTCTTAGTTTGCTTATTCATGAAAGCATGAACAGTAAAACCTTCAGCAATTAAATCAGAAGTATTTTTTCTAAGTACTTCATAATCGATATGAACTTTTAGGTCAGGAAATTTTTTAAGAAAAGATTTTATAATCAGAACATCGTCATAATGAGCAGGCAGCTTGTATTTAACATTCGCCTCAAGCACTGGAAGAAGAAATCCCTCTTTTTCTATTGTGTCATAAGGTAATCCAATTTCGCGGAGCATTTCGGTTCTTCCAACTTCAAAGTACTCAAGATATTTTCCATTATACACAAAGTGCATTTGGTCTGTATCGGCATAACGAACACGAATTTCGGTTTCGCAAACTATCATTTTATATATAAAGAAAAGAATAATTTTCGAAATACAATTTATTAAAAAGAAAGGTTAATTAAGATAGGAAGAAAAATTTGTTAACCTATTCGGTAAACTCGCCCATTTTACCAAACTTGTCGCGTCGTGTTTCAACAAGTTTATCCGGTTTAATTTTGATTAGATTGGCAAGTTCTTCTTTCAATACACTTTTTAAAATGGAAGCAGCTTCTTTTTGATCTTTGTGTGCACCGCCGGTTGGTTCAGGAACAATTCTATCCACCAATCCCTGTTCAAGAAGATCCGGTGCTGTAAGTTTTAAGGCTTCTGCCGCCTGTTCTTTATAGTCCCAGCTTCTCCACAGAATACTTGAACAAGACTCAGGACTGATTACAGAATACCAGCAATTCTCAAGCATTAAAATTCTATCGCCCAAACCTATACCAAGAGCACCGCCGCTCGCACCTTCACCAATTATTACAACTATGATTGGAACTTTTAATCTGCTCATCTCGAATAAGTTTCTTGCGATAGCTTCAGCTTGCCCACGTTCTTCAGCTTCAACTCCAGGATAAGCACCCGGTGTATCTATTAATGTTATCACTGGTCTGTTAAATTTTTCGGCAAGCTTCATCAGGCGAAGCGCTTTTCGATATCCTTCGGGATTAGGCATACCAAAGTTTCTGTATAAATTACTTTTTGTATCTCTTCCCTTTTGATGTCCCACGATTACAACTTTATATTCATCTAACTGAGCCAAGCCACCGACAATTGCCTTGTCGTCTTTATAACTTCTGTCACCGTGAAGCTCAATAAAATTAGTTGTCATTTCATAAATATAATCGAGGGTAAACGGTCGGTCGGGGTGACGGGCGAGTTGAACACGCTGCCAGCGTGTAAGATCTTTATATAATGTTTCTTTCAATTTCCTGACCTTATCTTCAATTTTCTGGATCTCCTTTTCAATATCGAGGTCGCCCGAAAATTTCCTCATCTCCTCAAGCTTAGCTTCCAGTTCTACAATTGGCCTTTCAAAATCGAGTATATTTTTAGCCATCTTACGGTTTTGAGTTCCACATCTTATTTAAAGTCTTGCCCAATATTTCGAGATCCAGCCATACGTTCTGATTTTTAGCATAAGAAATATCAAGCTTTTCGTAATCGCCTTCATCAGTATTCTCAGTATACCACAAACCGGTTAATCCTTTTTTGCCTAAATATAAATTGCCGTTACTTTCGGCTTTTTGGGGTCCAACAAAACTGACTTTACCTGTAAAAACCTGTGGAACGCTGAGAATAAATTTCCTAAAGGTTGTTTGCTTTTTACTTACTTTCGTGATGAAATATATGAAAGGATATATAAAAAACAAAACAAGCGCACCAAGTGCATAATCAAACAATGATTTGATAAACTTAAGCAGAGGATCGGAAATATTATAACTGATTTGAATTAACGGTATATCATCGAGCATAGAAACAGAAGTTTTACCAACTATAAAATCAAGATTATTTCCAATTAAGTTGAACTCCACATTTTCATCCTGGCATTTAGAAACTATTTTCATCATCTGGTTATATGAGAGTTCCTGCGAGGAGAAAATTACTTCAGTCACCTTATATTGCTGTATAACCTTTACTATATTATCTAAGCTGCCAATAACGGTCAAGCCCTCTATATTTTGTCCAACATCTTTGTTTGAAAGACCGATAAACCCAACTACAGTACGCAAGTCGGTTTTTTTACTTTTCAATTTCGAAGCAATATTTATTACAGATTTACTGACGCCCACAATAAGAGTGCGCCTATTTCGAATTTCATCTGTATTTATTCCGACATTAAAAACAAATTTTGCAATGATGCGCCATGAAGAAAGGCTAAAAAATAAAAGAGCATAAGTTAAGATTACAACCGCTCTACTGTAAGCAAATTGTTTAAAGAAGAATGTTATGGATGACATTACGAAAAAGCTAATGAAAACAGAAGCAAAAGTTCTGAGAATAGATAGCGAATTTTTTTTATAACAACCCACACCTGCAGAAACAGCAATATGGATTAATGCCGGGATTGTGTAAATAGCAAGTATATGATAACTATGAAAACCTCGCCAGGGTCCTATTAAATAATAAAATCTTTCTGCAATTAATAATGATAGATCGAAGAAGATAAAATCCAGAATTACAGCAGTAACTACTATTTTGCGCTTTCCCCAAAAGGCAATAAATTTTCTTATTACAATTGCTACACGCAAAATTATTTCTACAATGAATGATGACGCAAAATGTTTTTTTACAAATAGATGCATAGCATTGTAAAAAACTTTAGTTTCGTCAATGCTGCTTCTTTTTGTGCTTTCCCCTTTGTAATGAATTATCTGGGTATCATGGACATAATAAACTTTGTAGCCCTCTTTCTGAACCCTATAACACCAATCAAGATCTTCACCGTACATAAAAAATTGTTCATCTAACTTGCCTACTTTTTCATAGGCTTCTTTTTTTATCATCATAAATGAACCTGATATCGCATCGACCTCATAAGTTTGGTTTTCATCGAGATAGGTAAGATTGTATGTTGCAAACAATCTGCTGCCAGGAAAAACATTGCTTAAACCTGTTACTTTGCAAAACGATGTCCATGGTCCGGGGAAACTTCTTCTGCATGCAAGCTGAAGTGTTCCATCCGTATTAAGAATTTTACAGCCAGCCATTCCTGCATCAGGGGTTTGTTCAAAGAAATTAATCATTCTTTCAAAGGTATCTTCCTGCACAATCGTATCGGGATTTAAAAGAAGAATATATTTCCCTTTGGCAATTGATAATCCAACATTATTTGCTTTACTAAAGCCAAGGTTTTTTTCATTAACAATTAATTTTATATCCGGGAATTTTTCCTGAAGGAACTCAACGCTTCCATCGTCGGAGGCATTATCTACTATAATGATTTCATAATTTATTTTTTGACCGGCTTCATAAATTGAGTAGATTAAATTCTGAAGAAACTCTTTAACATTATAATTAACAATAATAATAGATAGGTCCACATTTTCACCTAAGAATTCCCATGGCACTTCTGACTCTCAGCTTCCAAACCATTAAAATCGCTTCCCTAACAATTTTCCTGGACATCTTGGATTTTCCCTTCATCCGGTCAACAAAAATAATCGATATTTCATTTACTCTGAATCCTTTTTTCCAGGCTTTAAATGTCATCTCAATTTGAAAAGCATATCCATTCGATCTTATTTTATCAAGATTAATTGCCTGAAGTACTTCTTTTCTGAAACATTTAAAACCGCCGGTTGCATCGTGAACCGGAAGACCGGTAACAAACCTTGTATAAAAATTTGCAAAGTAACTAAGCAACAGTCTCTGCATTGGCCAGTTTATAACATTAACCCCGGTTAAATAACGACTGCCAAGTACAAGGTCACTGTTTTCTATTGCAATAAGAAAATTTTTTATTTCTGCCGGATCGTGAGAATAATCGGCATCCATCTCAAAAATGTAATCATAATTGTTTTGCAAAGCGTATTTAAATCCTGCTATATAAGCGGTGCCTAATCCTAATTTTCTTTCACGTCCCAAGTACTTAATTCTATTGTTGGAGACCGAAAGATCTTCTATATATTCACCTGTACCGTCGGGCGAGTTATCATCAACAATGAGCACATCTATATTTTCATACCTGCTAAGAAGATCAGGTACCAATTTCTTTATGTTTTCCAATTCGTTATAAGTAGGAATTATAACCAATGATTTATTTTCAGCCATAAATAAGATTACAAGATTATAAGGATTTAAAGATTTAAAAACTGCTCAATCAAAAATACTCCAACTAAATTTTCCATCTTCCATTTTCCATCATCCATCTTAACTATAATGCCCTTTACCGAATAACACTATATAAATTGTTCTGATTATTATTTTAAAATCCATTCTTAAAGACATATTTTCAATATAGAAAAGATCATATCTTAATTTAATTTTCACATCTTCCAAAGACTCATCATACTTGTGTTTCACTTGTGCCCAGCCTGTTATTCCTGGTCTTACTTTAAGCCTTCTTTTATAATAAAGAATTTCATCAGCAAGTTTATCAACAAAAAATGGTCTTTCTGGTCTTGGACCTACTATACTCATTTCTCCTCTAAGAACATTATACATTTGTGGTATTTCATCTATTCTTACTCTCCTGATAAATTTACCGACTTTTGTTATCCTGGGATCATCCTTCTGCGACCAAACAGGGCCTGATAATTTTTCGGCATCGGGAACCATTGATCTGAATTTGACAATAATAAATGTTTTGCCGTTTAGTCCGCATCTTTCCTGTTTAAAGAAGAGAGGCCCCTTTGAATTAATCTTTATTGCAATTGCTATTGGAATACAAACCGGTAAAGTAATTATTAAAATTAAAAGAGAAATAATAACATCGAAAAGCCTTTTTAATTTTTTTTCCCATTCAGGCATTAACTGTGGCATTATATCAATAAGCGGAATTCCATAAATCTGTGATGTTTTAGCCTGCCCGCTTAATATTTCATAAAGATCGGGAACTATTTTTATTCTAACATTTTTCTGATCACATTTTGATATTAGTTGTATTAATTTATCCTGATCATCTTTTTCAATAGCTAATATAACTTCCTGTGCATTCGTTTCATCAATAAGTCTTTCGATTTCTCTTGAAGTGCCAATTACATTTACATCTTTATAAATATCCTCCGAACTGCCAATACCATTTGATGAAACATACCCTTTAACATCAAGTCCCAAAGCCTTATGCTTAAGTAACTGGTTGTGAACATCCTTGCCTTTATCATTAAATCCTATTATCAATACATTCTTACGCCCAATTCCGCGAATAAGTAAGTTGCGCTGGAAACTTCTAATAAAAAGTCTTCCACTGCCTACCAATCCAAGAAATATTCCCCAATAAATAAATATTAGTATTCTGTTTGCGGAAGGAACACTATGGAAATAGTCATCGAGGAAAATCAGGAAAAACAAAATAAATATTCCAACAAAAGAAGCTTTGAATAAAGTAGAAATTTCATCAAACCTTGAAGCAGCAAACCAGGTACGGTACATTCCGACAAAGGTGAAAATAACAAGCCAGTAAAAATAGATAACTAACATTGGAAGAAAAAATTCAGGTGTAATTAGCAAAGCAAACCAACCTGTCTTAACCCTAATGGCAAAGAATAGTATCCACGCAATATTTATTGTGAGAAAATCGGTAAGAATAATTAATATTTTTTCTACTTTTGAAGACATTTTTTTTCTAACGGGGTGTTGATTGCCAGAAAGCTGTTTGTTTACCTAATATAAATTTTAGCAAGCCAATAAATAAAGCAACGTTCGTCATCAAGAAATAGAAACTCATTAGCAGAGGAGTTATCCGAATATTTATTTTCTTTAATAGATATCCTAAAACTGCTGTTAGATAAAATAACAATTGAATCACAAAGAAAACATTGAAAAAAGTATTAACATTTAGTAAAAATATATTTGAAA
>Ga0075307_1000135_pt1 | contig 12420 bp, 17 predicted proteins | sample Joice_ThreeSqA_D_2_FD_120058 | JGI IMG/M metagenome (GOLD analysis project Ga0075307, IMG submission 120058) | Natural and restored wetland microbial communities from the San Francisco Bay, California, USA, that impact long-term carbon... | ecosystem: Environmental > Terrestrial > Soil >...
AATTGCTACTCTGGCTTTAAAGGCACTTGTAAATTTCCTTCTCGATTTTTTCATATTACACTGGTTAAAATTAATCCTTAAATTTCAACTTAACCAGTGGTCCTATTATTGGGGAGTATTATAATTGTTCAGGACCATTCAAATGTATCAGCCAAAGGGCTAATCTTCCTTGATTTTTCGATAGCAGCCTGTTTCAATTCATCAACCTTTTTAAAGACAGACTGCCATTCATTACTTTTATTCTGAAGAGTTTTCATTTTGTCCTGTTTTATAAGTGATTAAATGGTCCATTTTGCTTTCGAATGAAATTCTTCCAGATTTTCAGCACCAGCATAGCTAAAAGCACTGCATAATCCATCGTGGATCTCTTTAATAGCATACCTGACAGCTCCTTTGTATGGGATATCCATACTCACACCCTCTGTATGTTTACCTGTATTTTCCGTATACAACTTAGATTCATATGAAGCACTTCCCATGTAGCTTTTGTAAAAGGTCTCATTAGGATAGTTCCCTCTTCTTAATTTGGGTCCCGGGCTCTCTTTTGTTCCGGCGAATAAACTTCCTGCCATAATAGCATCTGCTCCTGCAACCAACGCTTTAGCAATATCTCCTATCGAGGAAATCCCCCCGTCCGCAATGATTTTAACACCCAGCTCCTGTTTCATTTTGGAACAACTGAGAATAGCTGAAAATTGCGGGACCCCGTACCCGGTCATGATTCGTGTTGTACATGCTGAACCAGGTCCAATACCTACTTTTATAATGTTGGCTCCCCATGTAGCTAATTGCTCTACCGCTTCTTCCGTACACACATTTCCTGCAATAATATCCACCTGTTCATGCAGCTCGTGTTTTTGAATCCAGTCACTGACATTTTCTATCTGCTGTTTCATTTTTGAGTGATGACCGTGGGCAATATCAATGGTGATACTTCTTAAATAACTTTTCTTCTCACCTTGTTCAAAAAATTTCAGAATCTGAAGGTTATTCACCCCTACAGAAAGATCAATGGGACATTTACTGGCGAGAATAAATTCACAATCACTCTGGTGTTCCTCCAGGGTATCATGAAACCGGTGTAATATCCCCATTGCTCCCAGATCATGCAATTTTACTATCATATTGGGGCCGGACACGGTCTTCATATTTGCGGCAATCACAGGCATACCAAGGGTATGATATTTGGGGTGCCTGAACAATCTGACAGAGAGGTCAACAAGACTCCTGCTTTCAAGTTCAGAGTAAGCAGGTACCAGGTAAACATCGCAGTAATCCAGTGATTTCATAACTTTCTTTTTGAATGATTAACCTCTTACAATGAATCTATTTTGCTAAAATAAGCTTCTTTGTGTTACATACCTGTCAATTTGCAATTGAAAAATCTTACAACCCCCGGCAAGGTTAAGGATTTTGAGTGATATATTACCAGACTTTAGTATGGAATAACATAAAGTGGTTGCCTGGTTGAATGGATGAGGATCATTCTGTTCCAAAAGGAGAATAAATCCTCTCCCTTGATAATTACAACCAATGGTGCACTGGGTTGTTTTGAGAGTATAATGATAACCCTCCTTAATACATATGTTCCATGTAGTACAACACTGAAAATGCCAACACAACGGCTACAGCCGGTAATATGAGGCTTTTCGCCACTCTCTTTGGCCGACGCCAATCTGCCGTAAAAAGGAATGCAATACCCGATGGCAGAAGCAGGAGGATGGTAAGTTGAAAAAGATGCGCCAAAGTTCCTTCGTCTCCGTCGGGTGACGGATTTAGTTTGCCTGCAATTGTGAAAATGGTCGCGCCAATAACCAGTAACATGGCAAACAGCGAGAGAGTCAGCACAATGTATTTACATACCCGGTTTATTCTATTATTGCTCATATCGGTATTTAATATTCTCCTTTAATCACAAAAAAAGAGCCTCGAATAGTTCCGGCAAGTTTAGACTTCTGTCTGGCAAACTTGAACTTTCCTTCCAGCTCCTTTGGCACCTCCATCCCCTCAGAAAGCTTAAAACCAACTGCCCGCTTCTTTGGATTATCCACCGTATACAAAACGTTGACCTCAAGTCCATCCTCATAAAAGACATAAGCCCATTTGATATTTTCCACCTGGAAACGAGATGTTTCTATTGGCTTGGCTGCAAACTCAATATCACGTTCTTCTTTTAAGATCCTGTGCACATAATCAATTATTTCCCGGCCTTCCTCTGCTGGTACAACGGTAAATTCATGCTTGTATTTATTCATAAAGTAACGGGCTTCATTAGCACGTAAACCGGCAAAAGCTTCTGCTACAGGTGATGACTCTAAACCAACTGCAGACACATTTTCAAAATCAACGATATATGACATTTCTATCCCTCCATTATTTTTATATTTTATAACAACCGGAGGAACAAAGTGGTTGTAGCATGACGTGGATTTTACATATTCTAAAAAGTGCCTGCCACACTTAACTGCCTGTTTCAGCTGCTTTTGAGTGTGCGGAATGAATGCCTCATTATTACACCGGCATAGGTTCCTACAAACACAAACAGCAATGCTATCAAGACAACACGGATATCGAATTGAGCGGGCTCGGCCGTTTGCATATGAGTAGCATGAGCAATTGCCACCATTACTGGCAACCCAATTACAATTAATACCGGCCACCGCCATGCTTCAACAGGTTGTAGCAGACCGAGCACCAGCCCGGCTGTCAGCAGAGCAATAAGCGTAATGAACACCTCTGTAATATGTAAATCAAGCCATCCGACAACCAGGCCCAGGACTAAAGCAATTGCTGTACATACGAGATTGTAAGGCGAACCCCACGAAGTTGGAGTTGTTCTGTCGTTATTATTATTATGATTCATTGTGATAGTTTTTTGTATTCTAACGTTAGAACTGGTAAGGCAAGTTTGTTACCCTTATAGTTTCTTTGCATATGCCATGATTCTTATCAGGGCTATTGCAATGCAAATCGTTACCGGTCCTACTCCCATTAGTAAAGGTAACAGGATCTGGTTTGGGTCTTTGATGGGGATTAGAAAACAAACAAGTCCAGCTATGATCATTAGAATGGACCAAATAGCAAGTTGCTTTCCACCATATGCGTTGATATTGTACCAATTTTCTTCTGATTCAAATGACTTTTTGATACGGACGCCATATAGATAGTTCATTTTGATCTTTCGCTTAATCAACGGAATGCACACTAAAATAATGATCAGTGCGCATCCAATGTTGAGCAGACCAAGTATAGTATTTACTTTCATGTATATCTACTTTGTGGCCGAATGATGGAACTTCGCCGTTTGGGATCTGATTGGAATTATGGTATCGTCGATTCTGTTCACTCTTTGTCAATCTCCTTTGCGATGGTATTCAGAAATTTGGAGCCAGCTGCACGTCGCTCGTTGCTCTCCGCCTCAGGCCATGCGCTGTCGATCGCCACCACCAGGTGCCTCGCAGGGTCGATATGAATCATCTGGCCATGAATACCCAATGCCTGGAAAGTACCGTCAGCATAGGTCCACCATTGGTACCCGTAGCCCAAACCACCCCAAACCGGAACTTGCGTATGCGTTGCTGCCTGGAACCAATCGTCGGGAACAATGGATTCACCATTGATGCGTCCGCCTTCGAGAACAAATTGTCCGAACCGCGCGAGATCACGGAGCGTCATCTGGAGGCAGCAGCCTGCCAATTCCTGACCTGTCCAATCCAAAATCCAGGTGGCTTTTTGCTCCATACCGTATGGAACCCAGATCTTCGAGGAAAGATAGTCGGATAAGGTCTGACCGGTAGCTGAACTTACAAGGACACCCAGTAGATGGGTTTCACCTGTCTTATAGACCCATTTTGTTCCCGGTTCGGCCTCGGCTGGCAAATGTCGCATGTAACTTACTATTTGATCAATGCCGGGGTCGACCGGATCCGTGAATAATTTGGTAAGATCAGAATTCGGATCAGTGTAGGACTCGATCCATCGTATGCCGGTAGTCATGGTCAATAGTTGGCGGAGGGTCACCTTTTCGTAGGCACTGCCCTTTAAATCGGGGATGTAGTCCGTAACAAAGTCCTCAACACTGTTGATGTAACCATCCTTTATCGCCGCACCTGCGAGTGTACTTGTCACTGATTTTGCAACAGATTGCGATGTCCATCGGCCGGCTTCGCTGAGCCCGAGGGCATAGCGCTCCAGCCGGATCGTTCCATCCTGCAGAATGAGGAGACCAGCTACCTTTTGCTCAGTCAGAAAATCTTCTAATTCTCTTTCTTTTTCACCACCTTCCTCAAATGCATCAATCGGTAATCCTTGTGGAAGCTCGTGTAGATTATCCCCGCTTGGTACTTCGCGTCCTTCAAAAACCTCATCAAAATGCAAAAAACCAAGTTCACGCTCTTTTTGATTCCATTGGAAGGAATTCTTCGGAATCGAATCCGTATCGGAGTTGCCCTGCGCAAAGGAGGAGGAACTCACCGCCAGCGCGATGGCCATCGCAACAACACTCAGGGTTGGTGTGGTATCGAATGTGCTCATGATTTGATTTAACTTTCTTATGTAGAGAATGGCGGACATAAGCTGTGACCTGATGCCGTTTAATATTGAGTTAACTCCATACATCGCTAAATTGTTCAATTTCATTCACAGCCTCTATTGTGAATTTTGTTGGGATTGCAAAATATTCAAAGGCGGCCTGAATGATTTCATCCCGGCTGTTCAGATTTTGACTTTTTGAAACGGTTCCCTGAGACTCAATCAATGACAGGTTATGAAGAACAAGGGATCGATCAGGAAAGAACCGGGCCAGAAGGAGTGCATTCATGAAGGTGGAATCTTCCCTGTAAGAACCAGCTATAATAAGGTCAAACTCCTGAATCTGTCGTGGCACTGGATTTACCAAATAAATCTGTTTCAGGCTTCCTTCTCTGTAAAGCTCCATTTGTGAATAACCACGGGCATCCTGAGGCTTGAGCACATATTGGTCCCTGCCCAGGATAATGATGTAGTCTGTTTTCAGATCATGTGGCATAGGCGTTATGAATGGAGCCGCATAACCGACATCTATGAGATAGTCCCGCTGCTCAACCGTAACTACACTGACCAAATGGACATCTGGATTCAGCATATCCGCACCACACAATTTGATCTGATAACCAAGGCTGGCTAAAAGTTGATAAAAAAAGTAATTATTGGAATAACAGGTCCCGCCAAAATGAAAGCTTTCAATGCCATCCAGGAAGAGCTCAAGATCAGGCAATCCTTGAAGGTTATGATGCTTTTTATAATACAGTTTGGATATGTTTTCGAAGGGGACCTTGATCATCTGGGCCTGGACTAATTCGTATAAAGCACTGGTGCTGGGATTCTGTTTCTGAACGCCTAGAATGTTGAGATAACGGTCACGGAGGTCCGAATTCATTTCTGGACGAGGTACATTCATTTGAGAGTTACATTCGCCATCGTCTATGCTTCTTACTCCTTTTTCAAGTTATTTTCATATTCGTCGACCACTATTTTTGCTTTTATCTGATCGTCACTGGAAACCAATACTTTGACGGCTCCAACTCCACCCGGGGAGGAGTGCCAGGGATATAATACTCCCGTGAATTCATCTTTCAGGTATGCCTCAATTTCTGCATTTTCCAGAAGACTCTTTACCAGGGTGGCTTGCACAGCAGTTCCAGCAAAAACCTCAACTGGTCCAACTCCTTTATCAGTTTTCATATACCAGGATCCTATTATTTTAACTGGATCTATTACTTATCATTTTCGTTTATCCATTGGACAAATCGAGTCAATACGACACCTAATGACATACCTAATGCCAGGACAAACCAAAATCCAACATGATCTGGTTTACTCTCAATTCTGGAATAAAAAACCACATATAAGCTAACTGTTATTATTAAGGGAAGAAATACAGTTTTTGCTCTTTTTCTCTTTTTCATATTTACAATTATTGGTTTGGATGGCTATAATCCATCTTCTTCAAGGTAAATTATTTTTTTTTCTTTATGACATCGTTGTCGATCGTGAAGCAGTGTTCAATCCACCTTAGTTTGATTCCAAATATTTAATTAATTGAATAATACTTTCCTGATTTTGGTAATTCACGCGATTAGTTTTTAAATATTTCTTCAATAAGTCCTTCTTGTCCTCATATAGTTTCTTCAATTCCCTCATGTTTATGAACTCGTATAATTCCCCGTTTTTCTTTAACCAATAATTGATATAAGGTTCTGTTTTATAATCATCGGGTAATTTCAGATCGTAAACAACTCTACCCTGTGAATATAACGATGATACTGACGTTGCAGCTCCAGTTTGAGTTGTTCCGCCATATCCGGCCGGTTTACCTGCTTCCTCCACATTGCACTTATGTTCAACGAACAGTTCCCATTTTGAATGATATACCAATTCAACAAATTTTCCATTCATTACAACAAATTTTCTACCCTCAATAAAGACCGTATCAACAAGTAGTATTTCATTTGTCGCAACTGCTTTTTTCTGGCCATTATTTTCGAAAATCATCTCTTCAGTCAATGAATTATAATTTAGCAATGCACCATTCCTTTTTCCATCTTTCATCAGAATAACTCCTTGCGTAAATTCGGGAAAAAGATAATGGGATGTTTCAATATATTTCGTTTGTGCATATGATGAAACAGATATCAAACTGGAAATTAAAATGCAATAAATATGCTTCATGATCTTGAATTAAATGTATAGTTCTCAAATGCAAATATAGTTGTTCTCAACTTCTCTATATTAGTATGCTTCCATGCGTCGAAAGTACTCTTTGCCATATTGTTTGAGCTCGTCGTTATAAATTCGGGCGACGTCGGGGTAAAGCGGCTTGATGTTTGGGATGCAAGGTATGAAACTACCGGCCGGGCAGTAGGTATCGATACACCGCCTCACTTCCTTGCGGATGGTGACCTCGTCGTGATCAGACCTGTCGATCAGCTGCGCATCAATACCACCCATCAGCGCCATGTGCCCTCCCAGTCTCTTCTGGATCGCAGGGATGTCGTTCTGAGGGATGACCCCTTGCCAGATGTCGATTCCCATCTCTGCCATATCTTCTACAATAGGCTCGCAGATGCAATCGGCATGATGCATGAAAATAAGCCCCCGCGACTTGACAGCGTCGACGATACGTTGATGATGCGGTTTGATAATCTCGCGCCACACATCAGGCGGTAAGAAGAGGTTGGTTTTGCTGCCCCAATCGTCGTGGAAGTGGACTATGTCCGGTTGCATGTTGTCCATAATCCGGTTCAGTTGGCCGATTATCCAGTCAGCGATTGCGCCCAACAGGTCGTACATCGCTTCCTGATTCACCAGGTAGTTGCAGAGGGCATCTTCGAAGCCCATCAAATAGTGCGAGCGTTCAAACAGGCCTCCGTTTACAAAGCACATGATCAGGTACTCATTGCGGTCAACCGATTCCATGAAAGCGTGCACTGTTGACCAGTCATGGCCATCCAGCGGCGGAAAATCGACCGTCTCCCTCCACCTGGTGACGTCTGCTAAAACCTTGTTCTCGTCCGTGATGTGCGGGTTTCTTGCAACTGAATCAGAGAACCATACCCAGGTAACTCCCCAGGCGTCCTTTTGTGGAACGTCATAAACAGGGCCATCAACAAACAAGGACTGTGTAATTGGATCAGCGACGAACATACCTATGGGGTCGTTTCCCTTAAAGGGCACCCACGGCGGCTCGATCCAGCCGGGATGGTCGTTCCTGATCAGCCTTAGCCAGTTTTCTTTACTATTCACGCATCAATTCTTTTGAAAGTTCTTTTATCCTATTATGTCCAATAAATGCCAAACCTGCCTCAGGAGCTAACTTTAGAAAATGGCTAACGCATGCCATATGTATTTGGTATATGCTGGACATTTAGAACAGTTTAATCCGCAATATGCAATTATGGTTTTTTAATTTGATCAAAACTCAATGTAAGGCACTGCCCATGTTGTGGTCGTACCAGTTATACCATGCATATAAGAAATGACTTCGAGTTTTTTGGGAACTACTTTGATAAGAGTGTATGTGGATTTTTTATCCGGATAAAATTCATTCCATTCTTCCTTCCAATATTCCCCTGTCTTTTCTGGATCATCTATTAAATTGGCATTACCCTGTATTACAACGTAACCACTTCCATTTGGGGCTTCATAGTAAAGGGTTACTCTGGAATCATTACGGATCTCACGTACTTTCCTGCTGTTTTTATTAGTGCCCAACCATACTACCATGTCTTCGTCGGGAAAAAAAGGATCCATTGTTCTAACCTGCGGATAGCCGGATTTATTTAAAGTTATTAGAGCACAATATCTTGTAGTCTCCATTATTTCTTTCGCAGCAGTAATAAGAGTATCGGGTTTATAATTTCTTAGTTCATTGTCCTGTGCCCAAATCCTCAAAGGACATAAGAGTATAAATACAGAAAAAATAATCCATCTTAAACTGGCATATTTACTATACTTTTTCATGGTTTTCTTCATTTTAGAATTTAATGTTGTATAAAATGTTGGAATTAAGCTTCATCTTTATCGGTCGGCTATAGTGATTTGATTTGTCATGTATTCGGCCGACATGCAAATAGGTAATTATCCAATCTAGATATCTCCATTATCAGCGGTCTTTTTATATTGACCGTACTTGCGAACAGTCTCAAACATCGTTATGCAGTTCTCGGGATTGACCCCTGGATGCAAAGAATTTGAAGAGCATATAATCAACCCCCCGCCAGGAGCTCCTTCCTCAATGGTCTGGATGACCGCCTGCTCAACCTGTTTTTTACTCCCCCTGGGTAGAAGCTCGACACAATCGATGTTCCCCAACAGACAGATTTGATTGCCGCAGTAAGCTTTTACCTTTTTCATTTGCATACCAGCCTGAGGTTCCAATGGATTGATCCCATCGTACCCGGTTTCAAGAAGTATATCCAAGATCGGCCAGAGATTACCGTCAGAGTGCCTGACCACTTTCAGCCCTTTTTGATGTGCTCGTTCAACGATCTGGCGGTTGTATTGATTGATAAATGTTTTGAAATGTTCCGGGGATATCATGGGCCCTGTGTCCATGGCGATATCATCTTCAATGACCAGAACATCAAGACCAGCTTCAACCAAAAGGTCCAATTGGGAAAGACTGAATTCCACCATCATTTTCGCCAGCAAATGGAGAAATTCGGGGTCAGTATGTACATTCATCATGTAGTTTGTCATACCGATCAAGCGCCAGGAACGGACGAAAACGCCCCGCATGAGCCAAAATGTAGCTTTTTGCCCTTTGAACCGTTCAACGGCAAGGTTTAAAAGCCCCAGATCTTCTTTCCTTGGAACCGGACAAGCAAAATTTCTTAATTCTTCAATGTTTTTAACTGGGTGTCCAACAGGTACAGGAATACCATACTCTGATAATTTGTAGACCACTCCGAATCCATCCCTGACATGCAGATCATCAACTTTTTCTTCGTGGCCGATTTCAAAAGTCGTGATACCGTCGATATCAAAGTGCTCATGGATCATGAAAAGCGTATCCAAAAGCTTAAGCTGATCCCTTTCATTCATAAGCCTGAAATCCTGAGGTTCAGGCAGTCTATCAGTCAGGTGTTTACCGATTCCGACAATAGGTGCCTCGTTGATACCGTGAATATACAAGGGGACACAGTCTGGCTCTTTTACCTCAAGTGCGGTTAGTATTCTTTCTTTTCCATTCATGCTGTTTGCTCAGATCTAAAGAATTGTCCCAAAAAAGGGATCAGGACAAAAAATGCCTGGAACATAACGGTGGGACTATGCCGTCGAAGCTTTGCGCGGGTTTTGCCGTTATTCGTCACCTGCGATGACTCATGAGCTCGCTTCGCTCGGTTCTGCGAAGAACGTGAAACGCGTGACGGTCAGCTTTAGTGATTTGATCCACCTCATTTTCACTAAACGATTTAATATGAGTTTAAACTTTAATCGAAATTCTTCTCAAACTGAATCCAATACAATTGACAAAACAGTTTGCATCACATCTTATCACTCCAAACTTATAGTGTGAATAAACAGTTGCTCTCCTTTATTTATTACCGACTTCACTTTTTCTCCTTCCTTACTAATAACTCCGGAACCAGCATTTATTTCTTGATTGCCATGTGCAGCATTTACTTCAACTATTGGTATCTCAAGTGTCTTTGCCCATAATTCTACAGAGGCTTCATGAAAGCTTCTGTACCACAAGTCCGTACCTGAATTTATGATATGAAAGATAATGTCAGCACCAGCTTCTTTCATCTTCCATGGTAAATACGGATTCGGTGTAGTAGTGTAACCTGGTGTAGCCCACAAATCATTGCATATTAAAATCCCAAGGTCAATATCCTTAACTGAAAATGTTCTAACCTCTCCTCGTACATATTCCATTATCTCACCGGTTCCTGGATTATTTAACGGGCTGCATGTTAGTATTTTGGAGTATTCACCTAGGAAAGTCCCATCTGGCAAATATACCCTGGCCTGGTTATAACAATATTCCCTGCCGTTAACAGAATCTTTGTAACAAGTGCCCAGGATTAATCCAACATTTACACTTTTAGCAACAGATACAACCTTTGCTAATGCAACCTTTAACTCGTGACCATTGAATTCTGAATTATATCCCGATAATGATCCTTCTGGTGTAACTAAGAAATCAACATTCTTGTCTTTTAAGGAATTAAGATGTCGTATGATAGTGCTTTCATTCTCTGCTATAGATCTGGATACATTCATCTGCAATCCGGCTATGACTAGATCGTTCTGTGCCATCATTGAAACACTACCGTGAATGAAGATAATTAATGGAATTAGCCTTTTCATTGTCAGTTGGTTAAAGGTTTGCTTTCTTAGAATAATATATAATCGCAATTTTCGTAAGTAAAATCCAAGCTATGTACAATATACATTTTATCAATTTGATTTACTTATACTCTCTATAGTCTCTAATATATTGATACCTACAGAATGAATACAATTATCAATCATTCAATCTGTGAACCGTCTTGAGATAAAAAAGTAAGCATATCCGATCGCCAGTAATAAATACAACACGATAATAGGCCAACCAAACGCTATTACTCCTGAGATTGTGTTTTGAACCGATATAACCGCTCTGGACCTACCCCATTAATTAGGACGTTAGGTTAAGCTAGGCTGCGTTTTTAAATATATGATTATTTCTCTCAAACTCTTCTATTGTTTGGTAACCTATTGCTGAGTGCCTCCGGCGACGGTTATACCAGCTTTCAATCCATTCAAATATTGAAAGCTGAGCTTGCTCTTGGTTAATGAAGTTCTGGTTGTATATCCATTCTACCTTAATAGTTTTGAAGAAGCTCTCAGCCACGGCATTATCCCAACAATTTCCTTTCCTACTCATACTTTGAATAATCAGGTTATTTGCCTTAAGGATCTTTGTAAACTCATTGCACGCGTACTGAGTCCCCCGGTCTGAGTGGAAAATTAACTCCTGAGAGACGGGCCGGTTCCTGGTAGCCATCATCCAGGCAGGAATAATGGTTTCCGCGGCCGATAAGCCCCTGCTCATTGACCAGCCAATAACTTTCCGGTCATACAAATCGATAATTACTGTCAGGTATAGCCAGCCATTCTTGGTCCTGACGTAGGTGATGTCCGAGACCCAGACTTCACCTGGCCCGGTGGCATAGAACTCCTGATCCAGCAGGTTGGGAGCGACAGGATAGTTGTGTTTAGAATCGGTTGTAACCTTGAACTTCTTGGGCTTCCTGGCTTGCAGGCCTGCTGCGCGCATCATTTTGGCAATTCGATTCTGACCTACATTCCGGCCCCTTTCTTTTAACTCCCTTGTCATCCTAATACTGCCGTAACTATTCTTGCTTTCCTCAAATATTTCCATAATCTCCACCAGAGGCTGCTCATTCTCCTTCCAGCGATCAGATGGCCCTTCGCTGAGCCATCGGTAATAGCTGCTTTTAGTCACCTTGAATACTTTGCACATCATCTCAATGGTAAATCTGGTGGTGTGATCACTTATAAACTGGTAGATTTTCCATCGCTCTTGGAGAAGATGCTGACCGCCTTTTTTAAGATGTCCCTCTCCATCTTCGTGTCTCGAAGCTCTCTCTTCAGCCGGGCAACCTCTTGCTCCAAATCAGTCATCTTTGGCTTTCCCTTACCTGGAAAACTGTTGTTTTGATATTGTTCGACCTCTCTTCGCCAGCGGTATAGTAACTCCGGGCGGATCCCTAACTCTTCGGCAATCTCTTTGGCGTTGCCTCGGGCATACGAAAGTTCAACGGCTTTTTGCTTGAACTCTCGATCATAACTTTGTCTTTCTTTCGTCATCATGGCAATTTACTACTTTTAGTAGCTTAACTTGCCGTCCACTTTATCGGGGTAGATCCA
>Ga0075307_1000136_pt1 | contig 12259 bp, 10 predicted proteins | sample Joice_ThreeSqA_D_2_FD_120058 | JGI IMG/M metagenome (GOLD analysis project Ga0075307, IMG submission 120058) | Natural and restored wetland microbial communities from the San Francisco Bay, California, USA, that impact long-term carbon... | ecosystem: Environmental > Terrestrial > Soil >...
ATAGAACTGTTTCTATGGAAGATAAGTTTCAATACTTTAAAACAACTAACCGGGATTTATACGATAGTGAATACAAGAAATACCAGGAGCAAGGTTTTTTTGATGTAATCTTCATCAATGAAAAAAGGCAGATTGCAGAAGGTGCAATAACGAATATTTTTATCAGCAAAAAAGGGATGCTTTACACGCCACCTTTAGCAAGTGGAATACTATCAGGTGTTTACAGGAAACATTGGCTTCATACAAACATTAATATTAAGGAAGAAGTTTTATACAAGGACGATCTTCTTGTTGCCGATGAAATAATATTAACAAACTCACTGAGAGGGAAGGTCAGAGTCGATAAGTTATTCCTGAACGAAACCGAGTTTATAGAATTTGAGAAAAAAGGGACATAGGAATCTTTTCGTAATTTTTAATATTTTGGTTATAGAAACTGTTAAAACAGTTACAGTTTTTTTATTGTGTTTGGTTAACCCCCGACTTAAGGCGGTGTTAATATAGAAGTTAATAAACTGAAACCGTTTTAACGGTTTATAAAAGAGTATAAATGAAAAACGGCGAATCCAAAACATCCAAAAGGAAAAAAGAGCATCTCGAATTATGTCTTACCGATGCAGTTTCATTTAAAAATAAAACAAGCGGCTTTGAGAAATATGATTTTCTTCACTATGCTATCTCAGAAGTTGATATAACCAAAATAAAGTTTGAAACAAAATTTCTTAATAAGAAAATAACTTATCCATTTCTTATTTCCAGTATGACGGGAGGAATAGATGCTTCGGAAAGTATAAATGCCAAACTCTCTGTTGCAGCTAATGAATTGAATATAGCCCTTGGAGTAGGGAGCCAGAGACAGGCTCTTGAAAATAAATCCTTTCACAATACTTATAAAATAATACGGCAAAATGCTCCCGGCATTCCGATTCTTGGCAATATTGGTGCTGCCCAAATCGCGGAGATGAAAAGTTTCAAAGAAGTGCAGTATCTTGTCGATTTAGTTGAAGCCGATGCAATGGTAATTCATTTAAATCCCGGACAGGAATTAATGCAGCCGGAAGGTGATATTCTTCAGAAAGGATTACTAAAAAATATTCGCAAGCTTGTTAAGTATTTAAATGTTCCGGTTCTTGTTAAAGAAGTTGGTGCCGGGATTTCAAAACCAGTGGCAAGGAGACTTTTAGAAGCGGGCGTTAAAGGAATCGATGTTGCCGGAGCAGGGGGGACTTCGTGGACGGGCGTAGAGATTTTAAGAAATAATGGTAATAATTCACATGAGTTCTGGGATTGGGGACTTCCTACTTCATATTGTATTAAAGAAGTTAATCATTTAAAGAAAAAATATAAATTTGTACTTATTGGTTCAGGTGGAATTAATTCAGGAATTGAAGCTGCAAAAGCTTTTGCTTTGGGTTCTGATATAGTTGCCTCTGCAAAAGTTATCTTACAAGAATTAGACAAAAACGGTGCTGAAGGAGTTGTAAAATTAGTTAATCAATGGTTTGATACTATTCGTAAAATTATGTACCTGACCGGTTCATCTTCTTTACGGGAATTAAGAAAAAATAAAATTATTGAAAAGGAAAATCTTTATTGAATCAAAAAGGTTTTTTCACTCTTTATGAAAGAGAAAGAAAAAAAGTAGAGAAAATTTTAGTTAAAGCTTTTAAAGACAGGAAACCTGATTCTCTTTATAAACCGGTAAATTATATCGTTAGCAGCGGCGGTAAAAGATTAAGACCATTGCTTGTTCTTCTATCAGCTAAAGCTGTCGGTGGCAATTTTCGTGATGTTTATAATGCTTCAGTTGCAGTTGAACTTTTGCATAATTTTACCTTGGTTCACGATGATATAATGGACAACGCTGACAAAAGACGTGGTCTACTTACTTTACATAAAAAATATGATGATAGCACTGCAATTTTGGCAGGAGATAGTTTACTTGCAGTTGCATACGAATATCTTCTAAAAGACTGTGATGGAAAAACCAAAGAGGTTATTGCTGCATTTACCAAGGGACTTATTGAAGTTTGTGAAGGACAAAGCCTCGATAAAGATTTTGAAACCAGGAATAATGTATCCAAAGATGAATATAAATTAATGATAATGAAAAAAACCGCAGCTATGTCTGAAATGTGCTGTACAATAGGAGCTTTACTTGGAGGAGGTTCCACCAAAGAGATTAAAGCTGTATCTTTGTTTGGAAAAAACATAGGTATTGCTTTCCAGATACAGGATGATTTATTGGATATTTCAGGTAATGAAAAGGAATTCGGAAAAAAAGTCGGCGGTGACTTGATTGAAGGTAAGAAAACTTTTTTATTTATTGAAGCACTTTCAAAAGCCAAAGGTAATGATAAGAAAAGATTAGTTAACGTTATGAAAAACAATGGTATTAGGCCGGGTCAGGTAAATATTTACAAGAATATATATGAAAGACTTGGTGTAATAGATGATGCCAAGACTGAAATAAAACTATACACTAACAGGGCGCTGCGTTCTTTAAAATCCTTAAAGGAAGATGGCGACCGGAAAATTTTTAGCTGGCTGGCGGATTCCCTGATAAAGAGAATTAAATAATGATAGAAAAAACAGTTAAAATAATTAATAAAGCAGGGCTACATACAAGACCTGCAGCAACAATAGTGAAACTTGCTTCAAAATATAAATGCGAATTTTACATTGCGAAAGATGGGTTGAACATTAATGGCAAAAGTATAATAGGTGTAATGACTTTAGCTGCCGAAATGGGTTCTGAATTAATTTTAACTTTCGATGGAGAAGACGAACAACTGGCTTGTAATGAAATAACCGATTTTTTTGGGAGAGGTTTTGACGAACCATGAAAACTTTCAAACAAGTATATAATGATGCAGATAACAAAGTTCATGGCATAGCCGCTGCTCCCGGAATTGTTATTGGTAAGGTATATCTTTTTACAAAAGAAAAGCTTGAGATAAATGACAGTGAAGTTACTAATGTTGAGGAAGCAAAAAGTGATCTTGAGGAAGCTTTAAAGCAATCAAAAAAAGAGCTGACAAAGGTCTTTTCTATTGCGCGTGAGAAAATGGATGCAACAAGATCTGCAATATTTGAAGCCCAATTAATGATACTTGATGACCCGGTTTTGTTGAAATCAATTGAGGAAAGGATTGAGAAAGAGAAAAGGCAACCTGAATATGTTGTATTTGATGAGATTACAAAATACCAGGATATAATGAAGCATTCGAGGGAAGCCTACATTAACGAGCGAGCGCACGACATCGATGATATAAAAAACAGAATAATTCGTAATCTCCAGAAAAAAAGATGGCAGTCAAGGATAACAAAGGATACTATAGTAGTGAGTGATATGCTAACACCAGCAGATACTTTACTTCTTTCACGCAGCAACGTTAAAGGCTTTGTTACTGATCATGGCGGTTTAACTTCACATGCTGCCATTATTTCGCGTTCGTTAAATATACCTGCCGTTGTTGGAACACATGATATTACAAAGCACATAAAGGAAAATGATACTATAATAGTCGATGGTTTTCACGGTTATGTTTTAATCAATCCTACAAAAGAACAAAAAGAGTTTTTTACTTCGAAATTTGAGCATCTTGTTGAACTTCAAAAAGGGCTTGAAGAATTTAAGGACAAGCCTGCATTGACAAAAGATGGAAGAGAGATATTACTTTATGCCAATGTTGATGTTTCCGGTGAAATAGATGTTGTTGTTACCAGCGGTGCAAATGGAATCGGCCTTTACAGAACCGAGCAAATCCTGGAAGAGTTAAGTGAATTTCCTACTGAAGATGAACAGGTAAAAATATATTCTAATCTTTCATCAAGAATATATCCAAACATACTTACAATCAGAGCTTTTGATATTGGGGGAGATAAATTCCGTCTATCGGAATCTACTGAAGCAAATCCATTTCTGGGTTTGAGAGGAATCAGACTTTTGTTAGAAAATCCTTCTCTCTTTAGAACGCAAATAAGAGCCGTGCTGAAAGCCAGCCAAAACAGAAATATTCGATTTATGCTTCCTATGGTTTCCACTATAATGGAGATAAAGAAAGCAAAAGCAATTATACACGAATGCGAAGAAGAACTCAAAAAAGAAAATTGTTCTTTCGATAGACATTTTAAAATGGGAATTATGGTTGAGGTCCCTGCTGCTGCAGTTATGACGAAAGAATTTTCAAAAGAAGTTGATTTCTTAAGCATAGGTACTAACGACTTAATACAATATTTAATGGCTGTTGACAGGGGAAATGATCTCGTTTCAGACTTGTACCAGGAATTTAGTCCCGCTGTTTTAAGGACAATTTATCACATACTTACAGCCGCCAAAGAGTCAAAAAAAGAAGTAAGTTTTTGCGGAGAGATGGCTGCTGATACTCTTGCCATTCCGCTTCTTGTTGGTTTAGGAGCAACTTCTCTTAGTATGTCACCTGCGACAATTCCGTATGCTAAAAGAATAATAAGATATCTTAATTATGAACATGCCAAGCAGCTTGCTCAGGATTGTCTTAATTGTACCAATGAAGTTGAAGTTATTCGTCTGATTGAGAAGTTCTTTAAAGATCACTCAATTACAAGAACAAGACAGATTATATAATATGTTAGATGGAAAATGGTAGATGTAAGATGTAATTTCAAATCCATTCAATAAATCAATTCTAAAGGATATTAAATGAAAATCTCAGAAATTATTGAGAAATACGATTCATCAAACCAATTTGATGTACTTAAAAAAACTTATAAACAAATAGAATTTGCATGGAATAATAAAGTTGATCTTGGTTCAATTAAAAAGAAGGGAATTGATTCTGTAGTTGTAACAGGAATGGGTGGTTCAGCAATTAGTGCAGATCTTTTTGTTAATTTCTTTAAAGATGAATTGGATATTCCTTTTATAGTAAATCGTTCTTATTCTTTACCAAATTTTATGAATAAGAACACACTGTTAATCGTTTCTTCTTATTCCGGCAATACTGAAGAAACGATTTCTGTTTTTAAATCTGCACTTAAAACAAAATGCAGAATTGTTTGTATAACAACAGGCGGTAAAATTGAGGCTCTTGCAAAGAAAAATAAAGTTCCTGTCGTAAAAATATTACCCGGTTTCCAGCCAAGATATGCTTTGGGATTGAGTTTCTTTTCTCTCTTAAGAGTTTTAAATAAAATCAAAATAGTGAGTGTAAAACCGGCTTTCGTAAATTCAATAATTAAACTTTATAAAAATAAAGCTAAGCTCTATTCTAAAGAAAGAAATCCCGCTTTGGATTGTGCGGAAGAGATTCTCGGTTACATTCCCGTAATTTACTCCGCTGAAGGTATTACATCCTCACTTGGTTACAGGTTAAAAAGTCAGTTTAATGAGAACTCAAAATTACTTGCTTTCCACAACGTTCTTCCCGAAATGAACCACAACGAAATTGTGGGGTGGGAATCTTTTGAGGAAAAACAATTCCACGCAAAGGTTATAAACATAATTGACAAGGAATATCCTGCCAGGATTAAAAAGAGATTCGATATTGTTAACGAACTTTTCGCTCAAAATAAAGCCGGGGTAATAAATCTTGAGAGCAAAGAAAAATCTTTTAAGATAAGATTAATGGATTTGATTTTTTTATGTGATTGGATAACTTACTACACGGCTGTTCTCAGAGGCTTCGATCCGTCAGAGATAAAAAATATCGATCTTCTTAAAGAAAGATTGTCCTAAAGTATCTCTTCTTGCCTTTAGAACAGGAAGGCATAAATTATCCTGAAGTGACTGTGAATAATCTCTACAAAATTACATTTCTTTTTGTACTTGGTTTCAGCCAGCTTACCTTTTCCCAATTCTATTATTTTGGAAGAAACAAAGTTCAGTATGAACAATTTGACTGGAAGATTCTTAAAACAGATCATTTCGATATTTATTATTATGGGGAGATGCTCAATGTGGCGGAGATCGGAGCAAGTTATGCTGAAGAAGCTTATAATGAGTTAAAAGTAAGAATGAACAATGTCGTTACGCGAAGAATCCCGCTTATATTTTACAATACACAATTGCACTTTCAAAGAACCAACACAACTCCCGGCTTCATTCCGGATGGTGTTGGCGGTTTTTTTGAATTCCTTAAAGGCAGGGTTGTTATTCCATTCACAGGTTCTTTGCACGATTTCAGACACGTGATTAGGCACGAACTAACTCATGTATTTATGACTAACAAGCTTTACAGAGTTCTAACTGACCACCGTGAGCCTACAGACCTTTACCCGCCTTTATGGTTTGTTGAAGGTTTGGCGGAGTACATGTCGACTGATGTTGATGCACAAGCAGAAATGGTTATGCGTGATGCTGTTTTGAACAATTATTTTGTCGGACTTGAAGATATGAACGACATCTACGGCACTTTTCTCATGTACAAAGAAGGACAAAATTTTCTTGAGTACGTTGAAGAGAAATATGGCAGAGAAAAAATTCCTCTTATGCTGGAGAATTTCTGGATGTTTTCAAAATTCTCAAAAATAATTGAGTACACCTTAGGAAAGAAAATTGAAGAAATCGATAAAGAATGGACATTCTATCTAAAGAAAAAATATTATCCGCTGATTGAAGATAACACTCCTCTTGAAAATGCCTCAACAAAGTTGACTAAAAAAGGTTTTAACTTTTCTCCTGTTTACTATGAAGAGAATAACAAGAAGTATATTTATTTTGTTGCCAACAGAAACGGTTATTCTTCTTTATATAAACTTGAAATGAATGAAAATGAAGAAACGGATGATGATGCTGAACTTGTATTACAGGGTGAAAAATCTGAAGAGTTGGAATCTTTTCATTTGTTCCAATCTTCTATCGATGTTTCAAAAGATGGGCTTATTGCCTTTGTAACTAAAAAAGGTTCAACGGATGCTATACATTTGTTTTCTATTTCACAAAAAGAGATAGTAAGAACTTTTCAGTATGATAATCTCATTAATATTAATTCTCCAAAATTTTCAAAGGATGGAAATAAAATTGTTTTCCAGGCAGTCGATCAAAAAGGATTCAGTGACATTTTTATTATTGATATTAATAATAACTCTTTAACAAGACTTACAAACGATTATTATGATGACCGCGATCCTTCTTTTGGGTTAGATGATCAGGTTTTATTTTCATCTGATCGTACCTCCGGGAAGTTTGAAAAAAAATACAATATTTTCAGCTATAATATTGAAAACAACAAAATTGAATACGTTACTTACATAAATGCAAATTGTTCATCCCCGGTTTTATCACCTGATAAAAAGTCAATCTTATTTACTTCGGAAATTGATCGGGTAAGAAACATTTGGAAACTGAACTTCGAAACTCCGAATTCAGTAAATAGAATTACAAAATTCATCACAAGTGCTTTTTATCCTACGTTTATTGATACATCAACAATCATCTATAATGGATTTGAAAATTACTCGTTTAACATTTACAAGCTCGATATCTCCGAAACAAAGAATGATACAACAGTAATTGCAATGAACTTTCCTTCACTTGCAGAAAGGTGGGATGCTGAGTTGTATTCGGGAACAACAGAAAGGAAGGAATTAAAGTATCAAAATGAATATGCTTTGGATTACGCTCAAAGTGAGGTCTCGACCGATCCTATTTACGGAACAAGAGGCGGAGCTATTTTTTCATTAAGTGATCTTTTGGGAGATGACAATTTTTTCTTTCTTATCTATAACACTGCGGAAGTTCGAAGTGATTTTCTGAAAAGCTTTAATGTTGCAATACAAAGAGTTAATCTTTCTAAAAGAGAGAATTACTCTTATGGAGTGTTCCATTTTAGCGGAAGAAGATATGATATCACTGATTCCGAGGAATATTATTTTGAAAGAAGTTTTGGCGGCTTCTTTGCACTTCATTTTCCTCTTTCCACTTTTCAGAGAATAGAAACTGATGTAACTATTGCCAACTCCGATAAGGAAGTTATATCAGGGGTTATCGAAAGGAAAGCCTTACTTGTAAGCAATACTTTGTCCTATGTTATCGATAATTCCCTTTGGGGATCGACGGGACCTCTGGATGGAATGCGCGGAAGATTGCTACTTGGATACACAAGCGATGTAAAATTCAGCAATGTTAATTATTTTACAATTATTGCAGATTACCGTTATTATCTTAGACTTGGTCTCAGATCCGCACTTGCCTTCAGGTCTGCACTCTTTTATAATGAAGGGAAGGAAGCGCGGCGATATTTTATGGGTGGGAGTTGGGACCTGAGAGGATGGTATAGATGGTCGATTCGTGGTGAAAAATTGTGGTTTACTTCTGTGGAACTTCGTTTTCCTTTGGTTGACCGCCTTTATATTAAATTTCCTTTCTTTGGTCTTGGATTTATTGGATTCAGGGGAGCTCTCTATTTTGATGCAGGTGGTGCATGGGATGAAGATTACAAACAAACACTTGGAAGCCTTGGAGGTGGTTTGAGGTTAAATTTATTCGGTGCACTCGTTCTTCGCTACGATATAGGCAAAAAGATCGAAAACGATTTTAATAAATTTCAAAAGGGTTTATTCTACCAATTCTTTTTCGGATGGGATTTTTGATGAAACTAAAAATTTCATTATTGATTTTAGCGCTAACAATTTGCGGATGTTTCCCTTCATCGATTAGTATAGATGCAAAAAAGGTTCCATCATCACATTCAATGTTCGGAGAAAATGAATCCAGGAATTTTTATTTGCCTGTTTCAATCAGCGATTCATTAAAGCTTGTGTGGGAATCCTCAATTAATGGAAGTTTTCCTAATTCTTCCGTAACGACTTATGGAAATTATGTTTTCATAAATGATTTATCGGGAAGAGTCTATTGTTTTAATGCTGATTCGGGAAAGACTGAAGGAAAATTAAAATATAATGATGGCTCAGTTTACACAACTCCGGTAATTAATGATGGCATCATGGTTTTTGCTGTTGCCCATTCTGATGAAAACATATCCGATCTTTACTATTATGATTTCAGGGAAGGGAAGAGCTTGTTTGATAAAGAAATAGACGGCAGAATCTTAACCGAGATTATTAAAACTGAAGATGGAATAATTTTTAACACTGAGGATGGCAGAGTCTTTAAATATGATTTTAATGGCTACAAACAATGGGAATATGAAACTAATTCAAGAGTGCACAGTTCTCCGGCTCTCAGAAATAACATCATAGTTTTTGGGAATGATGATGGAGAAATAATCGGGATTAATTCTAAACTGGGCAACCTGATTTACAGAGAAAAAATTGGTAAGCCATTCTTTGGTGGAGCAACGATTGACGAAAATACCGTCTACCTCGGGAATGATGACGGATTTATTTATGCATTAAATCTTTCAGATGGAAAAATCAATTGGAAATACGAAACAGGATCAAGAATAATTATGGTTCCTGCATTTAACAAAAACGATTTGATAGTTGGAAATTTAAAAGGAGGATTATTTTCAATAAGAAAAGAGACAGGAAAACTAAACTGGAAAACAGACACAAATGGTTTATTAAATTCTTCTCCTTTAGTTACAGCTAATATTATTATCGTGCCGGATCTCAGTAAAAGTATACATTTTGTTGATGTTCAAAGTGGGAAAATATTAAAAACTATGAATCTTGAAGGCAGAGGTAAATTGTCGCCCGTAATTTATAGAGATAAATTATATATCGGTTACGACGATGGAATTTTGAGAGCTTATGAATTCGTTAATTAAAAATAGTGCCTTTTTAATTTTAGTTTCCGGATTTATTATTGTTTCAGAATCCCAGACTTGTAAAGGAATCGTTGCGATTGAGACCAACCGCGATAGTTCGGTAATATTTTTAAACCAAAAATCAGTAGGAATTGGCCAAGCTAAGATTGACCTTGAGCCCGGTTCTTACGAGATTAAAGTAATAGAAGATGATAAAGTGTGGAATCCAAACATCTTATCTACAAAAATAAATGTAAATACATGCGATTCTGTCATAATACCATTTAAGTTTGGAAGGGAAAAATATTTGCAGACTAATCCCCAGGATGTTGCGGTTTTCTATGGTGATTCTTTGATCGGATATACTCCACTTTATCTTTCATCGGGTTATAACAGTTTACATTTAAATAAACCGGGTTATAAAAGTAAGACCATTTCCTTTTACAATTTTAACAGCAATCAACCGGTTTCACTTAATTTTATTGGCGAGACAAAAGGAAAAAGTTTTTATCAAAAGGATTTGTTCAAATATCTTGTTGCCGGGATTGTTGTGCTCGGCGGAACATCAGCCTATTTTAAACTTAAAGCAGATAACAAGTTTGATGCTTACAAGATAACGGGAGAACAAGCTCTTCTTGATCAGACTCACAAATATGATTTAATAAGCGGCATTTTATTTACCGCATTACAGATAAATTTCGGAACTCTAATATATTTTCTTTTTATTGATTAGGAAAATGTGTTTAAGTTTTGAAATTTTTCTTAAACTAATTAATTATGATGTCCGCCCGGACCATGTACGTGTCCATGCTGCATTTCTTCAACAGTTGCATCTCTTATGTCAACGAGTTCGACATCAAACTCCAAATCCATTCCTGCTAATGGATGATTGAAATCAACTGTAATCCCTTCATCTTTTATTTCTTTAATAACAAATGGCATTTGATGACCCTCGGGAGAATTAGCAACAAACTCCATCCCGATTTGTAATTCAACATCTGCCGGAAAACTTTCTTTTTTAACTTGCTGTATAGCTTGTTCGCTGTACTCACCGTAGGCATCTTTTGCTGGAATTTTTACATTCTTTTTTGAACCGATAATCATTGCCTCAACTTCTTCCTCTAATTTTGGAAGAATTTGCTTGCCTCCGCTCATAAATTGAAAAGGCTCTCTGTTATCGGTTGTTTGAATAATATTACCCTGATCATCTTTCAGAGTATAGTTCATCGTAACGACTTTATTTTGTCCTATAGCCATTTCTATTCCTTTTATTATTAATTTTTGATTTAATTACAAATTTAAGATAATATTCACTGAATGTGAAGTTTATATGATTTTTTGATATTCGACCAGCAAAATTTAAATTAATGGTATCTAAAAAAAATTATGCTGACAGTTCTAGAAGCAATTAATCTTTCCACAGAATTTCTTGGTAAAAGAAATATAGAATCACCGAGAATAAATGCAGAACTACTTCTTGCACACACTCTCAATTGCAAAAGACTCGATCTCTATCTGTCTTATGACAGACCTTTGAATGAAGATGAAGTAAATATTTATAGAGAATTCATTAGGCGAAGAAGTAAATCAGAACCGCTTCAATATATAATAGGCAAAGTTGAATTTTATGGGTTGGAATTTAATGTTAATCCGTCTGTGCTAATTCCAAGGCAGGAAACAGAGATTTTAGTTGAAACAATTGTGAATTCGGTTAACAAAGAAGACAATTTAAGAATTCTCGATATCGGTGTAGGAAGTGGAAATATTACGGTATCTCTTGCTAAACATTTAGCTTTCTCAAAAATAATTGCTACAGATATTAATGAACAAACACTCGCTACTGCAAAAGCCAATGCGGAAATGAACGGTGTTTTGGAAAGGATAAACTTTATTAATCACGATATTCTTACCAGTGATTTAAATGACGAATTTGATATTGTTGTTTCTAATCCACCTTATATTTCACAAAAAGAATTTCCGGAATTAAAAGATGAACTTAAGGTTTATGAACCAAGGAATGCTTTAACTGACTTTTCGAATGGATTAAGCTATTACAAAATAATTTCTTTCAAAGCAAGAAAATTTTTAAAAAATAAGGGGAAAATATTTTTTGAAGTTGGACAAGGTCAAGCAGAAGATGTAAGAGAAATTCTAGACGAAAATAATTTCAAAGAAATATCAATTATTAAAGATTATCTTAAAATTGATCGTGTAATTTCAGGAGAAAAAGCTTGAGAATAGTTGTTCAAAGAGTAAGCGAGGGAAGCGTAACAATTTCCGAAAATAACTATGAAGAAAAAATCGGGAAAGGTCTTGTTGTTTTGCTCGGTATTAAAACAGGAGACTCAGAAAAAGATGTTGTTTTTCTTGCTGATAAATGTTGTAATCTCAGAATTTTCGAAGATGAAAACGATAAGATGAATTTATCTGTTAAAGATATTAGTGGTGAAATTCTTATAATTTCTCAATTTACTCTTTATGGAGACGCACAGAAAGGAAATCGTCCCGGTTTTACGGATGCCGCCAGGCCGGAAGAAGCAATTCCGCTTTATGAAAAATTTATTGAA
>Ga0075307_1000156_pt1 | contig 11356 bp, 10 predicted proteins | sample Joice_ThreeSqA_D_2_FD_120058 | JGI IMG/M metagenome (GOLD analysis project Ga0075307, IMG submission 120058) | Natural and restored wetland microbial communities from the San Francisco Bay, California, USA, that impact long-term carbon... | ecosystem: Environmental > Terrestrial > Soil >...
AAACAACATCGAACTTTTCAGTTTTAAAGTCGGTATTATCATAATCCATCATCCGGACATTTATTTCTTTAATTTCAGACAAAACGAATCTCGATTGAAAAAGAGAATCTTCATTATCCGTTATTAGATAAACTTCTGCAGCTTCATTATGATGAAAAATTTCAGCTATCTCTTCACAACCAGACCCAATAATCAAAACAGATTTATTTTTTATCTCTACATTCTTTAGAAAATGTAAAACCTGCTTATCTATTCCGGGGAGAAATATACTTCCGTTTATCTTCAAATTTTAATTCTTTTTATATGTTTCTAAAAATCAGGTTGTAAATTAATTAAAAGTTAACTAAATACTTTTAGTAAGTTAGGCCATTATGAAGAATAAATTTATTATGTTTCCCTCCGTGATTTTAAGGAGATTATATATGAAGTTGATCCGTGTTGTTTTAATTCCACTATTTATATTCTTTGCAGCATGCTCTACGTTGGTTTTAAAACCCGTTGATTTTGCATGGCCAATCGAGTCGGTTTTGCGTGTTGATAACGATGGTTTTGTTAAAGAGCAAAGATATACTTTATCATTCAATACAAAACCTCTCTTCTTTGAAGAAACGGGAGACTCTACTGCATATTTAGATAAAGATGTTAGAATTATCAGGGATACTAAGGGTTATTATTTTGTAACGTCAAAAAATTTTAAGAACGTTTATGTTTTTGAAGGTATAAATGGAGAAATGAAACTTAATAACAAAATTGAAATATCTGAAAAAGAAGGGGTAAACAACCCGGTTTTTAACCAGAGAATACCTTACGTAGAACTGGTAGATAATGGAAAGAAGATTCTCCTGTCCAATGCGGGAATAGAGGGCGAGGATAAAAATGAGAAATAAATTATTTATAATCACTTTAGTATTTATAGTATTATCCTGCTTAGCTCCGGCGATTTATGCCCAATCTGATTATGAACTCGTTCAGAGTTTTAAACAAAAAATTAGCGAGATAGAAGAAGATATTAAGAACCCCAAATCGCTTGAGGACCTTGATGCAATTTATGATAGAATAAATTCTTTAAAAGATGAATTTGCTTCTCATCGTGAATTGCTTGACAAAAGTTTGTACCCGGATGATTTCAATAAATCTTTTTCAAAACTGATAAACGCATACAATACCAGGAGAAATGATTTTACGCAAATAGATGTTTTGCAAATACAGGTTACCAGTTTACAGGAACAGCTCGATTCCTTAAACCGGCATAATTCAGATTTACTTAGCCGCGTTCAGGTTCTTGAGCAACAAAGTAAAACCGATAAATCCCGTTTGGCTCAGCTTGAAAAAACCATAGGTGAACTGAAAGTATCTCTTCAAAAAAGGGATGACATGGTTTTGAGCATGGTTGATTCTTTATTACCTCAACCAAACATCGGAGAAGCATTAAGTCCCCAGGAGCAGCAGAAAATCTATAATAAGCTGGGAAAAAATAATGTTCTTTATAACATTAAACGTTTGCTAAGCGATAACATCAGGTTTATCGAAATAACAAAATTATATCCTGAAGATGTTGACGATATAAAAGAACAGCAGGATGATTTTGCCAGGATGTGGAGAAGCATTGGTCCAAGGATGGTAGAAATTTATTCCGGCAAACAAGGGGCTAATTATCTTAAAGATATAGATGAATCTTTTACACAGTGGAAAGTAACGCTTGAGCGTGGAGTTTGGAAGACGATTAATTCTGAATTTGCAAAGTATAACATTAATCTCAGCAAATTTTCTACAGGCAGAAATTTTACACTTGCTGCCACTTCTTTTATAAATGATGAAATAAAAAATGCAGATGTTAAGAGTCACGATGAAACTTTAATTACATACAAAAACTTTGCAGACAGCGCCTGGTATGGAAATGTAAAACCCGAGTGGGTTTCAAATCTTATAGATTATAAAATGATGTCTGAAGCGCAGAAGGATACTATTGAATGGAGAATTTCCGAATGGAAAGAGAAAGTTTCTCCTGCTAAAATGGATTATCTATTTATATTAGTAGCAGTTATTGCAATAGTTATCATTTTGATCTTCTTCCTAAGAAAGTATTCCGGTTCAAAACCAAAGACAGAACCTGGTCAGGTGTAGTTTAATTGTCCCCTCTTTTTAAGAGGGGACAACCTTTTCTAAATTGCCTTTCTTTATGCCTTCTGCTATTTTTGAAATAATATTATGAATGTTTAATCATTTCGATTTTCCGCGAGTAGAAAGGATTTTAATGAAAAAGCTTCTCCTTATTTTATTTTTGTTTCCTTTATTATTAATAGCCCAGGATAAAAGAGTACTTACAGTTCAGGATCTCTGGGCAATGAAAAGAATAAATAGTTTTGATATTTCTCCCGATGGAAAAACAATAGTTTTTGCTGCAACTTCTTACAGCATAGAAGCTAACAAAGGAAATTCAGATATATATCTAATTAATTCTGATGGAAGTAATCTTAGAAGTCTGAAAAATTCTGTTAAGAATGAATCGAGTCCGTACTTTATACCGAATTCTCAAAAGATAAGCTATTTACTCGATGGACAAATCTGGGTTTGTAATCCCGATGGTTCCGGTGATGAAAAACTTACTGATGTTTATACAAAAGTGACGGAATATAAATGGTCCCCTTCCGGTGATAAAATACTTTTTACTTCTTCTGTTTATCCGGAATGCAAAACACAGGAGTGTAATAAAGAAAAAGATGGAAAGAAAGATTCCAGCAAAGTTAAAGTAAGCATATTTACAGAACTTATGTTCAGGCATTGGGATGAGTGGAGAAACGGGAAAGTAAGTCAGTTGTATTTATTTGATGTGAAAAAAAAATCTTATAGAGATGTAACACCAGCAACTAATTATGATGTTCCGCCGATTGCTTTGGGAAGTTCTAATGACTACAGTTTTTCTCAGGATGGGAAACAAATAGCTTTTACAATGAACACTTCGGACTTCATTGCAACAAGCACCGATAATGATGTATTTACAATTGATTTGAATGAAATTGGGAAAACATCTCCGCAAAAAATTCCGGAAAGCAAGGGAGATGATTTCCAGCCGATTTATTCTCCAGATGGAAGATATATCGCTTTTACTTCTATGAAGCGGGCGGGATTTGAATCCGATAAGCAGGATCTGGTTTTATATGACAGAGAAAAGAAAACGCTGAAAACTTTGACAAATAATTTTAAGCTTTCTGTCGGAGAGTTCATTTGGTCAAATGATTCTAAGACAATTTATTTTATAGCAGAGAATGAAATATATAATTCAATTTATAAGATTGATATAAACAGTTCCGCAATTAAGCTTCTTCTGGAAAAGAATGTTAGCTCTCACATTCAACTTTCAAAAGATGATAAAACGCTTTTCTTTCTGAAGCAAAAGTCAGATCAGCCAGATGAGATTTTTTCTTATGGAACAGATGGAAAAAACTCTCCGATTCAAATCACTTCCTTGAATAAAAATGTTCTTGCTAAAATTGAATTCGGTACTTTTGAAACTTTCTGGTGCAAAGGTGCAAACGGTGACAGTATTCAATCTATTTTAATTAAGCCTCCTTTCTTTGATCCGCATAAAAAATATCCATTGATGTTTTTGATTCACGGTGGTCCACAGGGACATTGGGACGAAGATTTCCATTACAGGTGGAATACTCAACTATTTGCTTCAAAAGGGTATGTTGTTGTTGCAACAAATCCGAGAGGCAGTACAGGTTACGGACAAAAATTCACAGATGAAATTTCTCTCGATTGGGGAGGAAAAGTTTATACCGATTTGATGAATTCCTGTGATTATGCCCTTGCAAACTTTAATTATATAGATTCTAAAAATATCTTTGCGGCAGGTGCGTCTTACGGTGGATATATGATTAATTGGATTGAAGGACACACGGACAGGTTCAATGCTTTGGTCAGCCACGATGGGGTTTTCAATCTTGAAAGCGAATATGGAACAACGGAAGAGCTTTGGTTTCCCGAATGGGAATTCGGAGGAACACCTTGGCAAAATAGGAAGTTATATCAAAAATGGTCGCCGCATATGTTTATTCAAAATGCAAAAACACCATTGTTGATTATTGAAGGAGCCCAGGATTTCCGCGTGCCTGAAGAACAGGCATTCCAGCTTTTTACTTCGCTGCAAAGATTAGGAGTAGAAAGCAAGCTTTTATATTTTCCAGATGAAAGTCATTGGGTAACCAAGCCGCAGAATTCAGTTCTTTGGTGGAATACAGTTTTTGATTGGTTTGACAAACATAAAAAACCGGAGTAGTTATGAAAGAAAAATTTGAAGAAGAAGATTTAGATATTAATGGTTTTGATGATCTTACAGAGCTCGATTTTGGTGGAGCTCGAGATGAAGAAATTACAGAAAAAGTGGAATTTGTTGAAAGTAATATCTGGACAAAGCTCGAAGCAGTGGGAAAGAAAATTTCTTTTGCAAAAGATATTCTTGCGCTTGTAAATTATATGCGTGATCCTATTGTTTCCTGGCATCGTAAAGCAATCGTTGTGGCCGCCCTTGTCTATTTTATTTCTCCAATCGATACGATTCCCGATCTTACCCCCTTGTTTGGATACCTGGATGACCTCGGCGTAATTACAGCATTGTTAAAGTTTCTCGGTAGTGAACTTATTCCTTATTACAACCCGGGTTATCGGGCATGATTCACTACAAATTTAAGAAAGAGATTAAATGAAATATAAAATCGATAAGAGTGAAATAATATATAAAGGCAGAGTATTCGATTTACAAGTTGATGAAATTACGTATGACAGCGGAAATAAGGGTATCAGGGAAATTGCATTACACGCCGGGGGCGCTGTTGTTCTTCCTTTGAAAGATGATGGTAAAATCGTAATGGTCAGGCAATTCAGGTATCCATTTAATGAATTTATGCTGGAACTTCCGGCGGGAAAACTTGATAAAAATGAGGATCCTTTTAAGTGTGCTTACAGGGAATTAGAAGAAGAAACCGGTTATAAATCTGAAAATATTATAAAGCTGGGGGCAATTTGCACAACTCCTGGTTTTTGTTCCGAGGTTCTTCATCTATACTTAGCAAGAGATTTAGTTGCTGGCGAACATAACCGCGAAGAAGGGGAGGCAGGAATGGAAGTTTTTGAATTCTCAATTGAAGAAGTTGAAACAAAAATAAGAAACGGGGAAATTACAGATGCAAAAACAATTTGTGCATTTCACCTGGCGAAAAACTATTTTAATCAGTAGTCAAATATTTTTTTCATTCAATCATTCATACATTCAGTCATTCAAATACTACTTTATCAGAATAGCCGAATGATTGATTGCCTGAATGGATGTATGATTCTTTAAACATTTAGATTATGCTAAAAACTCTTCACGTTAAAGATTACGCACTTATAGAAAGAGTCGATGTAGAATTCGATACCGGGTTGAATATTATAACCGGTGAAACGGGTGCGGGGAAAACAATTCTTATAGATGCTTTAAGTTTACTCCTGGGGGAAAGAGCATCAACAGATGTTGTAAGAAAAGGGACGGACAAATCAATTGTTGAAGGAATATTTTATGTAAAAGGGAATAAAAAAGTAGAATTTCTTCTTAAACAAAATGAAATTGATTTTTCTCCCGAGCTTATAATCCGAAGGGAAATTTCTCTTAAAGGTTCAAACCGGTGTTTTGTAAATGATACGCCCGTTCAGTTATCTCTTGTTAAGGAACTTGGAGATATTCTTGTTGATCTTCATGGCCAGCATGAACATCAGTCATTACTAAGAACAGAAACTCACATAGAGTATCTCGATAGTTGCGGTGATACGGAAGATCTTTTAAGAACTTACAAGTGGCTTTATAAATCGTTAAATAATCTTACTGATGAATTAAAAGAGCTTAAAGGGAAAGAAACATCTTTAACAGAAAAAAAAGATTTGTATGAATTCCAGATAAAAGAGATTGATGCTGTTTCTCCCGAGATGGGAGAAGAAGATACACTGGAAAATCAATTGGTTGTTTTAGAAAATTCAGAAAGGCTTCAACTACTGACTTCCGAACTTTACCAGGGCTTATACGAAACAGAAGGATCTGTTTATGATTCACTTATGAAAATGAAAAATGAAATAAGTGAACTCGTAAGAATTGATAAGACATTTAAAGACACAAATAAAGAATATGAATCAGCTGTTGCAATTATAAATGAAATTGCAAACAATCTGAGAAATTACAGTAGTAAAATTGAAATCGATCCCGAAAAATTAGAATCGGTAAGAGAAAGACTCGGCGCAATCAGTCTTCTTAAAAAGAAATACGGGGGATCGCTAAAAGCCGTTCTTGAACATAGGGAAAAAATAGGTGATGAATTCTCTATTGCAGAAAATTATTCAGGAAAAATTGCAGAGCTTGAATCAAAAATAAAAACCGTGAGAGAAAATTGTGGTTCGGCAGCGGAAAAACTTTCTATAAAAAGAAAAGAAACTGCAAAAAAAATAACGAAAGATATTATTGAATTACTTAAGCAAGTTGGTATTCCAAATTCCAGGCTTAAAGTAGAAATTTCAAATTCAGCAACAGAAAGTCCCGATGATTTTATCTTAGTGAAGGGGAAACAGTATAAGTTTGATTCTTCCGGTTACGACGATGTGCAATTTTTTATTTCAACAAATCTTGGTGAAGACCTAAAACCTTTAGCTAAAGTTGCTTCGGGTGGAGAAATATCGAGAGTTATGCTTTCATTAAAATCAGTTCTTGCAAAGACAGATAAGCTTCCTTTATTAATTTTCGATGAAATCGATACTGGCGTAAGCGGGCATATTGCACAAAAAGTCGGGCAGACTCTTAAACTGCTTGCTTTTCGTCATCAGGTAATAGCAATAACACACCTTCCACAAATATCGGCTTTAGCAGATCAGCATTATACAGTTGAAAAAAATGAAATCAACAAACGTGTTACAAGCAGGATAAGAAAACTAAATATTACAGAACGAATTAAAGAAGTAGCCAAACTTATGAGTGGAGAAAACATAACAGAGGCAAGCATTAAGGGGGCTAAAGAATTAATGGGGTTGGATTAAAACTTACTTTAGCAGGCATTTTTTAACTGAATAATTGTTACTTGGTATTCTTTTGATACACTGAATTTAATGTGTTATCCGGCGAAAATAATTCGCCGGACTTTCAGCATAATTGTTGCATTATAAGATTTTAATTCACAAATTCATTTAGCCGAAAATTAAAATTAATTCTTAGTGAGGATTACATGAAAAAAACTCTTCTTTTTTTGGTTATTTCGCTCTTCCTGTCGGCGCCTGTATTCTCCCAGGTTGAGGATAGATTTAGTTTTCTTAACCAATCTGAAATAACCGATTATGCAAAACCTTTTGGTACTTCGCTGGGGATGGCCTTCAATTCTGCTTCTTATCATACTGCAAAGGTTGCAGATTTCTTTGGATTTTCAATTGGATTTACAGGGATGATGATTCTTATTCCCGATGATGAAAAAACATTTACTCCTTCATTACCAGATGGTTATGAAACAAGCCCTGCCCAAACAATATACGGCAGCAATCAAAGCACAACCTATTATGGTCCAAATGGTTTCAAGGTTTATCCTCCTGGAATTGACCGTTCGTGGGTGCCTGCAGTAATGCCTCAAATTTCTGCAAGTTTTATGGGTAGTGAAGTTATGATTCGCTATTTGCCCAGTATTTCATTGGGTGATGACGAAGATTTGAGCATGTTTGGTATTGGTTTGAAACATAATATTAGTCGTTATATTCCTCTTTCTCCTGTAGATATATCGGTACAGTTCTTGTACAATAGCCTGAAAATTACCGGTGTAATGGACATAACTGCATACGCCTTTAATGCACACGCAAGTAAATCTTTTGGTTTACTAACAGTTTATGGAGGTTTGCAGTACGAATCGAGCACCTTTGATCTTGATTATACTTTTACTGATCCAGGTAATACGGGTCAAAGTTCTACAACTAGTGGACAGGAAATAAAAGTTAGCATAGATGGTGATAATAATTTCAGAGCAACTGTAGGTACATCGGTGAAACTGGCTGTTATAGTGTTAAACGTTGATTATAGCCTCGGAGTTCAGTCTGTACTTTGTGGCGGCTTAACATTTGAATTTTAATAGGAGAAAAGAGAATGAAAAAATTTATTAAATCATCATTACTGTTGTTTACAATGCTTGTTGCATTTGTAATGAGTGGTTGTGACGCTCTGCAGAATTTCCTGTTTGATCTCCCGATAAAGTTTACAATTGAAACGAGTGGAGCAAATAGTTCTTCCGGTTCTGAAAGTTATTGTCTTACTAATGACGAGACTTATCAGGACTATGCCGATAAGATAAATAGCATAACCTATGCAGATGCTTATTTCGTTACACAGGAAGCTCCTGCCGGACTTAGCGGTAACCTTACATTTCAATTATTGGATGGGAATAATAATATAATTATTACTAAGACCGACAATAATATTGTTCCTGCAGATCATGATAGCACAAATGCGTATCATCTAATGTTGGATCAATCCCAGATTGATGATATAAATGCTTCACTTGCTAACGGGAATAGATGTTTTACAGGTGTTTACACTGTAGTAGTTACTTCTGGTAGCAATCAGAATAATATTATAAAAATTGATGTGGAAGTTCTGTTTACTTTGGATACAAGTCTATAGTTTTTTAGTAAAAACTAATATAAATCCTTACGAGTTATTTCGTAAGGATTTTTTATTTTAAAGAAGAATTACTTATCTGATATAAATTTTTTAGTTTCTTTTTGTATCTTAGATATATTATCGTGGTTTACTAACAATAAGAAATTTTTGAAAAACTCTGCTTTATATATTCATATTCCTTTCTGTGATCATAAGTGCATTTATTGTGATTTCTACTCAATTATTACTAAAGATAATATTCCATCTTTTTTAAACTCATTAAAGAAAGAAATAGATTACTACTCCGGTCTTTATTCAAAAGATCGTTACTTTACATCAATTTACTTTGGCGGAGGAACTCCATCGCTTATGGAAACTGGCTACATCTCAGAAATAATTGATTATCTTAATAAAAATTTTTCCATTTCTGAAAATTCAGAGATAACTTTGGAAACAAACCCCGGAACTGTAAACCAAAATAAACTTAAAGATTTTTTTGCTGCAGGGATAAACAGGTTAAGTATTGGGATTCAATCCTTCGATGAAGATGATTTAAGATTTCTAACAAGAATACATGATAAAACAACTGCAATCGATACAGTATATAATTCCGTAAAAGCGGGATTTGAAAATATCAGCGCTGATCTTATCTTTAATCTCCCGGGACAAACAAAAGCAAAATGGCTTGATAATTTAAAGGTAGCAGTTAAATTGCCGGTAAAACATATCTCGGCTTACAGCCTAATTCTTGAAAGAGGAACAATCCTGAATAAAATGGTTTTAGATGGAAAAGTTAAAATTCAGGATGAAGATTATGACGCTGAACTTTATGAATACACAATAGATTTTCTTGAATCAAACGGATTCTATCAATATGAAGTTTCAAATTTTTCCAAAGAAGGCCATGAGTGCATTCATAATAAAGCCTACTGGGAATATAGAGATTACCTGAGTTTTGGTACGTCTGCACATTCATTTATTGATGGAAAGAGGTGGTGGAATTTTTCAAGCCTAAAAAAATATATTAGTGAGATTGAAAAAAAGAGTTTTGCTGTTGCCGGCTCCGAGATAGTTACCCAAGAACAATTCTTTGATGAATACGTTATTCTTGCTTTAAGAAGCAATGGAATAAATATCAGCGAGTTACAATTGAAATTCGGAAATGCATGGCTGGAAAATAAATCAAGTTATTTTTCAGAACTTCAACAGCATAATCTTTTAAAGATTAGTAAAAATAATATCAAGCTGACTAAAAACGGTTATGCAGTTTGCGATGAAATTTTATCAAATATACTTTAACAGCAATGCTTAAGCTAAAACTTCACTGGCAAATATTGATAGCACTCGTCCTTGCTATTTTGATTGGTTTATTTCTTACAGACTATGCGTATTTGTTTACCTGGATGGGTGACCTGTTCCTTCGTGCTTTAAGAATGATAATTATTCCTTTAATTCTTACTTCAATTATATCCGGCGTTACAAATATTGGAGATGCTCACAACCTTGGAAGACTTGGGCTAAAGACAATATCGTATTATGTATCCACTAGTTTACTAGCAATTGTTACCGGACTCGTTTTTGTAAATCTCATTCATCCGGGTATTGGTGCAGATATTGGGTTAAAGAAGGCGGTTCCTGAACTCGCTGCATCTTCAAAAGATCTTTGGCAAATTATTTTAAGAATGGTTCCAACAAATATTTTTGATGCACTTGTTTCTGCAGATATGTTAGCAATAATATTTTTTTCCATTCTTATCGGGTATTTTATAACCAGGACCGGATCTGACACGAAAGAGCTTTTTACAAAGTTCTTTAATGCGGGTTTTGAAGTCATGATGAAGCTAACTCATTTTGTTATTCGTTTTACACCTCTTGGGGTTCTGGGAATTGTGGTAGGTGTAGTAGCGGAACAAAGGGAAAACCTGGTTGAAGTTTTAGGTACACTCGGTATGTATTTTCTTACAGTCATAATAGGTTTGATAGTTCATGCTACAATAACACTTCCAATGATTCTTCGATTTATTGGTAGGAGTAATCCCTGGAAACACTTCCAGGCATTAACAACTCCTTTAATAACTGCTTTTTCAACCAGGTCGTCTTCAGCAACTTTGCCTTTAACTATAGACGCAGTAGAGAATAATTCTGGAGTATCAAATAAAATATCGAGTTTTGTTCTTCCACTGGGTGCAACAATCAATATGGATGGAACAGCTCTTTATGAATGTGTGGCTGCAATGTTTATTGCACAGGCTTATGGGATTGATTTGAGTTTTCTGCAGCAGATGATTATTGTTTTTACTGCTCTTTTAGCTTCAATAGGAGCAGCAGGAATTCCAATGGCCGGTCTCGTAATGATTTCTGTAGTGCTAACGGCTGTCGGCTTACCACTTGAAGGAGTAGGATTAATTTTAGCCGTGGATCCTTTCCTGGATATGTGCCGGACGACTGTAAATGTGTGGAGCGATTCCTGCGGTGCTGCAATTATCGCAAAGTCTGAAGGAGAAGTTTTAAAGATTTAGCCGTATTTTTGTCTATATAATAAGATTTGGAACACAAATGAAATTTCTGTTTACTCTTTTATTCTCACTTCTTTTGTTATGTTCTGCTTATTCTCAGGATTACAAACAAGTAAAAATATATCTGCATAGCAGGCAAGATATTAAAACACTTTACAAGTTAGGCATTCAGGTCGATCATGCA
>Ga0075307_1000166_pt1 | contig 11116 bp, 12 predicted proteins | sample Joice_ThreeSqA_D_2_FD_120058 | JGI IMG/M metagenome (GOLD analysis project Ga0075307, IMG submission 120058) | Natural and restored wetland microbial communities from the San Francisco Bay, California, USA, that impact long-term carbon... | ecosystem: Environmental > Terrestrial > Soil >...
CAATATACCGAAAAATCGTGTCTGTATAACGGGAGACGTGGCTGAAATTGTTAAATGCCAGTACCGGATTTCAGGAAGAAATAGTAATAATATTTCCGCGCATGATTTGGCGAAATTTGCAAAGATGGGGACGCATCCGTTTGCAATAAAAGCGTTTGAAGAGTGGTTGTCTATGCTGGACGCCAAAAGTATTCACGTGTTGGACATGTTCAGTTGGGAGCAATTCGTAGGCAGGTTGCAGGCGCAAAACCAATCCGAGTGCGATATTGTATTCGATACGTTCGCTCCATACAATTGCAGAAAACTACTATCGACGATATTGTCATTGGAAGAAAAATACAGAAAGCCGCCGTTACATATGTTTCATAGAAAAGTGATAAAGAATCTATGGAAGGATACCTTATCCGAACCGATTAACCCTCCTGAAAATATGAACATAAAATACGTATTACAGAATATTTTAACAAAATTCCATCTATACCAGATCATACCTGAATCGGCGATGTTGATCGCAAAGCGAGTTATTAAAAGGATATCCTGAAGGATTCCGTCATGAGTATTATAAAAAGCATAAAGAAGAATATATATAGGACTGCCTCGCAGTATATGAGTCATGCGAGATTAATTGAAGGGAAAATAAATAATTCCAATCAATCGATAAGATGTCTATTTATTGAGAATTCGAATTACATGAGTTATGTTTCAGAAAAGATTTTTGAGGGTAAGTCGCGAATTCTGAATCATTCCAGGGTCTATCTTCCTTCGGTCAATAAAATAATCCGGGACCTTATGGACGAATTCGATTTGTGCGTAGCAATCGTCCCCAAAAGATACGATTCATCGTTGAATGATCTTCTGGATTTTCGATCTGATGAATATGTCTCTCAAGTAATCGATATTGCCGGCACCATGGATGATGTTAAGAAACGGTTCCATCAGAAGAAACGTCAATTGTCTAATAAAATCGACGTGAAATCCGGCTTTAGTTACAAAGTGTCGAAAGACTTGGACGATTTCAGCATGTTTTATAATGAGATGTTTCTGCCTTTGATTACCAGAAAATATGGCGACAATTCGGACATCGAACCATACGAGGATATGAAGATTCTATTTCAAAAAGGTTTTCTTGTGCTGGTTTCACACGACAATAAATATGTGTCGGGCGCTTTATGTATTGTGGAAAATAATTCGCTGGTATTCAGGAGATCTGGAGTTTTGCATGGCGATGATGAATATATAAAGCTTGGGGCGCAAAACGCACTTTATTTATTCAATATATATCACGCTAAAGATCTTGACCTGAAATCGGTTGACACGATGAAAAGCATGGCGGTATTGAACGACGGCGTTTTTCGGACAAAGCGTGAATGGGGAGCAACCGTATATCCTGACGGTGAATCGAAATCCCGGATGTATTTATTTATTCCAAGGTATTCCGATAGAGCGATTTCTTTTTTTGAAAGCAATCCGATGATCGTTCATGCAAATGGGGGGCTTTGCGGATTGGTCGGACACAGGGGCGACCGCAATCATGTCGAGGATATCGAAGCCGATTTGAAAAAGAAATATTTTTCGCCCGGGCTCAATGGTTTGCTTGTAATCACACCCGATTCGAGAAATCCGATACACATACCTTTCGTTCATTAGCATCGATTCGAAGGACAACCGGCTCGATCGGAAGGAGATGAACTTGGGCAACGTGCCGAGGGGGGAGGGGATGATTGAATGCGGCCGGTTGCCTGCGATATTTCCAATTGCCCCCCGGACCCATATTCCTCTCTGGCGACGTCTTCCGATCGTTCACATGATTGCACTTCTCACGCTTATCGTTCCGCCGGCGTCGGCGACGGGCGCCACCATCTTTGCGGATGCCGGCATTCCGGGCGACTGCATCGGGACATATGAACCGAAAGCCAGGGCCTGCGGCGACGGAAGCGCTGTTGCGTATAGTACGCTGAGCGGCGCCGTCGGTGCCGCCCATGCCGGCGATACCGTTCTGCTGCGGGGCGGAACCTTCCATGAGAAGCTGTCCCCCCTCCGTTCCGGTGCACCCGACAACACCATTTCCTTCAAGGGTTATCCCGGCGAGACCGCCACGCTCCGCGGCGTTATGGAGCCGGCGATTTTTCTGATGAACAGGTCGTACCTGGTCATCGAGGGACTGACCGTCACGGACGTCCTTGGGTGGGGGAGAATCGATACATCGCACAACATTGTTTTCCGGAACAACCGGTTTTCCGGCGCGATCGCCCATGGGACCACAGGGGGACTGAAGTTCGTGAAGAGCCATTCCAATATTGTCATTAACAACACGTTTGACGAGGGAAACGACAGCCTCGTGCTTCAGGAATCCGACCGGAATCTCGTTGCGGGCAACACATTCACCAAAGCGCGGCACAGCCTTCTGAGCCTACGCTGCGGAAATTTCAACGTGATCCGTGGAAACCGCTTCGAGAACCCCGATCAGAAGTCGGCCGAGATTTACGATTGTGAAGGTACGAGCGATGCTCCGGTGAAACTTGAAGCGACCCGACATAATCTATTCGAGGGGAACACGTTCGCGTATACACGTGCATCCAGCCGGGATCACCGGTACAACGGGATCCAATACGCCGGCCAGAATGGCATTGTCAGGGGAAACGTTTTTTACGAGAATCAGGGGGGGGCGCTGAAATTCCAGGTATATTCGGACGAGGCGCTTTACAACAACGGCAATCGTGTGTTCAATAATACCTTCTATGGCAACAGGTGCTATGGAATGAGTGCATCCTCCGCTTTCGAACGCGGTCGATATTTCGGCAACATCGTCAAGAACAACATCTTCTACAAGAACACCGGTTGCGGCGGAGAGGCGGACCAGACCTCGATCGGGAATACGACAGCCGTGAAGCTCGAGAACAACGCGATCCTCAAGGTGTCGCCGCTATTCGCGGACGAGGCGCGGCACGATTTCCACTTGACGGCTGGCAGTCCGATGATCGACGCGGGCGCGTTCCTCACACGTACCGTCGATGCCGGGAGGGGTACAGTCATGACCGTGGAGGACGTGGGATATTTTTTCGACGGGTTCGGCATTCCCGGCGAGGCCGGGGACGTGATCCGGTTGGAAGGGGAGTCGTCCACGGCACGAATCGTACGGATCGATTACGCGAATCGAGCGCTCACGCTGGATAAGGTGGCAACCTGGACCCGGGGGCAGAAATTGCATCTGAAGTATTCAGGGGTTGCGCCGGACATGGGAGCGTTCGAGTTTCAGTGAACCGGATATTCGATTCCATGTGTTTCAAAATACAAGTACGGGGTTACGCCGGTATGGGAGCAAGGTCTGCCAGCAGGGATCTTCGGGGATTCGTTCTTCTGCTGCTGTTGCTGTCTCCGATTTCGTGGATTTCCTGCAGCAGCGGAGGGGGTGGAGGAAGTCCTTCGGTTCCCGCCAATCCTTCGAAGGTGTTGAGTTGGGATGCGCCGACGCAATTCGCCGACGGAGGGGCGTTGAACCCGGCGACAGACCTGTTGTCTTACGAGATTTATATCAACGAGACGGGCAATTTCCTTCTGACCGATACGCCCACGAAGTCAGTGGATACAATTGGACGGGTAGTGACTACGTACGACCTTGGGCAGATCGTTCCCCGCCTGGAGACCGGAACAACCTATTTTCTTGTGATGCGTACCGTGGAAAAGAACGGGGGCAGGTCGGGCTTCTCGGATCCCCCGGTCCGGTTTACGTATTGACCCCCTGCGGGTTACCTGAAGATCGTCCGGAATCTCCATTGGAACCCCAAGGCGAGGAGTCCTGTCCCGAACAGGAGAATCGTCCCCGGCTCCAGGGGAGCGTTGCGGCGCGAACCTCGAGTCGGCAGGAGGTCCGGCAGCATCGGAGAACCGGCAGTCTCCGTGGCTCCGGCACTCGCGAGGCCCCTTGATTCCTGCTGGTGATTTTCGTTCATCGGGGCCACGGATTGCGAAGACGTCGGTAACGGGAGCAGCGAAACAATCGCCAGGCAGAGGATGATGAGGAAGAGGATTGACTTCATAGTGCCTGTAATAAGAGCAACAACTGTGCCGTAATAATAACCTTGCGCAATGTTCTGTAACTATTTGATATGGAATGAGTATTTTTCTTGAGGGATTTTGGGGTGGAATTTGATGGGAAGATTTTTACCGTTTACGGGATATATTATGCGCCGGGAATAGAACATCTGGCCACAATCGGGAAGAGGGTGGAATCTCTAATGCGTATGGAAGCTAAGTAATGAAACGGTATGTTATTTCAGTTGTCGCCGGCGCCCGGCCGAATTTTATGAAAATCGCTCCCATCATCCGCGCGCTCCGTGCGAACGCGGAGGCGGCCCGCCGATCCGGCATCGACCTGCGGATTTCTCTCGTCCATACCGGGCAGCACTACGACGAGAACATGTCCGAGGTCTTTTTCCGGGAACTGGAAATCCCCACGCCTGACAGCCACCTCGAGGTGGGCTCGGGGTCCCACGCCGAGCAGACGGCGCGGATCATGGTGGCTTTCGAAAAGTACGTCCTCCGGGAGAAGCCCGACTGGGTCATCGTCGTGGGAGACGTGAACTCGACCATCGGGTGCGCCTTGCCCGCGAAAAAGCTTGGGGTCAAGGTGGCACACGTGGAGGCCGGACTGCGGTCCTTCGACATGTCGATGCCGGAGGAGGTCAACCGGAAACTCACGGACGCGATCAGCGACCTGCTCTTCGTCACGGAGGAGTCCGGGGTCCGGAACCTGCGGGCGGAAGGGGTACCCACGGAGAAGATCGTCGTGGTGGGGAACGTGATGATCGACACCCTTCTGAGAAATCGGGAGAAAATCGAGGGATCGGATTTTGTTCCATCGTCTTCCGTCAAGGCGTTCCGCGAAAGGTTTGACCGGTATGCCGTGCTGACTCTCCATCGTCCGTCGAACGTGGATGGCAGGGAGTCATTGACGCCGATCTGGAAGGTTTTGTCGGAAATCGGGCGGCGGATCCCGATCCTTTTTCCCGTGCATCCGAGAACCAGGGAGAAGATCCGCGAATTCGGTCTGGGAGAAGAAGGGATCACCCTGATCGATCCCATCGGGTCCCTCGACATGGTGTACGCAGTGAAGGGGGCGGCGTTGGTGTTGACGGACTCGGGCGGACTGCAGGAGGAAACGACCGTCCTTGGCATTCCCTGCATCACCATTCGAGAGAATACGGAGCGGCCCGTGACCGTCACGATGGGAACAAATTACCTGACGGGGACCGACCCCGACCGGATTCTCTCCGCCGCGAATGAGATCCTCACGGGGAACGCGAAGAAGGGCGCCATCCCCCCGTTTTGGGACGGGAAGGCCGCGGTCCGAATCGCCGACGTATTCCTGGGATTGCTTGACGAAGTACCCGCCATGTGAACGGCGGGAGGCGAACAGCTGCCTTCCGTGTTCCCAAAGGGTATTGACCTGGACGGTCGGAACAATTAGCATGTAGCGACTCGCCGGGGTGCTCGCTCCTGAAGGAGCGGGCTGAGAACACACCCGTTGAACCTGATCCGGATAATGCCGGCGCAGGAAGCCAACGAGATGCGCGCCTGGTGAAAAACCCGGCGCGTTTTTTTTTGATCGGAGGAAATGGGCGTGAACCTGATCGTCAACGGCGAGGCGTACGAGGCGAAGCCGCTCGGATCCGTGACGGCGCTGCTCGAGGAGATGGGCGTCGGCAGCCGGCCGGTGGTCGTCGTCCTGAACGATGAAGTGATCCCCGCTTCCTCATGGGGTGCGCGCGGGCTTCGGGAGGGCGACCGGGTGGAGCTGTTCCGGCTCGTCGGCGGCGGGTGACCGCCGGGAGGGGAGAGGGATGAATCGGGAATCCGGGGGGGAATGCATGGAGCAACAAGGCAAGGTTCAGGACGAGTGGGTCGTCGGGGGGCACCGGTTCTCCTCGCGGCTCCTGATGGGGACCGGAAAGTTCCAGGACTCGGAAACCATGGTGGGTGCCGTCATGGCGTCGGGTACGCAGATCGTCACGGTGGCGCTGCGCCGCGTCGGCCGCAACCCCCGGGAGGACGACATGCTTGGCCCGCTGGGGGAGCTTGCGGGGATCACCCTGATGCCGAACACCTCGGGGGCGCGGAACGCGTCGGAGGCGATCCGCGCGGCGCGCCTGGCGCGCGAGCTCTGCGGGAGTCCCTTCGTAAAGGTTGAAATCCACCCCAACCCGCACCACCTGATGCCCGACCCGATCGAGACGTTCGAGGCCGCGAAGGTCCTCGCCGCGGAAGGGTTCGTGGTGATGCCGTACATGCCGGCCGACCCGGTCCTCGCCAAGCGGCTGGAGGACGTTGGGTGCGCGTCGCTGATGCCGCTCGGTTCCGCGATCGGAAGCGGGCGCGGGCTGGCCACGGCCGAGATGCTTCGGCTCATCCTTCGGGACGCGCGAATCCCGGTGATCGTCGACGCGGGCCTCCGATCCCCTTCGGAAGCCGCAGCCGCGCTCGAGATGGGGTGCGACGCGGTCCTCGTGAACAGCGCCGTTGCGGCGTCCGGCGACCCGGTCGCGATGGCCGCGGCGTTCGCGCGGGCCGTCGGGGCGGGCAGGGACGCGCACCGGGCCGGCCTCATGCCGCAGGGCGGCGGCGCCGCCCAGGCGACGAGTCCCCTGACCACGTTCCTTTCCGCGGAGGGTTTGTGACCCCGGAACCGGTGATCCCCGCGTGGCTCGACCCTTCGCCGTGGCTGAACGGGAGGACGCCGACGTCGGCGGATGTCGAGCGGGCGCTCGGATGCGATGCGCCCGGCCCGCGGGAACTCGCCGCGCTCCTTTCCCCCGCGGCGCACCCCTTCGTGGAGGCCATGGCGCAGCGCGCTCGCGCACTTACGCAACGCCACTTCGGGCGCACCATCTCCATGTACGCGCCGCTCTACCTGGCCAACTACTGCACAAACGGCTGCGCGTACTGCGGCTTCGCCTCCGACCGCGTCCAGCCCAGGCGCCGCCTCGAGCTGTCGGAGGCGGAGGAGGAACTTGCGAAGCTGAAGGAGATGGGGTTCGAGGAGATTCTCCTGCTCACCGGGGAGCGCACCGCCCACGCCGGTTTCGATTACCTTCGCGAGTGCGTGGCGCTGGCGGCGCGGCAATTCCACGCCGTCGGGGTCGAGGCCTTCCCGATGACGACCCGCGAGTATGCCCTCCTGGCCGAGGCGGGCTGTTCCGGCGTGACGTTGTACCAGGAGACGTACGATCCGCTCCAGTACGACCGGCTCCACCGGTGGGGCCCGAAGAAGGATTACCTGGAGCGGCTGGATGCGCCGGCCCGGGCCATGGAAGCGGGGATCCGGACCGTCGGCCTGGGGGTTCTCCTCGGGCTGTCGGATCCGGTCTTCGACGCGCTCTGCCTGCTGCGCCACGCGACGCACCTGCAGCGGAATCACTGGAAGTCCGGGATCACGCTTTCGTTCCCCCGGCTGCGGCCCCAGTCGGGGAATTTCTCGGCGGCCTTCCCCGTCGACGAGGCGTGGCTGGCGCGGCTGGTGTTCGCGGTCCGGATCGTTCTCCCCGAGGTCCCGCTCCTGCTCTCGACGCGGGAGCGGCCGGAATTCCGGGACGGGATGGCCGGGCTCGGCATCTCGAAGATGAGCGCGGGGAGCCGCACGAGCGTCGGCGGCTACGGCGAGGCGGAGCCGGTGACCGAGGGACAGTTCGAGGTCAGCGACCACCGGGGCGTGCCGGAATTCTGCTCGATGCTGCGGGGCCGGGGGCTGGAGCCGGTCTTCAAGAACTGGGACTGCGTGTTCCGGGATGCGGAGGGAGACGGACATGGATGACGCGTTCGGGCTGTATCTCGTAATGACCGACCCGGTGGTCGGATACGAGGCGTGCGCGGAGGCGGCGGTCCGGTGCGGCGTCCGGTATCTCCAGCTCCGGATGAAGGGGACGCCGCGGGACGTCGTTCTCGAAACCGCCCGGCGCGTTCGCGACGTCACCCTCGGGAGCGGCACCCTTTTCATCGTCAACGACGACGTGACGGTCGCCCGGGACGTGGACGCGGACGGGGTGCACCTCGGGCAGCGCGATCTTCCGATCGAAGAGGCGCGGCGCCTGTGGCCCGTGTCGGGGAAGCGGTTCGGCCTTTCGACCCACAATGAGCGGGAAGCGCTCCTCGCGTCGCACCAGTCGCCCGACTACATCGGGGTCGGCCCGGTGTTCGCCACCCCGACCAAGGCGATCCCCGACCCGGTCCTCGGCCCCGGGCGGATGGGGTCGATCATCCGATCGGTCCCGGTGCCGGCCGTCGCCCTCGGCGGGATCGACACGGGGAACCTCGCGGAGGTCCTCCGCAACGGCGCCCGGAACTTCTGCGTCGTGCGCGCGGTCGCCAGGCGCACGGATCCGGAGGCCGCGATCCGGGAGTTGCAGGCGATCTGGCGGAAGGAAACCGGATCCGGTTCAGAGATTTGAACTATTGATGGGGCGGCGGGGCGGGATCCGGCGACCATAAAGTTTGAAGCCGCTTGAGGAAACGGCCGGATTTGCTGCAACGCCCAAAGCGTGGAACGCAGGCCATCAATCGGGCGTGATGACGAGGCGCGAACCCATCGGCGGGGGATATAATTTTTGTGCCAACTTCCAGAGAGAGCCGACGTTTTCCTCCCGATCCCTGTTCCGGCGGTCCACCAGCTTCCCGACAGGCTCGCTGACTTGCCGGATGTAATCGAAATGATAGACCGTATAGGTCCTCACACTCCGGTCTCCCCGGACGGAAGACGCGATGGGAGAATCAGTCTCCTGCCTACTATGGATTTCGGTCATAAAATCCCGTATTTCATGGTGAATCTATTTCTCCCTCATCGATTGTCTCTACCCGTTACTTTCATGGTGTACTTCTCCCCGACCCAGGTTACTTTGGTGTCCAACCCAACCGAGAACCCCATGTGATATCCGATGGAAAATGCCAAAGCGGTGAACATGATTACCAACACTAATGTGACCAATACATCTACGAATTTTCCGAAAGAACCCCATAATGTTTTCATGGCTCCTCCCTGTGATTGGTGCCAGATCGGTTCAGTTTCCCCCTTACTGGTCAATTCCATTCATGGCGGAGAGAAAAGCCTCTCTTGGCTTAACGGCAAAATTCAAGCCAATACATGGGGTCGCCGTAATTGCCCAAAATAACGGGTGATAATTTCTTAAAGATTGGTTGCCACGGAAATGTAATCGCCTTATTGGGAAAATATTTTCCCGTTATGGATGCATAATACCCGTCAGAGAAGGAACCGAAGGGGATGTGAAGCCGGAAAAGGGGGCGCGAGGGATGGAAGAAAAAGACAAGGTGCTCCAACTCCTCAATGCGGAAATGAAGGTCGAACGGCAACTTGAGAGACTGGAGGACGTGCAGACGCTGACGGAGATAATCCGGTATTATCGTCAAAAACGTGCGCGATCCTCCGAGATCGCCCTCGCCATCGTCAAGTTCGTGAAGGAGGGCTGAAAGGAAATGGGGCTACGGTTCAACCCGTACCCCCTTGGTAATCGAGTGGCGGTCCCAGGGGCGTTCGAACCCCCGTTTTCGCCGTGAGAGGGCGATTAATACCCTTCCGTGCCTTTCCTTACCTATCCCGCCTTATACGATGTAACAATCCTAAATTATTGAATAATAAGCGTATATATTCGCAACTCTATTAATTTCTTGATCTTCCCGTTTTCCTTCTCTAAGGAGGGGTTTTCTTCCCGGCCTTCTTATGCGTTCTCCTGAAAAGGGGTATCGAGCCAACGGCCCTCGGAGGATTCCTCCGGGGGCTTTCAATTTGATTCTTATCGAGCTACCAATATAACCATCTAAGAGTTGTGGCCATTCCCCCGTCGGGTGCGTATTAAGGTGCGGATAATCACTCACGTCACCGATGTAAAACTCGGGCTGTCCCGGTGTGATAACGTGACTCTATGAACGGCCCATTACTGATCAGTCTTCTGCCCCCGGAACAGACCTGGGACTCCCCAGTCGCTATTTCCGGCCACACTTCATTCGTCGCCATTCTCCTACTGATCGGTTTCCTCCTGTCCCTATTGCTGCGTCATCCGGGTCATTGACCCGTCCACAGATCGCCAAGGCGCAACGGTTGTCGCGGGAGTGGAAGCCGAAGAAGGAGCGGTGAAGAAACGCAAGTGGCGCGAACTGCTCGGGCGGTACACCTTCGGACTTCAGGAATAGGGGGAACATACGGTGCGCGAACGTCTGTTGCTCGGTCTCGGTCTCGTCGGCGCGGCGATGGTCTTCTCTGCTATTGCTGTAGGCCGCAGTGGTTCCAAGTCAATCCCCTGCCCGATATGCAGACGGATAGACTATCTGGCATTAGTTGATCCAATCGGGACTCATCTGTGCAAGGCAGTTCTATGGAACTGCCAGTGCGGAAATACACGGGCAGTCTTGATAAACCGTTACACTCCACGGGTGCTTATCGAGAAGGCGTTAGCCCGAGATGCAGTATCGGACCAACCGTGAACCCCGCCGGGAGAAGGCGGTGTGAACGACGATCGTGAACACCCCGAACATACCCCGCACGTGAACGAGGTTGGCGCAGGAATGGAAGCCGATGAAGGAGAAGTGAACAGCCGGAAGTGGCGCGGCCTGCTCGGGCGGTACATCTCTGGGTTGAATGAAGCAGAATAACCTTCTCCCACAAGTAGACCAGAACAGCGCCGTCCCGTCAGACCACCACACTTCCGTGCGGCAACTCCTGCAGGGGCATCCAATGGGTAGTAGATCATCGGCTGTGCGTCTACCACTTCCAGACGATCCCGCATGGATCGACTTCGTTGATGACGATTTCATTCAGGCCGTCGTTGAGGTGGGCGCGGAACTGCCGGATGCTGACGATGCGCCCCCAGGAGGGTCGATCTTCCCCGGAGCGGGGAATCCCCCGCCCTTGAGGGGTGCGAGGTGAGTGTTGAACGGAAGAAGAAGCCGGAGTGGATCACCGGAGCGAGGAGTGCTTACCTTTCTTGTGTCGCAAAAAAATGGCACCAACAATTATCGATATTCCAATGAGCACCAATGCCTCCGGGTTGGAGATGATGGAGGAGGATGTTCCGACGGCAATAACACCGACGACCACTCCTGCAATCGAAAATAA
>Ga0075307_1000181_pt1 | contig 10579 bp, 6 predicted proteins | sample Joice_ThreeSqA_D_2_FD_120058 | JGI IMG/M metagenome (GOLD analysis project Ga0075307, IMG submission 120058) | Natural and restored wetland microbial communities from the San Francisco Bay, California, USA, that impact long-term carbon... | ecosystem: Environmental > Terrestrial > Soil > Wetlands...
AGCCTCTCAAAACCCATCTGAGACCCACTTACATTTTGGTAGCGGTTCGCCGTAACCACCACCTCCTCCAATGGGATCAGGGTTCTCTTCATGGAGAGGGCCAGCTCCCCTCCTGAATGCACGATCATTGTGAAGCGGAGCGGTTCCATTCCCATACTGTTGCACGCTACCTCGTAACTGCCTGTCTTAAGGATCAGGTTGAAAAATCCTTCCGAATTGGTAGATGCTCCGGTTTTTAGGGCCTCTATATACAAAGTGGCTCCTATAAGCGGTTCACCACTCTCTATGTCGTCGATTTTACCATTGATCAATACTCTTGTCCCCGTGGGAACTGAATTTTCTGATCCCACATAAATGGTCTCCGGCACAAGGGCTTTCCTTCCATTGATATACTTCTGTTCAGCTGTGGTAATCTCTGCTTCATCCTGCTCAGGCGCTACAGTATCTTCCGATTCTGAATTTAAATTGTATTCAGGAAGTCCGGACAACAGCCTGATCGAATCCGTCAGGAACAGATGATTCCAGTCATCCAGAAAGTAGTAGAGTCTCAGAGGCTGAAGGATCGAGTCAAGCGTGGAGAGAAGGGGAAGTCCGGTTCCTGAAATAGTCACCCTGATATCCCTTACCCAGGAGTCCCGGTAATAAAAAGTAATCCCGGTCTGGGCCTTCATGGCTGCTGCAAATTCAGGAAAAACAACCTCTTCGAAATGACCGCTGAACTTGATTGTATTCTCCTGGCTCACGAGCTTTTGAAACAGTCCAAGGAAACAGATCAGGAATATGAATGAGATCCGTTTCATAACGATTTTTCCATTTCGTATAGCAGAAGGGCCCCTTTAATCATCTCTACAGCATTTTGAACTGAAGGCTGTCTAAAGGAGTATTTCTGCTGTTTCAGATGCTTGGATACGCTTCTGCGCATCTTTTCCGGAAAAATCGCTAAAAAAGTCTTTCGGTTATGAAACGGTGTTAGTAGGTGTTCCAGCATCAGCCAGTATTCGATCTCTGCCTGAGAGAACTCATAATCTCTGGAACTACTGTGGGAAATCCTCAATTCCTTTCTCCAACCAATATAGCCTGTACTTCTTCCTGATGACACAACCAGACAGTATAATGGTGCTTCGTCCGGAAACTGCATGCGTTTGAAATTGTACCCTTCCATCGAGAACGAAGGCATCAATTCGGGGACCGACATATACTGGTTCAGGTTACCTTCTATTGTTCTGTACTCTATTTCAACCTTCTGTGAGTAGAGATTGTACCGGAGCAAAACAGGTTCATACAACTGATTATTGACATGCACAGAGCCGGCCCTGAACCTGCTGTCCAGGAAATAGGGATCCCCGTCTATTCTTCCGTAGTGGTTGCTGAACTGGATCCCGTTAACCAGCTCCTGGTCGGTGCCAAATGTCCGGGCTACCAGTTCAGTATATGTGGCCTGCCCATCCAGGGCCGTCACCGTAACGGCAAAGAGGATGCAGATGATCAGTGATGCTTTCGGCATGGTGTGCAATTCACCCACAATATATATAAGTTTAGTTCAATCCTGAAATAAATAATCCTTCCGCCATCATGTTATTTTTTTTTACTTAATTAGATAACCGGAACCGGGAAAGGGAATTACCGGTCATAAATCCACTAACCCGTATGCAGAAGATTATCTGTTTTGTAATGCTGGCCTCACTGGGAACGATGGCGCTTTCACAACCACACTGGGAGACCATGGTGAAAGCTGATGACAGCTGGAACTATCTGATAGGTGATTCGGAACCTCCTGTCACCTGGTACACCAGTGACTTTGACGACGGATCATGGACAACGGCAAAAGGCAGCTTCGGTTATGGGGATGGGGATGACTCCACCGTCCTGTCCATCCTGTATTCACTATATATCAGGCATGCCTGTTCAATAAGCGACAGATCCCTGATAGACAGCCTGATACTGGATATTGATTACGATGATGCCTATGTGGTATACCTGAACGGCACCATGGTATCCAGATCGTATAATGTCGCAGTGGATTTCCCGCCTTATAACTACACTCCTGACATTGACCAGGAGGCGGTTATGTATAATGGCGGTCAACCGTCTCGTGTGGCCATACCAAAGAGTCTTCTTCTGGATGGAGAGAATATGATTGCTGTTCAGGGGATCAATGTGAATCCCACATCCAGTGACTTCTCGCTGGCTCCCTTTTTTCAGGTGAAGATTGATGCCGGCGGGATCGTCTATAATGACGTGCCCGGTTGGTTTGAGGATCCCGATGCGGCGTTTGAAAGCAATCTTCCCATCATCGTGATTGAAACATTGAATGGACAGCCGATTCCGGATGAACCAAAAATAACTGCCCATATGGGTATCTCTGACAGTGAAACCGGGTTGAATTATTATCCAGGAACCTATAATGATTACGATGGTAACATTGGAATTGAGCTAAGAGGAGCAAGTTCGCAGATGTATGCCAAAAAAGGCTATGCGCTGGAAACCCGCCTCGAATACGGTGAAAATAATAATGTCCCGCTATTGGGGATGCCCGTCGAAAATGACTGGGTACTGCATGGTCCCTATTCGGATAAATCACTTATCAGAAATGTGCTGGCTTATCAGTTTGCAAGGGAGATGGGGCAATATGCTCCCAGGACCAGACTGTGTGAGCTTTTCATTAACAATACCTATTCAGGGGTCTATGTGCTGATGGAGAAGATCAAGAGAGATACCTTCCGTCTTGATATCGGCAAACTCGAGCCCCAGGAAATATCAGGCAGGGACGTCACCGGGGGATATATCTTCAAACTGGATAAACGGGATGATGATGAAGACTTCTGGGTCTCCCCCTATCCGTCCATAGACGGAACTGAAATCCAGTTAATTTATAACTATCCTGAATCCGGGGTGATGGCCCCGGAGCAAAAAATATATATTAGGGATTTTGTGACTGATTTTGAAGATGCGCTGGCCGGAGACCACTTCTACGATCCGGTTCTGGGCTACAAACCCTATATCGATATGCAGTCCTTTATCGATTTCTACCTGGTGAACGAGCTGGCCAAGAATGTGGATGGCTATCGGATCAGTACCTATTTACATAAAGATAAAGACAAACTGGATAGGGTAAGCCCCATAAAAGCAGGGCCTGTCTGGGATTTCAACTTTGGTTTTGGAAATGCTGATTATTACAATGCCTCCGTCACGTCGGGGTGGGAATGCGAGCTTCACATTCCAGGAGATTACTGGTCAAACCCCTTCTGGTGGATCAAATTAAGAAAGGATCCTGATTATTTCAACCAGCTGGTAGATTCCTGGCAGGGATACCGGACAAGCATCTTATCGGATAACCGGGTGGATTTTGTCATCGATTCGCTGACTACCCTGCTGGCCGATGCCCAGGAGCGTAACTTCAACGCGTTCCCGATTCTGAACCAATATGTCTGGGCAAACAATTATGTAGGGGGCACTTATGAGAATGAAATAACCTACCTGAAGAACTGGATCTTTGACCGGATGGCCTGGATGGATGACCAGCTCGATTACCACAAGTTCCCCTATTCGGTTCACGCTGCTGATGTCCTGGATGGAATAGATCTGCAAATTTTCCCCAATCCTGTTGTCAATGAAATGAATATTCTCCTTTATGCTGACAGGCCCTGTGAATTGCAGATAGAGGTCTATAATACACTTGCCCAAAAAACCTACCAGGCGGACCTGAACCTGACTAATGGTTCACAAACCCTCCATTTTGATGCAGGAATGGTAGAGCAGGCCATGCCCCAGCCAGGTATGTATTACCTGAATATTATAATAGATGGGGTTCCTTCAGGGGCCAGGAGGATCATGAAACTCGGCGAATAATAGTCTTATACTTTAGCACATAACCTTATAAACGCACCCACCATGAACAGAATACTATTTGTACCACTCTCAGCAGCATTGCTGCTTCTTACCATGCATTTCAATGCAGCAGGCCAGGATCAATGGATCAGTCTATTCGATGGAGAAACACTGGATGGATGGACCGTGCACAGCGGTCATGCGCTCTACAGCGTCGAGGAGGGTGCCATAGTGGGACAATCCGTCCCCAACAGTCCCAATTCCTTCCTCTGCACCAACCGTGAATTCGGCGACTTTATCCTTGAATTCGATGTATTGCTTGAGGATAATGAACTGAATTCAGGAGTGCAGTTCCGCAGCCGTATTGCACCTCAGGAGCTGGTCTTCTGGTTCAGGGACGAGCAGGGTAATTACCAGCCTGTCACAATCCCTTCCGACAGGGTGTACGGATACCAGGTCGAGATTGCTTCAAACGGAGCCTCCGGAGGTGTGTATGACGAGGCCAGGCGTGCCATGTTACCCTGGTGGCCCGTGGAGGGCTCTGGGGAGAGCCGGGCTTTCAAAAATGGACAATGGAATGCATACCGGATCGAGTGCCGGGGGGACGCCATCAAGACCATCATTAACGGGGTGGTTGTGACAGATTTCAGGGATGCACTGACCGACCGGGGGATCATCGGACTCCAGGTACACGATGTGGGCGATAATGCCACCCCCTATCGGGTAAGGTGGAGGAACATCAGGCTGTTACCGCTCGATTAGTTTTTAATCCTATTTTAATACCTGCTTCATTTGAGATTAATAGGCTTCAGGTAGTTTCAAAGCCTGTACCAACATTAATTTTATCATGTCAAAAACATTTAGAATGCATGCTGATTTCGAACAAAAATTCAAAAGAAAAGGAAAGGATCGAAGGTTAAAAACCGCTGTCCTCATTATTTTGATACCATTGATGTTCTCATCCTGCGTAGCAAAGAAGAAACTGACCAGGGAACAGGAAAGAATAATGGGCTTTTCAGAACAGCTGGCAGATTGCCAGGCCCAAAGCAACGACCTTAAAGGTCAAAACAAAGACCTGTCCAATACCATTCTGCAACTTGAGACACAATTGTCAAATGAAAAAAACAATGCCGCACTACAGGAGAAACAGCTGGAATATTTCAGAAATACCAATACAAATCTGCTTGACCGTCTGGCTGACCTTTCAGTAGTAAGCAAATCAGGTGCTGAAAGTATCAAGAAATCACTTGAAGCGTTAAACGGCCAGAACATGTATATCAGGGACCTGACCTCATCCATTCGTCAGAGGGACTCGATCAACCTGGCACTGGTCATGAATCTGAAACGGTCACTCGCTGATGTGGACGATGAAGATATCACCATTGAAGTGAAGAAAGGAGTGGTTTATATCTCCATTTCTGATAAAATGCTATTTAAATCCGGAAGTGCCGTGATCAGTGCAAATGCGGACGCTGTACTGGGAAAGATCGCAAGGGTACTCAATGACCATAAAGATCTCGAGATTCTGGTTGAAGGTCATACCGACAATGTTCCCATTTCTACCGACTGCATGGTTGACAACTGGGACCTCAGTGTAAAACGGGCCACCTCTGTGGTGAGGGCCCTGCAGACAAAACATGGTATTGCGCCTGATCGGATGACCGCCGGGGGAAGATCGGAATATATTCCCAAAGAGACCAATACCACCCCGGAAGGAAGACGGGCCAACAGGCGAACTGAAATCATTATATTACCTGAACTGGACCAGTTCTTTCAGCTTCTTGAGCCCTCCGCGGATATTGAAAACTAAAAGAATCTAACAGGATATCAGAATCTGCTCTATGGTAAAGGTCCCTTAGAGCAGATTTTTCTAATTTTATAGTATAAAAAGGGGAAATGAAGATCCTTCTAGTTGAAGACGAACCGAAAGTGGCAGACTTTATTAAAAAGGGTCTTGAGGAGCAGGGGTATGAATTACAGGTGGCCTTTGACGGACAAATTGGGGAAAGGCTTGCATTAAAAGAAGCCTGGGACTTGATGATCATTGATGTAATATTGCCGTATATCAACGGATTCGAACTTTGCAGGCGTGTTCGAGAGAAAGGTATCGACACCCCTGTCCTGATGCTCACAGCCCTTGGGACCATGGAAGATAAGATCGTAGGTTTTGATGCGGGGACAGACGACTACCTGGTGAAACCATTTGAATTTGCCGAACTCCTGGCAAGAATAAAAGCACTGGTAAAACGAAGATCAGGATCCATTCAAACATCCGGCGGGATCACTGTTGGTGATCTTCACCTGGACCTGGATAAGAAAATGGCCACCCGGGGGGACAAAAACATCGAGCTGACCTCCAAAGAGTTTACCCTGCTTGAATTTTTAATGAAGAACAGTGGTAAGGTGGTTTCCCGGGCTGAGATTGCTGAAAAAGTATGGGAGATCACTTTTGATACGGGAACCAATATCATCGATGTCTACATCAATATCTTAAGAAAAAAGATCGATAAGGATTTTGAAACCAAATTAATACAGACTCGAATTGGACTGGGATACAGTATAAACGTACCGTGATGGAGATCCGAAAGAGGTTGTCTTACCAGTTTATTGCCATTTTTGCACTGATACTTTTTATATCATTCCTTACCATCTATTTACTTTTTGCCAGTATAAGGAAGGCTGATTTCTATGATCGTCTGGGAAGCAAAGCCACCATGGTTGCACAGATGTTGATTGAATTTGACGAAATCGATGCTGAATTGCTCAAAAGGATCGAATCCAACAATCCCTTGAGCCTGCCCAACGAAAAGATTGTGATCTACGATAATCAGGATCACATTTTATACAGCACTGACTATATTTTACAACTGAATATCTCGACAGCATTAATCAAAAATGTCAGGCTCAACGGAGATATTCATCTTTCACAATATCCGTTCGAGATCCTGGGTCAGTTTTATACCAGTAATAACGCCCGGTTAGTGGTTTTTGCAGCCGCAACAGATATTTTCGGATTGAGAAAGCTCAAACGTCTTCGGCTGATCCTGTTGTTTGTATTTATCCTGAGCCTGGTTATTGTCTTTTTTGCAGGAAGGATCTTTGCCACAAGGGCCCTTCAGCCTATTTCCGATATCATGACGCAGGCAGAGACCATTGGGGTTTCGAATCTTGATAGCCGGATTGATGAGGGTCCGGGAAATGATGAGCTCACGCAGCTCGCCCGAACCTTTAACCGAATGCTGGACCGTCTCGAAATAGCATTTTTAACCCAGAAGAACTTCATTGCCAACGCTTCCCACGAATTACGCACCCCGCTAACCGTTATTACCGGGCAACTGGAGGTGATCCTGATGAAGGAAAGAAGCAATGATGATTACAGGAATACCATTCTCTCTCTCCTGGATGATATCAAGAACCTGAATCAGATTTCCAACAGGTTACTGTTATTGGCTCAAACCAGTTCCGAGTTTCCTGAAACAGGTTTTGAACAGGTCCGGATCGATGATACCATCTGGCAGGCAAGAAATGAGATCCTGAAAAGACAAAATCAGTACTCGATAAGGGTACATTTCTCAGAAGAGATTGATAATGAAGATAAACTTACGGTCACAGGCAGTGAATTATTGCTTAGAACCGCCATGTTAAACCTGATCGATAATGGCTGTAAATACTCTGATGATCATACTGTTGACGTAAATCTGAGCAATAACGACGAAGAACTGATCATACGTTTCTCCGATAAAGGAATTGGAATTCCAGGGGAGGAGATGGAACTTATATTCCAGCCCTTCTACAGGGCTAACAACGCCAAAAGAATAAAGGGCCATGGAATTGGTCTGTCGCTGGTAGAAAAAATAATTGCACTTCACGAGGGAGTCATTGATGTTACCTCTGTCATCGATAAAGGAACAGAAATCTCCATTCGACTTTCTTCTTCGAAGAATTCAATGAAGCCACATAGATAAAAATATATAACTGGTCATTAACTTTGGAAAATGTATCAACCACATCATACCATCCATAAACTGATAAGATTGCTGATCGCACATCTGGCCCTGCTGCTGATATTTCCACGGCCAGCATACTCTCAGCAGATTTCAAATACGGAGATCCAGAGAAGGATTGCAGCCTACAAAGCCGACACCCGGGGACCCTACAAAGAGATCAGGTGGTACTGCAAAGACGGAACCATCCTGCCTCCCCAGGAAAGATGTCCCGAACCCGGAGGTGTTCAAAGGGCCAGGCACAAGGATGAAGTCAATGCTTTATCAGCCAGCAATCATATATTCCTGGGACAGATACTTGCTACGACTCCACTGCCGGATTTCTGGGACCAGGAGAATTATCATTCACGGATCAAACAGTATGAGCTTGAAAAATACCTTCAATCCGTGGACAATGGATGGATACTCAGAAAAGCCCAGTTTTACAGGGGAGCCTACCAGGCCGAGGACGAAGCCAGCTGGGGTGTGGAATTCTATAAATGGTTGCTGGCTGATGACCGGGCAATCGAAGAGAACTGGTTTCTGATCAGGCAATCGATGAAGGATGTCCCTCATCTGGGCGATGATAACCTCACACAGAATATACGTTCTCTTTCAAAGATTATTTCTGATACGTTTCCCCCGTTTCTGGATCTGAGGGTAAAAATTCACGGTCAGCCCGATAGTTACGACGTGCAAAAGGTGGAGCAGTTCAGGGAGAGTCATAAAAGTAAACTGGATGAAGATCTGCTGGTAAAGTTTGACAGACTGATCAGTGACATGAGAACACTTTATAAACCGGTTGATCTGAACTCACTCAATAAATATCTCAAACAGTTGTCGCCTGAATCTGCTCTCTGTAAAGAACTCCTTGCAGCACTCGTTGATTATGGCACAACGGACAGAGAAGATGAAAAAATAGAGATACTCTCGCATATACTTTATATGTTGAGGGAAGAGGCCCTTTCGCTAAAAAACCCCGGAGAAGGGATGGCTTCCATGGATCTCTCCATTGCAGTTGAACAACTTCTCATGAGGGAATCATCGAATATAAGCGGAATGAGTCTTGAGTCGCAGCTCGAAATCATCTCATCCCTGGGTATGGCCTGTGCGGGTTGTGGCTACATAGAAATGTGGGAATGGGAGCAACTCGCCACGATGGTCCGGCCACCTCAAAACAAAGAGGTCCCGCTGGAGTTCCTACTGGATTTCTTTGAAGCAGGAAGAAGGCTCACTGAATGGGGAACAGGAATGTTCAGGGCCCATTATAATGAGGAGGTGGAAAGATTCGGTGGGTTTGAACCGCTGGCTAACGGTTTTATCGATGACAGGGTCAGATCTTCCCTGCTGTTGTCTTTTGGTAATTTGATTGATCTGCTGGCAAACAGCCTGGCAACTTACAGGCCGGACTCGAACCATGTGATGAATATTCATGGACAATCCGGCATCCGGGGATTGAATCCCGGGTATGCCGCAGGTGAGCTGGTTGTAGTATCAGGACAGACCACTGATCTTGATGTTGAAAAGGATAAGATCTATGTCTTTAGCAGACCACCCTCGGACCTGAAACCGGTTGCAGGCATTGCTACTGTATCTGAAGGGAACATGGTCTCGCATGTACAGCTTCTGGCCCGTAATCTGGGCATCCCGAACGCCGTTCTCTCACCACAGAACCTGGAGGATCTGAAAGCCTTTTCAGGACAAGTTGTATTTTATGCTGTATCCCCCGGTGGATCTGTAGTTCTGACGACTCTGGATCAAATCAGCCAGGAGGAGAAAAAATTGATTGAGGCAAAACAACGTAGCCAGGAAAAGGTCGCTGTACCGGTGAAAAAGGTAGACCTGAAACAGAAAAAGATCATCCCGCTCAGTGAGATATCAGCCCGGTCATCCGGTGTGCTGTGCGGCCCTAAAGCTGCCAACCTGGGTCAACTGAAAGTGCTTTTTCCCAATCATGTGGTGAACGGTATTGTGATCCCCTTTGGGATTTTCAGGATGCATCTCGATCTGACCATGCCGGGAGAGGACATTACATACTGGCAGTATCTTAACAGGCTCTTTGACCGAGCAGATCAGATGCGTTTGAACGGATCAAGCGATGAAGCAGTGGAATCTTATGTACTGAAAGAACTGGACTACTTCCGGAAATCCATTAAGGAGATCCGGTTGATGGAGGATTTTCTGACTGACCTGAAAAACAGTTTCATTTCCAATTTTGACCGCGAAATAGGCAAGCAGCCCGTCTTTCTCAGAAGCGACACCAATATGGAGGATCTGAAGGAATTTACAGGTGCCGGTCTGAACCTGACCGTGTTCAATGTGGTGGATTATGAGTCTATTCTTCAGGGAATCAGAGATGTATGGGCATCCCCTTATACAGAGCGCAGCTACCGATGGCGTCAGCAATACCTGCTGAATCCGGAAAATGTGTTCCCCTCTATCCTGATCATACCCACGGTGGACGTGGAGTGCTCCGGGGTAATGGTTACAAAGGGTATCAGTGATCAGAAGGAGAATGATCTGACCGTCGCCTTTAACCGCGGAGCCGGTGGGGCAGTTGATGGTCAGGCCGCCGAGACCTATTTGTTGAAGGATAACGGTGAAAACGTGCTCATTTCGCCTGCAAGGGAACCCTCCTATAACAGGCTTCCTTCCACGGGGGGATCAGAGCGACACTATACAGTATTTAATGAACCGGTGCTGAACAGGCAAAAGATTGATGACCTCAGGGTCATTGCCGGAGAGATCAGAAAACAATTGCCACATAC
>Ga0075307_1000187_pt1 | contig 10336 bp, 18 predicted proteins | sample Joice_ThreeSqA_D_2_FD_120058 | JGI IMG/M metagenome (GOLD analysis project Ga0075307, IMG submission 120058) | Natural and restored wetland microbial communities from the San Francisco Bay, California, USA, that impact long-term carbon... | ecosystem: Environmental > Terrestrial > Soil >...
ATTGAACTTAAAATAATTCCTGTTATTTGCGGTTCGGCTTTTAAAAACAAAGGTGTTCAGAAGCTTCTTGATTCTGTAATTGATTTTCTCCCATCACCGGTTGATTTCAAAGAAATTGAAGCTCATCATATTGGAATTAATGACAAAGTAAAAAGAAAAATTGATGATAAGGAAAAATTTATTGCACTTGCTTTTAAAATAATGAACGATCCTTTTGTGGGTAAGCTAACATTTTTCAGAGTTTATTCAGGAGTGTTGAAATCCGGTTCTTATACATATAATGCAGTAAGCGAGAAGAAAGAACGAATTAGCAGATTATTACAAATGCATGCTAATCATAGAGAAGAAATTGAAGAAGTCAGAGCAGGAGATATTGCTGCTGCAGTTGGGTTAAAACATACTAAGACAGGTGATACTCTATGTTCTGAAGATGATCCGGTATTATTGGAAAAAATAATATTCCCTGAACCAGTAATACAAATCGCGATTGAACCTAAAACAAAAGCTGATCAGGATAAACTTTCTGATGCTCTTACCAGGTTATCTGATGAAGATCCGACTTTTAGAGTAAAAGTTGATGATGAAACAGGACAGACATTAATAAGCGGAATGGGTGAACTTCACCTTGAAATTCTTGTTGACAGAATGAAAAGAGAATTTAAAGTAGATGCAAACGTTGGTAAACCTCAAGTTGCTTATAGAGAAACTATCTCTCAGACAGTAAATTCAGAAGGTAAATTTGTTAAACAATCCGGTGGACGTGGTAAGTATGGGCACGTTTGGATTGAACTTGGTCCTAATGAGCCAGGTAAAGGATATGAGTTTATTAATGGAATAGTGGGAGGCGTTGTTCCTAAAGAGTTTATTGCTCCGGTATCTGCCGGTATTCAGGAGGCTATGAGAAACGGTGTAGTTGCAGGTTTTCCTGTTGTAGATATTAAAGCTAAACTTTATGACGGTTCATATCATGACGTTGATTCTGATGAAATATCCTTTAAAGTGGCCGGATCTATTGCATTTAAGGAAGGCGCAAAAAAAGCAAAGCCTCTGTTATTAGAACCAATAATGGATGTTGAGGTTGTAACACCGGAGGAATATTTAGGTGATGTTATGGGCGATCTTAATTCACGTCGTGGAAAAATCGAGGGATTTACTGCAAGAAAAGATGCCCAGGTAATTAAAGCACGGGTTCCTTTGGCTGAAATGTTTGGATATGCAACTATCTTGCGTTCAATGACCCAGGGACGTGCAATATATACAATGCAATTTGAATTTTATCAGGAAGTACCTAAATCAATTGCTGATGAAATAGCGGAAAAAACACTAGGTAAAAAATCGGTAACAGCATAAAAAATTATAAATAAATAATAATTGAAGGAGAAATTAGATGGCAAAAGAAAAATTTGATAGGAGTAAGCCTCACGTTAACGTAGGTACAATTGGTCACGTCGATCATGGAAAAACTACATTAACAGCTGCCATCACAATGGCTCTTAGTAGAAAGGGTCTATCTGAAGTTAGAACATTTGATAGTATAGATAATGCACCGGAAGAAAGAGAAAGAGGTATTACGATTGCTACAGCTCACGTTGAGTATTCTACTGAAAAAAGACACTATGCACATGTTGACTGTCCGGGTCACGCAGATTATGTTAAAAACATGATAACTGGCGCTGCCCAGATGGATGGTGCTATTCTGGTGGTTGCTGCAACTGATGGTCCTATGCCTCAAACACGTGAACATATACTTCTTGCACGCCAGGTTGGTGTTCCAAGAATTGTAGTATTTATGAATAAAATTGATATGGTTGATGACCCTGAACTAATTGAGTTAGTAGAAGTTGAACTAAGAGATCTTTTAAACTCTTACGAATTTCCTGGAGATGAAATTCCTATTATTAAAGGATCAGCTCTTCAGGCTTTGGAAGCAGCTACTTCTAATGCACCACTAGATGATCCAAGATTTACTTGTATTTGGGAACTGATGGATGCAGTAGATAGTTATATTCCTGTTCCACAGAGAGATACAGATAAGCCATTTATTATGCCAGTTGAGGATGTTTTCTCTATTACGGGTCGTGGTACGGTTGCAACAGGTAGAGTTGAAAGAGGTCAGGTTAAGATCCAGGAAGAAGTAGAACTTATTGGTCTTGGCGTTCACAAAAAGACTGTTGTTACAGGTATAGAAATGTTCAGGAAAGAACTTGATGCGGCTATGGCTGGTGACAATGCCGGTATATTACTGAGGGGTGTAGATAAAAATGAAATTGAAAGAGGAATGGTTTTGGCCAAAACAGGAAGTATCACCCCACACAAAAAATTTGAAGGTGAAATTTATATTCTGTCCAAAGATGAAGGTGGAAGACACACACCTTTCTTTAATGGTTACAGACCTCAGTTTTATTTTAGAACAACCGATGTTACCGGTGTTGCTACACTTCCACAAGGAACAGAAATGGTTATGCCAGGTGATAGAGTTATGCTTTCTGTTGAATTGATCTCTGAAATAGCAATGGAAGAAGGATTACGTTTTGCTATTCGTGAAGGCGGAAGAACAGTCGGTGCAGGTGTAGTTACCAAAATTAATGAATAGATAAATTATTGATGACAGAAGGGAGTTATTAACTCCCTTCTGTTTGCATAGTTTTTAAGGAGTTAAATAAAGTGCCCGGTCAGAAAATAAGAATAAAATTAAAATCGTACGATCATATTCTGATCGATAAATCTGCTGAAAAGATTATTAAAACTGTTAGAAGCACAGGAGCTGTCGTGTCAGGACCTGTACCCCTTCCAACAAGGCGCACTGTTTATACTGTTTTAAGATCTCCTCACGTTGATAAAAAATCTCGTGAGCAATTTGAAACAAGGGCACATAAAAGAATAATAGATATTCATAATTCAAACAACAAAACCGTCGATTCGTTAAGTAAATTGGACATTCCGGCGGGTGTTGATATAGAAATTAAACTTTAAAGTTATCGGGAGATATGATGTCCGGGTTAATCGGTAGAAAATTGGGAATGTCAAGCGTGTTCGACGGTCAGGGAGAACAAATTCCTGTTACTGTTATTCAGGCCGGACCTTGTAAAGTTGTTTCTATAAAGACAACGGATAAAGATGGTTACGAAGTGCTTCAACTTGGATTTAGCGAGAGAAAAGAAAAAAATGTTTCCAAACCGGTTTTAGGACAATTTAAAAAGAATAGCTTATCTCCAAGTTTACTTTTAAGAGAATTTAAATTTCCGGCTATTGGCGATTTTAAAATAGGTGATGAAGTTAAAGTAGATATTTTTAAAGAAGGTGAAAAAATAAAAGTTACTGCCAAGAGTAAAGGAAAAGGTTTCCAGGGCGTTATGAAAAGACATGGCTTTGGTGGAGTTGGTGGAACTACTCATGGACAGAGTGACAGGTTAAGGGCACCAGGTTCGATTGGAGCGAGCTCTTATCCGTCAAGAGTTTTTAAAGGACAAAGAATGGCTGGCAGAACTGGTTATCGAAGTGTAACAGTCTCTAATTTAAAAGTTATTAAAATTATGCTTGAAGAAAATCTCATCCTGGTTAAAGGTGCCGTCCCAGGTGCTATTAATTCAATTGTAGAATTGAAAAAAAAGTAATTATAAAAAATGAAACTCGATATTTATAAAATAGATGGTAAGAGCAGCGGTAAAAAGGTTGATATGTCGAAAGATATTTTTGGTATCGAACCGAATGACCATGCAATATACCTTGCAGTAAAAACTTATCTTGCAAACAAGAGACAGGGTACACATAAATCATATGCGCGTGGCGAGATAAGAGGTGGAGGTAAAAAACCATGGAAACAAAAAGGAAGAGGCGGTGCACGTGCTGGTACAAGTCGTTCTCCTTTATGGGTCGGTGGAGGAAGAATTTTTGGTCCCCGTCCAAGAGATTACAGTCAAGGTATTCCTAAAAAAGTAAAAAGCCTTGCAAGAAAATCCGCTTTCAGTTATAAGGTGAAAGATGAACAAGTCATTGTTGTTGAGGATTTTAATTTCGAGGTATCAAAAACAAAAGAATTTTCAAACATACTTAAAGCATTGAATGTTGCTGGCAAAAAAGTTTTGATTCTTACAAATGGTACGCAAGAGAATGTTTATAAATCAGGCAGGAATATTCCTAAAGTAAAAATACTTGAAGCAAATAAAGCCTCGACTTATGATATTCTAAATAACCAGGTTTTGATTTTACAGAAAAGTGCTGTTGATGTAATCAATGGATCTTTCGGAAACGGCAATTCGGAGGAATAATATGCATAATATTCTAATAAGACCATTGATAACCGAAAAAATGACAAACATTTCAGCAGTTCAGAATAAATTTGGTTTTATTGTTAATCCAAAGGCAAACAAAGTTGAGATTGCAAAAGCTATCGAGCAAAAATTTAATGTGCATGTAATTGATATAAAAACTTTAAGACATAAAGGTAAAACCAAAACTCAATTCAGAAAAAGCGGCAGGTTTGTAGGAAGAACTTCAAAATATAAAAAAGCTGTTGTTACTCTTAAAGAAGGAGAAACAATAGAATTATTTGAGCAAGTATAGATTTTAGTGGAACTTAATAATGGCAATTAAAAAATTAAAACCGGTTACTCCCGGAACAAGATTCAGATCAAATTCAAAATTTGATGAAATAACGAAAGAGCAGCCGGAAAAATCTTTAACTGTAGCTTTAAGAAAAACCGGCGGCAGAAATAATCATGGTCGTATAACCGCGCGCCACATTGGCGGCGGACACAAGCAAAGATACCGCATCATAGATTTTAAAAGAGATAAGCATAAAGTTCCGGCTAAAGTTTTTTCAATTGAATATGATCCGAACAGGACTTCGAGGATAGCTTTGCTTCATTATGCGGATGGAGAAAAAAGATATATTATTGCGCCTGATGGATTAAAAGTTGGGGATACCGTTACATCCGGAACCGGCAGCGAAATAACTGTTGGTAATGCACTGCCTCTGTCTGAAATACCTTTGGGAAGTTTTGTTCATAATGTAGAGGTTAAACCAGGTAAAGGAGGACAGTTTGGAAGAAGTGCCGGTTTGTCTTTACAGCTAATGGCAAAAGAAGGAGACTATGCTCAATTGAAGATGCCGTCAGGCGAAGTAAGGATGATTAGGTTAGAATGTATGGCTACTTATGGAGTGGTTGGTAATGCAGAGCAGGAAAATATTAGCCTCGGTAAAGCAGGCAGAACGAGGTGGCTTGGTAAAAGACCTTATGTTCGCGGAGTTGCTATGAACCCGGTAGATCACCCTATGGGTGGTGGCGAAGGAAAGACTTCTGGTGGAGGTCATCCTGTCTCACCGTGGGGTCAAAAAGCTAAAGGATTGAAAACAAGAAAACATAAAAAAAGTTCTAACAAGTATATAATTAAACGTCGTAAAAAATAGTAAGAGATTATGCCTAGATCAATTAAAAAAGGTCCTTTTGTAGATTACAAGCTTGCTGACAAGATAGCCAAGCTTAATGAAATTAATCAGAAAAAAATTGTTAAGACATGGTCTCGTGCATCTACTATTACTCCTGATTTTGTCGGACATACAATTGCTGTTCATAATGGTAATAAAATGATTCCGGTTTATATTACTGAAAACATGGTAGGACATAAGCTCGGTGAGTTTGCACCGACAAGAATTTTTAGAGCACACCCAGGTACAAAAGCCGAAAAAGCTTCCCAGGTGAAAGGATAACATTTGATGGAAGCAAAAGCTATACATAGATTTTTAGGATCTTCCCCGAGAAAGATGAGACTTGTAATTGATCTGATCAGGGGAATGTCAGTTGACAAAGCATTGGAAGTTCTTCACTTTTCTCCCAAGCATGCTTCAAAAGATGCTGAGAAAGTTTTAAGATCAGCTGTTTCAAATCTGATGAACAAAGATGAAGCTACAAGAATGGAACCCGGTGATATCTTTGTTAAAGAAGCATTTGTAAATCAGGGCCCAACACAGAAGAGAATTTCACCAGCACCAATGGGTCGTGCATACAGAATAAGGAAAAGATCTTGTCATATTACAATAGTAGTCGCTACTAAAGCATAACAGGAGGTTTATTGGGACAGAAAACAAATCCTATCGGTTTAAGAGTTGGCATCATCAGAGGATGGGATTCTAACTGGTACGAAAATAAAAGTTACGCAAGCAAGCTTAAGGAAGATTCCAAGCTTAGATCATATATAAGAAACCGTCTTAAGAAAGCCGGTATTTCCAGAATTGTAATTGACAGGACTTCAAAGAACGTGATCTTAACAATACATACTTCAAGACCGGGAGTTGTAATTGGTAAAAGCGGTAAAGAGATTACCCAACTTGAACAAGAATTAAAAGAAGTTGTTGATAAAGATGTTAAAGTTCAGATTAATGAAATAAAAAGACCCGAACTCGATGCATATCTTGTTGCAGAAAATATTGCAAACCAGATTGAAGGAAGAGTTTCTTTCAGAAGAGCGATGAAAATGGCAATTACTGCGGCAATGAGAATGGGTGCCGAAGGAATCAGAATTATGTGTTCGGGAAGATTAGGTGGAGCCGAAATGGCAAGAACAGAACAGTATAAAGAAGGAAGAATACCTCTTCATACATTAAGAGCAGATATTGATTACTCTCCAGGAAGAGCAGAGACCATTTATGGTTCCATAGGAATTAAAGTTTGGATTTGCCGTGGAGAAATCCTGGGTAAGAGAGCATCGGAATAAATTAAGATAAGGCGATTTTAATATGTTAATGCCCAAAAGAGTTAAGTACAGAAAAGCCCAGCGTGGAAGAAGAGCTGGCAAAGCTTACAGAGGAGCTTCTGTTGCCTTTGGAGATTACGGCCTTAAAGCTTTGGAACCGGCATGGATAACCAGCCGGCAAATAGAGGCTTGCAGAGTTGCTCTTACAAGAAAAATGAAAAGAGATGGTAAAGTATTTATAAGAATATTTCCAGACAAACCGGTTTCTAAAAAACCTCTTGAAACCAGAATGGGAAAAGGAAAAGGTGCCCCTGAATTTTGGGTAGTTGTTATAAAACCGGGTAGGGTGATGTTCGAAGTTTCAGGTGTTTCAAAAGACTTGGCTCACGAGGCACTTAAAACATGTGCTTTTAAATTACCGATTAAAACAAAAGTTGTGTCCCGACCGGATATAATGTAGGTGCAAGAGAAATGAAAATTCACGAAATAAGAGAAATGAAAGATGACGAACTTGTAAAAAGAATCGAAGAAGAAGAAAAAAATCTTATCGATCTCAGGTTCTCGCATCAGCTTAAACAATTAACGAATACAGCTAAGATAAATCTGGCAAAAAGAGATATTGCAAAAATGAAAACAATTCTCAATGAAAGAAAAAGGACAGTGGAAAAAGTTCCTGCTGTAAATAAGGATTAGTATGGAAACACGCAGCCTGCGCAAAACAAGGATTGGAGTTGTAATTAGTAATAAAATGGAAAAGACAATTACTGTTGCAATCGAAAGAAGAGTTCCACATCCTATTTATAAAAAATATTTTAAGAAGACTACAAAGTTAATGGCTCACGACGAAAAGAGGGAATGTAACGTTGGAGATAAAGTAAAGATTATGGAAACTCGCCCTCTCAGTTTGAAAAAAAGATGGCGATTAGTAGAAATTGTGGAAAAAGCCAAATAGAAGGGTAACTGTAGAATGATTCAGGAAGAAACAAATCTTATTGTTGCCGATAATTCGGGAGCCAAAAGAGCGCGTTGTATTAGGGTGCTTGGAGGCAGTGGAAGAAATTATGCAAGTGTTGGAGATACGATAGTTGTTACCGTAAAATCGGCTATCCCGAATGGAACTGTAAAAAAAGGTGAAGTTTCAAAAGCGGTTATTGTAAGAACAAAAAAGGAAGTTAGAAGAAAAGACGGTTCTTATATAAGATTTGACGAGAATGCGGTAGTATTAATTAATCCGCAAAATGAACCGCGCGGAACACGTATTTTCGGTCCGGTTGCAAGAGAGTTAAGAGAAAAACAGTTTATGAAAATTGTTTCACTGGCTCCGGAAGTTTTATAAAAAGGTTTAATAATGAAAATAAGAAAAAACGATAATGTGGTTGTAATATCCGGTAACGATAAAGGAAAAACAGGGAAAGTATTGAAGGTATTTCCTTCAATGACAAGAGTTATAGTTGAAGGAATAAACCTGAGAAAAAGACATACTAAACCAAGTCAGAAACAACCGCAGGGTGGAATTATTGAAAAAGAAGCTCCGATTCATGCTTCTAATGTGATGTTTATTGATTCCAAAACAAATGAGGCTACAAGATTGGGTGCCCAGATTATTCTGGATGAAAAAACAGGTAAGAAAAAAAGCCAGCGCGTCAGCAAAGTAAGCGGCGAGATGGTCTAAATAAAATTTGAAGAATTATGGCAGATAAAAAAGAAAAAAAAGAAGCAGCTCCAAAACAGAAAACAAAAAAAGAAGGGGCTGATGTTTCTAAAAAGGAAAAGGAAATAAAAGTTCCTGTTCGCCTTTTTGATACTTATAAAAAGAATATAGCTCCTGAACTTTTGAAAAAATTCAGTTACAAAAGCATTATGCAGGTTCCGCGTATTCACAAAATTGTTGTTAATATGGGAGTCGGAGAAGCCGTGGCTGATTCTAAAGTGCTTGATGAAGCAGTGAAACATCTTGAATCAATAACAGGGCAAAAACCAAGCATTAGAAAAGCCAAAAAAGCTATTTCGAATTTTAAGTTACGTGAAGGAGTTAACATTGGTGCAATGGTAACTTTGAGAAAAGAAAGGATGTATGAATTTCTGGACAGACTTGTGAACGTAGCTTTACCGCGTGTAAGAGATTTCAGAGGTCTTTCTGATAAATCGTTTGACGGGAGAGGAAATTATTCTCTCGGTATAAAGGAACAGATAATCTTTCCAGAAATTAATGTTGATAAAATTACTAAAGTTCTTGGAATGGATATTACGATTGTAACTACTGCAAAGACGGATAATGAAGCTTATGAATTACTTCATGGATTTGGTGTCCCATTCAGAAAAAAAGAAATGAAAACAGCTTAACAAGAGGTTTTATGGCAAGAAAAAGCTTAATAGCTCGTGAAGAAAAAAGAAAAAAAACTTACGAAAAGTATAAGAAGCAGAGAGAGGAACTTAAAGCACAGGGTGATTACGATGCTTTACAAAAACTTCCGAGAAATGCTTCACCAGTTAGGCTGCATAACCGTTGTTTATTTACAGGAAGAGCCCGAGGGTATCACAGAAAGTTTGGTGTGTCGAGACTCGTATTAAGAGAAATGGCACTAAGAGGTGAGTTACCGGGTGTAAAGAAATCAAGTTGGTAAAAGGAGAATTTTATTTATGCCAGTAACAGATCCGATATCAGATTTTTTAACAAGAGTTAGAAATGCTTCCAAAGCCAGGAAGTTGCGAGTCGATATTCCGGCTTCAAAAATGAAAAAGAATCTTGCTGAAATATTGAAAACACAAAAATTTATCAATGACTATTCTGTAGTTGAGGATAATAAACAGAATATTTTAAGATTAGAATTAAAATATTCAAACGGTAACCCGGCAATTAGCGGCCTAAGAAAGATAAGTAAACCGGGATTAAGAGTTTATAAAAAATCAGATGAGCTTCCTAAGGTGTTGAACGGTTTAGGAGTTGCAGTCGTATCAACTTCGCAGGGATTACTAACTGATAAAGAAGCAAGAAAACAAGCTATCGGTGGCGAAGTAGTTTGTTATATATGGTAATTTTTTAAGATGGAGTTTTAAAGTGTCGCGAATCGGTAAGAAACCAATTGAAATACCAAAAGGCGTAACAATTACGAAGAATGGTTCCAGCATAAAAGTAAAGGGACCCAAAGGTGAACTTGAAAGAAAAGTTCATTCTAATATTTCTGTTGAAATAAAAGACAATGAGTTAATTGTTACACGCCCCGATGATACAAAGGAAAATAAAGCTCTGCACGGTTTAACAAGAGCTTTAATCCAGAATATGGTTGACGGTGTTCTTAATGTATTTACAAAAACGCTTGATATAGTTGGTGTTGGATACAGGGCAGAGTTGAAAGGAAAAAATCTTTTACTAAATATTGGATTTTCACATCCTATATATTTTGTCCCACCGGAAGAGATTGTGCTACAAACACCTGCTCAAACACAGATAGTTATATCTGGTATTGATAAGCAACTGGTAGGTATGGTTGCTGCAAAAATAAGATCAATCAGAAAACCGGAACCATATAAAGGGAAAGGTATCAAATATTCTGATGAACAAATTCAGAGAAAAGCCGGTAAGACAGCTGGTAAATAATCTTGGAGATTATTAAAGAATGATAAAAAGAGATAAAAACGGAAG
>Ga0075307_1000192_pt1 | contig 10261 bp, 8 predicted proteins | sample Joice_ThreeSqA_D_2_FD_120058 | JGI IMG/M metagenome (GOLD analysis project Ga0075307, IMG submission 120058) | Natural and restored wetland microbial communities from the San Francisco Bay, California, USA, that impact long-term carbon... | ecosystem: Environmental > Terrestrial > Soil > Wetlands...
AATTTGACGAGCGTCTGGCTTTGGGGATCATCCGGCGCATACGCGGATGCGAAGACCAGTTTGACGGGTTTTTCGGCCGCCGGGACTGCGGGCGCCGAGATCATCAGGGTTAGCAGAGCAACGACACAGACTTTGAGAAGACGTTGATCCATGATTCTCCTCCTCCTTTTTCCTGCTTCATGTATGCCACGTCCGTAGGGGTGGCATCAGGGAGATCGATAAGAGGGTGCCGGTCGGGAATCGTGTCAAGGGATCAAATTCCATATTCAAACCGATCCGTGGCTTGACCGTGCCCGCAACGCGGCGAGCATCCCTCGGAAAACCGGTCTATATTTTTCAATATTACAGGTTCAACTCGCACAAATCGTGAAATATAATTTGCGCATCCGGTTCTCTCAGAGCGGATTTTTCCCGAGGAATGCAAGAATGGCGTACAGCAGCGTCAGCGGATGGGGCGGGCATCCGGGGATGAACAGGTCGACCGGCAATACACTGCCCACACCGTTTTCGACGGCGTAGGAGCCGCGGAAGATCCCGCCGGTAGCTGCGCACGCTCCGATCGCGATGACGATCCGGGGCTCGGCGATCGCCTCGTACGTCTTGACCAGCGCATCCCGCATGCTCTTCGTGACGGGACCGGTGACCAGCAGGCCGTCCGCGTGCCGGGGCGATGCGACGAAATCGATCCCGAACCGCTGCAGATCGAAGATCGGGTTCCCGAGCGCCTGCGCCTCGAGGTCGCACCCGTTGCACCCGCCGGCGGAAACCTCCCGCAGGTGCAGCGACCGTCCGAGAAGTGCCCGGACGTCCGGGGCGGCCGTCAGAGGGGGGATTTCCTGTCCCCCAAGAACCAGGTGCTCCCGTTTGCCCGATGGGAGACGGGGATCCCGCGAGAACCGGATTCCCTCCCCGCCACACGCCTCCTCGCACAGGCCGCAGAAGACGCACCGCCCGAGGTCGATCGTTTTCTTCTCCGGGTCGATCGCCTCCGTCGCGCACGCCTTCGCGCACGTCGCGGCGGCGCCGCCGGTCCGGAACGCCTCGCCGATCTCCGGCATCCCTCGAAACGGGGCCGGGAGATCCCCCGCCGGCAGGTCTATGGTCACTTTTCCCGTTCGCACCCGTTTCCGTATCGATTCGAACATGAAGATCTTCCTTCCCCCTACAGGTCCGCGCCCGAGTACGACAGGTTGAAGCTCTTGTTGCACTCGGGGAAGTCGGAGATGACGTTTTTCTGGACGGCGAACGACAGGGCGGGCCAGTTTCGGAACGACGGGTCGACGACCTTGTAACGGGTGATCCGCCCCTCGTCTTCGACGACGGCCGCGTGGACGATCTCGCCGCGCCACCCCTCTTCGACGGAGACGACCAGGCGGCGCCCGGCCCCGGCGACGATTCCATCCGCCGCGATGGTGCCCGAAGGCACCGCCCCGCCGAGGATTCCGGAAAGCCAATCGAACGAGGCGCGCATCTCCATGAACCGGATTCTTGCGCGGGCCATCACATCCCCGGCGTCGAGCAGGACGTTTACCGGGGCCGATTCCACGTAGGCCGGGGAGGGGAAGTCCCGCCGCGCGTCGATGTCCCGTCCGGAGGCGCGGGCCGTCAAGCCGATGCATTGGAGCGTCTTCGCCGTGTGGGGCAAGAGACGCCCCGTCCCCTCCATCCGGGAGATGACCGAAGGGGCGTCCAGCAGCATCGTCCCTGTTTTTTCCACCTCGGCCCGGAGGGGCGCCAAGTCTGCCGGAATGTCCTCCGGCGCGACCCCCGGGACGCCGGGACCGATCCCCCCGATCCGGTTCAGCCCGCGCCCGAAACGGTTCCCCGTGATCTTCAGCAGCAGATTCAGCGCCGCGCCGCGCAGGCGCCCGAAGTGGGCCGCCCCGAACAGGTACCCGATGTCCGTCGCGAGCCCCCCGATGTCCCCGCAATGGTTTGAGATCCGCTCGATCTCGAGCGCGATTGCGCGCCACCGCTCCGCGGACGCGTCCGCGGGTTTCCCCGTGATCGCTTCAAGGAGGCGGGCGCACGCGGTCGAGTGCCCCACGGCGGTGTCCCCGGAGATCGACTCGGAAAGGAGGATCTTCCCCATACCCTGGGCGCCGGGGAAGAGCGATTCGATCCCCTTGTGCTGATATCCGAGCCGGATCTCGAGGTTCTGGATCGTCTCTCCGGCGCAGGAAAAACGGAAGTGCCCCGGTTCGATGATCCCGGCGTGGACGGGCCCCACCGCCACCTCGTGAATCCCCTCTCCGCGAACGACGAGGAACCGGTAACCTCGCCGCGGATCGGGCGCGGGCGCATTCGCGGACCGTAGCGGGAAGAACTTCTTCGGCCACGCTTCATGGAAGCGCAGGGGGTTGAGTTCGGGATGGCCTTCCGGCACCAGACCGAAGAGGTCGTAGATCTCCCGCTCGAACCAATGCGTTCCGGGGCAGACGTCGGTGAACGTCCGGAAGGAGCGCGGGGAGGTCTCCACGCAAGCATGGAGGAACCGGCCCGGGGCGCCCCCCCCCGCGATCGCGTGAAGAAGAAAACGTCCGGAGGAAGGCTCCTCCGCGAACAGGGCGAGGAGGCGGTCGGCGCCGGTGGAGGTTTCCCCGAGGAACGCGCGGAACGCCTCCTCCGTCAGCGGGTCGGAATGGCCGAGGTCGAACGTGTGGACGCAACGCATCGATTCGTTCCTTTCTCCGGTCAGGAGAACGCGACCACGATGGAAAGCCGCTCCAGGGTCTTGTACAGGCCCGCCGGCACGTGGAGCCCAAGCCAGAGGGACGCCAGCAGCAGGACGCACGCCGGGAGGAGGCACCACAGCTCCGGGCCGGCAAGTTTTCGCGGAACGCCTTCCCCGAAGACCATTCCGCTCCCGTACATGAGGAAGGAGCCGAACAGGATGGCGAGCAGGACGAGGTACGCGAGGGAGACGGCCAGGTGCCCGCCCGCGATCCCGCCGACAAGGATGCCGAACTCGCTCCAGAACGCGCCGAACGGCGGGGAGCCCGTGATCGCGAGGATCCCGCCGAACAGGAGAACGCCGCGCAGCGGAGACTCCCGCAGGATCCCGTGGATATGCCGGATTTTCTGCGTGCCGAACCGCAGGATGAGGTCCCCCGCGACGAGGAAGAGCAGGACCTTGGCCACCGAGTGGTTCAACACGTGCAACAGCGCGGCGGGACGGGCGGCGCCCCCGAATCCGAGCCCGAGAACGACGATCCCCATGTTCTCGATCGAGGAAAAGGCGAGCAGCCGCTTGATGTCCCGCTGTACCGCCACGAGGAGTGCCGGGACCGCGATCGAGAGGACCCCGAAGAGGATCAGCAGCGAAGAAGCATATGCGCCGGGGATCGCCGGGGCGACCCGCAGGATCGAGAGGAGGGCGCAGTTCAGCAGGACCCCCGACAGCATCGCGGACGACGGCGCCGGGGCCTGGCTGTGTGCGTCCGGAAGCCACGTGTGCATCGGGGCGAGCCCCATCTTGGTCCCGTACCCGACGAGGAAGAAGAGGAACGCCAACCTCAGGAAGCGGGGGTCGAGCCGCTTCGCCGCGAGAGGAAGCGCCGTGTACGTCAGCGGGACGTCCCCGGCAGCCCGCGAGAGGAAGATGATCCCGAGGAAGGCGAAGGCGATCCCGACCGAGCAGATGAGCAGGTACTTCCAGGCAGCCTCCATCCCCCTGCGGTCCCCGTGCAGATAGATGAGCGGAGCCGAGAAGAGCGTCGTTGCTTCGACGGCGACCCATTGCAGGGCGAGGTGGTGGGAGCAGACGACCACGACCATCGAGAGGACGAACAGGTTGGTCCAGACGTGGTACATCCGCACCTTGGCAGGCCCGATATGTCCTCCTTCGAGCTCCCGCCGGAAATACCCGTACGCGTATATCGAGCACAGGAAGTTGATGCCGGCGACGATCAGGAGGAAGTACGATCCGAGTTCGTCGAGCCGCAAGAACTCGTCCCACGCAGCGACGCGGGGGGACATCCCCTGGATCACCGCGCCGGCCAGAAGCACGGTGGCGCCCACGACGGTTCCGAGGGCGGACTGCCGAGGCGTGCGCGACAGGAGCGCCAGGAGCACCCCGGCCACGGGGGCGAGAAGCAGCAGCGGGATCATCCCCTAATCCTTCAACGTGTGGATTTTCCGGACGTCCATGTGGGTGAACGTCCGCTGGATCTTGAGCATCAGGATCCCCATCAGAAAGACGGCGACGAACAGATCGAGGAAGATCCCCAGCTCGATCGGCAGCGCGAACTCGCTGCCCGATGCCGCGCCGAACAGGAAGATCCCGTTTTCGAGGACGACGAACCCGATCACCTGGGTGATGGCCTTGACGCGCGTGGTCATCATGAGGAGCCCGGAAAAGAGGAGCGTGAGGCCCGCGGCGGCGCCGAGCTGGTCCTGGCCGGAAAGCCCGAACCGGGCACAGGCGACGAAGGCGGAAAGCGCAAGCATCCCCGTAAGAAGGACAGATGTTTTTGTGGAAACGAGCGATTCCGTCTCTCGCTTGATCTCCAGCCGGGAAACCGCGCGCGTCAGGATCAGCGGGATCGCGACGCTCTTGACGGCAACCGTCGCGAATCCCAGCCCGGCGGCGCGCCATAAAGGCCGCGGCGACGCAAGGTAGGGCAGGAGGGCGAGCAGAACCCCTTGCGCGGCAAGCGAACGAATCGCGGTCGGGATGCGCTCCGTCACGGCCATGTGGAGGCCGAGGAGGAGAAGAAGAACGGTGACGGTGCCCATCTTCTTTTCCTCCTTACCCCGCGAATCGGACGGCGAGCGCGATGGCGCCGAGCATGGTGGCGACCAGCAGGTAGGAGGCGATCCGCGAGAGCCGCATCCGCGCCATTCCCGCCTCTATCGCGCCGATCAGCGCCCCGGAGAGGACGATCTTCACGACCGCGGCAGGGATCGAGAGGAACGTCGGCAGGGAGAACGCCTCCGGGTAGATAATCCCGGATACGAGGGCGGAAAAGAGGACCAAACGGACGGCGGAGGCCAGCTGGATCATCGCGAAATCGACCCCCGCGTGGTCCAGCACCATCGCTTCGTGGATCATCGTGAGTTCCAGGTGCGTCGCCGGATCGTCCACGGGGATCCGCGCGTTTTCCGCCAACAACAGCAGGAACATGGTGCCGGCGAGGAGGGTCACCTCCGGCCGCCAGAATACCTTTCCCGGGGGAACGCCCGCGACCATCCCGCTCACCGTGTCCGCCCCACCGAGGTACGCAAAGCCGCAGAACGAAAGGATCAACGCCGGCTCCGCCATCGCCGAGACGGCCACTTCCCGGCTGGACCCCAGCCCCCCGAACGCGCTCCCCGTATCCAGCCCGGCAAGGGTCTGGAAGAACCGGGGCAGCGCCATCAGGTAGAGGAAGAGGATGAAGTGCATCGGGAGCGGGACATCGCGGGACCATAAAGGGGTCGCCGCCGCGAGGACCAGCGAGGCTCCGAGAACGACCGGGGCGGAAAGGTCGAACACCCACGACGCCGTCGTGCTGCGCACGATCCCCCTGCGGAACAGCTTCGACAGGTCCAGGTACGGCTGGAACACGGGCGCGCCTTGCCGGCAGGAGAGGAACGCCTTCGTCTTCCGGACGACTCCGACCAGAAGGGGCCCGAGGAGAACGAAGAGAACGATATGTGCGGCGAACCTCATGAAAGCGTCTCCTCTCCCCTTTAGTGAAAAAAGACCAGCAGGAGCACGACGGCCCCGAGGATGTAGGCGAGGTACAGGTGGATGTAGCCCGGGTGGAGGCGGCGCGCCTGGAACGCGGCCTGCACGAACAGGCGGTAGACCGGCAGGTAGAGGCCGTTTTCGAGGAGGTCGTGGAAGTGCGTCTCGTGTTCCACCTCGAGCAGGAACCTTCCGGAAAGCCGCTCCGTGCGGGTCGTGTGCGGACGGAGGATCCCCTGGAAGACGTGCAGGATCGGATCGGCGAATGACGACGCGGTGTACTGCATCCGCGGGGTGGCGTACGGGAAGCCGCACCCCCACGTTCCCCCGGCGCGTTGGCCGTTCCGCCGGAGCAGGAACGTCCGGAGGAGCGCCAGCCCCCCGATCGCGATCGCCAGCGCGATCGCCACGGTGAACGGATTCCCGCCCGCAGCTGCGGCCGCGCCGCCCGGGGGTACGCCCGCCGACGGGAGAAAGGAGGTGATTTCCATAAGGCGGTCCAGTACGAGGGAGGGGAAGACCCCGAGTCCGAGGCAGAAAAGGGCCAGCGTCCCCATCGGGAATTCCATCGCGACGGACGGGTCGCGGGCCGCGGAGGCCTGGGCGCTGCGGGCGTTTCCGAGGAAGACCGTCCCGACGACCTTCACGAAGCAGACGACCGCCAATCCCCCGATCAGCGCGAGTCCCGCCATTGCGACGAGGTAGGTTCCTGCGGATCCCGCGCTCCCCGCGGCGATCCACAGTCCCCGGTAGATGGCGAACTCGCTCGCGAACCCGTTGAACGGCGGCACGGCCGAGATGGCGAGGGATCCCGCGAGGAACGCGACCCCGGTAATCGGCATCCCCCGCATCAGCCCGCCGAGTTTCTCGATGTTGCGGGTGTGTGTGCCCTGGTGGACCGCGCCGGCCCCGAGGAAGAGAAGGGCCTTGAATGTGGCGTGGTTCAGGACGTGGAACAGTCCCCCGACGAGGAGCAACCGCGCGGCGCCGGTCCGTCCGGTGGCCTGGCACAGTGAGGCCGCTCCGATCCCGATCAGGATGATGCCGATGTTCTCGACGCTGTGGAAGGCAAGGAGCCGCTTCAGGTCGTGCTGGATGATCGCGTAGAGGACGCCGAAGACGCCTGAGAGCAGGCCCAGGGCGAGCAGGGTTGCCCCGAAAGAAACGGGGGGGGAAGGGAGCAGGTAGAAGAGGAAACGGACGATCCCGTAGATCCCCATCTTGATCATGACGCCGGACATGATGGCGGAGACCGGCGACGGCGCCTCCGGGTGGGCGTATGGCAGCCAGATGTGGAACGGGAAGATCCCCGCCTTCGTGCCGAAACCGAGCAGGGCGAATCCGAACGTGGCCGCGAGAACCGAGGGATCCGCGATGGGGATTGTGGCGAACCCGCTGAAGGAGAACGAGCCGGTCGCCTGCACCAGGAAGAGGAACGCGAGGAGGATACCGCCCGTACCGATGTGCGTCGCGATCAGGTAGATGAGCCCCGCTTGGCGCGCCTCCTGTTTCTCGTGGTCGAGGACGACGAGGAAGTAGGATGCGAGGCTCATCGTCTCCCAGCCGAGGAGGAACGACAGCATGTCTCCCGCCGAGACGACGAAGGCCATGGAGAGCAGGAGCAGATTCAGGAGCATCGGCGCGGCCTGTCCCCTCCGGTGCGCGTCGAACTCCTTCATGTACTCGATGGCGTATACGGAAACGAGGAACCCGATGAAGAAAATCAGGCCGAGGAAGAACGCGGAGAGCCCGTCGATGAACAGTTCCGAGGCCGCCCACGGCACGGGGGCCGGAAGCGGGATGTGCATCGGGGTTTCCCCCATCGCCCCGACCCGCGTGACGACCAGGCCGAGGAAGGAGGCTACGGCGCCCCCCCCGAAGCCGACGATGCGCGAGCGCCGAGGGTCCCGGATCAGGAGCGCAAGGAATCCGGGGACGAGGAAGGCGGATGCAAGAACGCACGGCAACGCCGAAGGCAACGTGGACGGCTCCATTTCATCGGATCGTTGGAGGTCGACGGGCCGGGCGCATTGAAAATGAGGTCACGGTCCTACGAGGTCACGGTCCTAACAGGACGACAACATAACAGGAAATCCGGCAGGCGGTCAAGCCGTCTCGCGACCCGACAGCGCGTGTGAGGTCGCACATAAGCTGACAAACCACATCACGATTATAAAGGGTTTTTCTTTCTTTCGCGCATAACCTGAAAAACTGGTTGCGCATAAGGTGACAATTTCCGGAAAGATTCGCGCATATCCTGACAAATTCCGTAGCCCCTTATAAGAATTGATATTGTTGTGGTTTATATTGACCTTAGCGGATTCAAATGAACAGATGGATGAGCCCCTCTTCGCCCACCCCAGGCATGAAACACCGCCATCTCGGCATCACGTGCGCGCCACGTCATAGGAGTCCGCGTCGTTAGTTTTTTCGCGGTGTGGATGCACCACCTTCTCCAATCCTGGAATGCATCGAAGGCAGCCATCGTGAGCACGTTGCCCGTTAGCGGAAATCGGGCCAACTGGGGACCGCTGATATCAGCCGAGTTGTGTGCCTCTCCGATGGAGTTCACCCATTTCGCAATCCGGGTATCGACCATCGGGTGGGCATCGGGATTCTGGAATGCGGGGAAGGTGGCGGCAATGGCAATGACGGATGTCCGAAATCCAAACAGGTGCCGCAGGACCTTAAAGGAGTCTTTAGTGGGACTGGCAACGTAGGCGGCTAGTGCCCGGTGTAGAGAACCGGGAGTGACGTGGTGTTCCTTGAAGAGGTCGAAGCTCGCCCGGGTCGTGCCGTTTCTCACCATGGGCTGACTGTAGAGCTTCCAGTAAATTACCTCGATCCATGCTTCGATGTTGGCGGGACCCAGTTCCCGGAAACGCAACTCGAAGCGCCTGGTTTGTTCACCAATATGCTCACAGCTCGTCGGTAGTTCTGGATTACTCCAGCGCCTTCGGTTGGCATTCGAATATAGAGGACAACAGGCACGCCGTCGATCTTCGAGCAGTTTCACACTTCAATACACGCGGCTGCCTCTCGCCATGAATCGCATGGCTTCCATGGTTGCGTCGGCAGCCGTCGCGGCCAATAATATATATTGAGATTTTAGGCTCTTCGGAGGTAGGCCGCTCATTCTCCTCGCTGTGCCTCCATCCCCGATAGCCACTCCGCTTGGAAGATGTTCGAAAGGTAGATCCGGGGGAGCTATTCGCGGCCTATGAAAAAGATTGTCATTAAGAGGCTGGATCAAACACGGTTTGAAGCATTAGCAGGGCATTCACGGAGCCCGGCCGCAGCCTACTTCAGCAAGGAGTTGGCTTGGTTTTCGGACAACGACGAGACAGTGCTCGGCGTTCTGCTTTCCGACCTTGTAGATCGCGACTTCGTCGCCGTTATTCTTGGTAGAGATGAAGGCACACGTTTTAGAACAATTGACGTGGGGTGTTCCTTCCATGATGAAGAAAGTGCCTTAAAGTGGCTGGATTCAGTGATGAGATGGAATTCCGGTAAAGATCAAAAGATATTTCCACAAGGAGATCCCCGTAGAGGCCTGAACCTATTTACACCGATCGTTCCACTCGAAAAAATGCATGCTTATTTTTCACATTTAATGAGTGACAACACCCTTACTCCAGCAAGAGAAATAATTAATAATATGATGCCTCACTTCACTGACGTTGACGGAAATTTTGTAGGGCAATTTCAAACGTCAGGATTTGACGCACGTTAATGGGAATTATGCGTGTATGCTTATTTAATAGAAGAACACTTATTTTTAGATCGAAATTATACGTCTCCGGATTTTATTGTCACGAAATATGGAAAAACTGTTGCCATAGAGGCCGTCATCGTAAACAGGAAGAGCGACAATCCACCAAAATACTTTCGAGAGCATCCTGTCCTAAAAACACAAAACGAAATATTAGCAGAACACGAGAATGCAATGCCCATAAGGTTTGGAAGCCCGGTTTTTTTCCAAGTTGCAGAAGAAATATTGGGAATTACCTCACGTCAGTGGCAATCCACTAGTGTTTGCAATTGCAGATTTTCATGATGACCATGCCATGCTATGGAGTTCGACTGCACTTATAAATTATTTGTACGGAGTTAGGCATGATTTTCATTATGACCGTAATAACAAGCTAATCATAACTCCTCGTTACATAAAGATGTACAGAGTTGGAGAAAAAGAAATACCATCTGGGTATTTCTTTCAGCCAGACACCCAATATGTGAGTGCCGTGTTATTCTCAGCGAGCGGAACTATATCTAAATTTAACCGGATGGGTAGGCAAGCGGGATTCAAAGATCTTGATGACGATCCTGATCTGTCCCGATAGTTCTTGAAGGTGGTTGACTACCTGACCAGCCATATTTCCGCGGCGCGGAAATAACGAATTCCACGATATGTGCAATTTACGCTCGTAACCCGTTAATAAACATAGCGGGGGATTTTCAACATATGCGCACGAATTTACAACGTATGCGCGATCCGACAACAGGGCGGCGGCGTCAGATATCCAGCGATGAGACGTTCAGCGCGTTCTGCTCGATGAATTCCCGGCGCGGCTCGACCTGGTCGCCCAT
>Ga0075307_1000194_pt1 | contig 10251 bp, 6 predicted proteins | sample Joice_ThreeSqA_D_2_FD_120058 | JGI IMG/M metagenome (GOLD analysis project Ga0075307, IMG submission 120058) | Natural and restored wetland microbial communities from the San Francisco Bay, California, USA, that impact long-term carbon... | ecosystem: Environmental > Terrestrial > Soil > Wetlands...
GGCTCGGTTTCTTTTCTGCTTCAAAAAATATCGGTGTCCGTTTTGATGGCGGGCTAATCTGGCAGAAATATACTTATGATGCTGCCTCGGTTATTGTACGGGAAGAACATACTGACTTTGGTTCATCTAAATCAGAAGTAATTTTTTATAGAGATAAAGGCAAGTCTGTAAATCTTAATCATTACTTAAGTTTTACAATAAACACTCTTTATGAAGATCTCCCTGTTAACTTTCTTATAAACGTTGGCTACAGCGGACAAAGCCTCGTTGATTATGAGCCTTCTAATCCTGACGAACAATATTATATAATTAATCCATTTTACCGCGTTGAAGATATGCGGGGCGAGGCTTATGTTGCATTTATAAATATTTCGCCGGGAATTTATATGAATCTTAACGAATGGAGTCGGTTAGTTTTTGCAACAAGATTTTTCTTCCAGGTAGATCTTGAATCCTCATCAAACTCAATTTTTGTAATCCCAATGCTTCAATTAGATTTGGGTTTGTAAACTTAACCTCGAAGGTTAAAACTAACATCATTGTGTTATAATTTTTATATTTAAGAGAAATCAAAACTTAATTAAAAAAGAGAGAAGAGATGGGTCTAAACGAAATCAAAGTCGCCATGGTAAATGATTTAAAAGATGGTGAAATGAAATCTGTATCCATTGGAGAAGGAAAAGAAATTCTTTTAACCAAAGTTGATGGAAGTTACAATGCTCTCGGCGCAAACTGTACGCACTACAGCGCTCCTTTGGCAAAAGGAGTTTTATGCAACGGAATAATTATGTGTCCCTGGCATCACGCATGCTTTGATGCAAAAACCGGCAAGTTGCTCGATCCACCGGCAAGAGACTCACTTCCTAAATATGAAACAAAAATTGTAGGCGATGATGTTATAGTATTAATTCCTGATGAACTGGAATTTTCAAGAACTCCCGAAATGGTAAAGGCAGATAAATCGGATAAAAGAAATTACGTTATACTAGGAGGGGGTGCCGCGGGAAATGCAGCTGCACAATCACTCCGTGAGAGTGGTTATACAGGAAAAATTATAATGGTAACAGAGGAAAATCGTGTCCCCTACGATCGTCCCAATTTAAGTAAAGATTATCTTTCCGGAGAGGCCCAGCCGGAATGGATGCCGCTAAGAGGAGAAGATTTTTATAAAGAAAATAATATTGATATTCTTTTCAACACAAAAGTAAAAGGGGTAAACACTTCAACAAAAAAAATTATTGCTGAGAATAAAGAAACAAATTATGATAAAATACTTTTCGTACCGGGGGGAATTCCAAGAAAACTTAACATTCCGGGGTCAGACTTAAAAAATATTTTTTATTTAAGGAATTTTGATGACAGTGATAAAATAATTGAGGCTTGTAAAGATGCATCAAAAGTAGTTGTTGTTGGTGCAAGTTTTATTGGAATGGAAACAGCTCACAGTCTGCATGAAAGGAAATTAAATGTAACTGTCGTAGCTCCCGAAGAAGTTCCTTTCAAAAATATTTTCGGAAAAGAAATTGGGGGGTTAATTAAAAATATTCACAAGGAAGATGGCATTGTCTTCAAATTAAACTCACAAGTATCAAGGTTTGAAGGAAATGAAATGATTAATTCTGTTATTCTTTCAAGCGGCGAAAAAATTGAATGTGATTTTGTTGTCGTCGGAATCGGCGTTAAGCCCGCAACCGGTTTTATTAAAGGAATTAATCTTGAAAAAGACGGCAGTATTAAAGTTAATGAATACCTCCAGGTTGATGAGGATACATTTGCGGCGGGAGATATTGCAACTTTTCCTTACAATGAGACTTACGTTAGAATAGAGCATTGGCGTCTCGCTGAACAAATGGGAAGAATTGCCGGATTTAATATGGCAGGAAGGAAAATTAAATTTGACAAACAACCTTTCTTCTGGACGGTACAAGCCGGATTAAACATTCGTTATGTTGGACATGCAAAAGATTGGGACGAAACGATAACCTGGGGAAATATCAAATCAAAAGAGTTTTTAATATTCTTAGCTAAGAATAAAAAAGTTGAAGCTGCAATTGGATGTAAACGAGATACTGAAATGGATGCTGTTGAGTTTTTACTTCTTAACAAAAAAATGCCTTCGGCTAATGAATTAAGAAAAGAAATTGACTTGATAGGGTTACTTTAAGAATTTGTTTTAATATTTTCACCGCTCATCAAAATATTAACCAAAATATAAAACATCCGCCTCATCCGGTTTATTATTTTATTAACTTTGTAAAAATGAATTTTTATCATGAATGCACTTGAAATAACAAATCTTACAAAAACTTTTGAAAATGTAACTGCTGTTGATAATGCTTCTTTCGAGGTACCTGAAGGCTCTGTATTTGGATTGATTGGAAGAAACGGCGCAGGGAAGACTACTACGATAAGAATGATTATGAATATTTATCAGCCGGACTCAGGTGAAATTATATTTCGGGGAAAAAATGTAGGACAAGATTTCAAAGATTCGGTGGGATATTTGCCTGAAGAACGCGGACTTTACAAAAAGATGAGAGTCTTTGATACGCTTCTTTTCCTTTCTGAATTAAAAGGAAAAACAGGCAAAGATATTTCAAAAAAAGCTAATGAATATCTCAAAAGATTTGAACTACTGGACAGAAAAAATTCTAAAATTGAAGAGCTCTCAAAAGGCAATCAACAAAAAATCCAGTTTATATCTACAATTCTTCATGATCCTGAGTTTCTTATTTTTGATGAACCTTTCTCCGGACTCGATCCTATAAATACAGATTTACTTCGCCAGATTATTTTAGAAATGAAAGATGAAGGCAAAGTAATAATCTTCTCAACTCACCTGATGGATTTTGCAGAAAAGATGTGCGATAATATTGCAATGATAGATCGTGGGAAAATTATCCTGAACGGAGAACTCGATGAAATTAAAATGAAATTTGCCAACAGAAATGTAAGTATAAATTATGAAGGAGATATTTCTTTCCTGAAAGGAAATCCTATTATCGAAAATATGGAAGATTTTGGAAATACAACCGGAATAAAAGTAAAGAAACCCGAACAGGTGCAGGAGCTTTTAAAGCTTCTTGTTGAGCACAACGTTATTGTAAAGAAATTCAATGCTGATGAAATATCTCTTCACGAAATATTTGTCTCCCAAGCAGGAAAGGAGGCAGCTAATGTTTAACAGACGAACTCTGGCTATAATTAAGCGAGAACTAAAAGCAAAACTTTTTAGTAAAACATTTATAATAATGACACTTCTCGTTCCTGTTTTTATGTTCGGACTTTTTGCAATACAGATATTGGTTTATTCTGTTTCGGAAGAAAAAAATCCAAATGTTCTTATTATATCTGAAACGGACGAAATATCACAAAAGCTTAAAAATGAATTGGATCAATACAGCGAAGTGAAATCAGGGAACTACAAGATTAGTTATGAAACATTAGATACAACCTCATTTGCACTGCGCCTGAAGAACCTGAGAGCTGATCTTCTTAATGAAAAATTAACCGGTATTGTTTATATACCCAAATCGGCTTTAATAAATAAAAATGTGAGATATTATTCTCCCAATCCTTCTAACAGACCTTTGTTTGACAAAATAAAACCTGCTATAAATAAAGCTCTTATCAATATCTACTTTGAGGGTAAGCAGCTCACACAAAAAGATGTTGACTATGCCCGCGGAAACGTCGATATAACGGGTTACAGGATCACAAAAAATGAAAACGTTAAGGAACAAGGCGCAGGTAATTTGATTACCTTATTTCTTTTTACTTTTCTTCTTTATATGGCTTTACTATTCTCGGGTCAATCCACTATGCATTCGGTAGTAGAGGAAAAAGGCAGCAGGGTAATGGAAGTGCTTCTTTCCTCTGCATCCGGTACAGAACTGATGGCAGGAAAAATAATTGGAGTTGTAATAACACAGGTAGCACAAATGGCAATCTGGCTTTTACCAATTATATTGCTGATTACTACTTCTTGGTTTGCACTGCCGGCAGATATTATTTTTCAAATTGATTTGTCATTCGTTATATATTTTCTCTTCGACTATACAATTGCTCTCTTAACTTTTGTGGGATTATTTGCAACGGTTGGTTCCATTTTCGATAACTCGCAGGATGCACAATCAGGTGTTTGGCCATTAATGATGCTAATAATATTCCCGTTTTTAATTGCTATAAGTTTACAGTCTAATCCACAGAGCAGTATTGCAAAAATAACATCACTACTTCCATTCACATCACTGCTTGTTATGCCGGCAAGGTTAACACTTGTGCAAGTTCCTATGCTGGAATTAATAGCATCAATCGTTATTAATTTAGCAGTTCTTTTTGCAATCTTTCCATTGGCAGGGAAAATTTATAGAGTTGGTATTCTTGTTACAGGTAAAAAACCCAAATGGTCTGAAGTAAGAAAATGGCTGGCAATGAAGGCATAAAATTGCTGTTGCTCACTTTGATTATAGTTCATTTCAACATTAAATAATTGTAAAATCCTCTATAGCCAGCGGTTAGTTTTCCACTGATTAAACAGGTGTTTAATTTTCCCCACCCTTTATAATCCCTCAGAATAGCGGACTTTAGCAATATATTTAATAGTTTAATATTCCTGCCAGATGGCACCAAAATTGTTCCTTCAAGACACGTTACCGTTCATAGCGGGAAATTAACTTGGTAGAAATATTAAATAAAATGGTGTCTTATGCCAACTCAATTAATTCATAACAACCGTAAGAGTTAAAATGGGCGACAACCAAAAAAGTTCATCGGAACTCCTCGAAGAAATCTCTGAATTACGTCAGCGGGTTACTGAATTGGAAGGTGCTAATACCAACAACAAACCTATAGAAAATCAAAACGAACGTACACTATTACAAACATTAATCGAAAATCTTCCGGACTTAATATATGCTAAAGATAAAGATGGCCGCAAAATTTTAGCAAACGCCGCAGATATACAAAATGTAGGGAAACATTATAAAGATGAAGTATTAGGTAAAAATGATTTTGAACTTTTTCCTGAGAAGATAGCCAAAGGCTTTTTTGAAGATGATCAAAAGGTTATGAAGACGGGTGAGCCAGTTATTAATAGAGAAGAATACTTTATTGCTCCGGATGGTAATAAAAAATGGCTTCTTACTTCGAAGTTTCCTATAAAAGATAATGCCGGTAATATTACGGGTCTATTGGGAATAGGACGCGATATAACTGAAATGGTACAGGCTCATGAGGTACTTGAGAAAGAAAGAAATCTTTTAAGAACATTAATCGAAAACCTGCCAGATTTAATATACGCTAAAGACAAAGAGGGTCGCAAGATTTTGGCTAATGCTGCTGATGTACATAATGCTGGAAAACAATCGGAAGCTGAAGTATTAGGTAAAACTGATTTTGATCTTTTCCCTGAGGAAATAGCCAAAGGTTTTCATGAAGGCGATCAAAAGGTTATAAAAGCAGGCCAACCTGTAATTAATAAGGAAGAACATTTTATTGATTCTGACGGTAACGAAGGGTGGCTTTTAACATCAAAGATTCCCTTAAAGGATGAAAATGGGGACATTATCGGTTTATTAGGTATCGGGCGTAATATTACTAATATGGTACAGGCACATGGAGTGCTCCAGGAAGAAAGAAATCTCCTTCGAACTTTAATAGATAGCCTACAGGATTTAATCTTTTTTGAGGATGCTCAAGGTAATTATATATGTAATAATAGTGCGCATTTAAAATACCTCGGAGTAAAAGCCCAGGAAGAAGCCGCAGGGAAAACAATTTATGATTTTTACCCAGTAGAAAAAGCCGAACATATTTTCCAGGAAGAAATGGAAGTAATGAGAACAGGAATGCCGATAGTTGACAAAGAAGAAACTATTTGCTATCCTGAATCTAGAGAGAACTGTTATCATTTAACAAACAAGATCCCAATAAAAGATAACCAGGGAAAAGTAATAGGACTTTTGGGAGTTAGCCATAATATAACAAACAGAAAAAAAGCTGACGAAGCAATTAAGAAGGCTTATGATGAACTTGAAAAAACCAATACAGACCTCAAAAAGGCAAGTAAAGTTAAAGGTCAATTTCTTGCAAATATGAGCCACGAAATCCGTACTCCTTTAAATGCAATTATTGGAATGACCGGTTTATTACTGGATACTAAATTAAATGAAGAACAGAGGGATTTTGCTGAAACAATTCACAACAGCGGGGATATACTTCTTTCTCTCATAAATGATATACTGGATTTTTCAAAAATTGAAGCACAAAAAATAGAGCTTGAGAAACAACCATTTAATGTAAGAAATTGTGTTGAAGAGTCTTTAGATTTAATTGCCTCTAAAGCAGCCGATAAAGATATAGAACTTGTTTACTCAATTGACGACGGATTATCTATTAATGTTGTTGGTGATGTTACACGCGTACGCCAAATTTTAGTTAACCTGCTCGGCAATGCCATTAAGTTTACCGATAATGGTGAAGTTGAGGTTTCTGTCACCGGGCAATTGCGCGACCATTATATTTACCAGCTTCATTTCGCTGTAAGAGACACTGGTATTGGAATACCTCTCGAGCGCCAGGATAAAGTCTTCCAGTCATTTACCCAGGTAGATGCCTCCACAACTCGTAAATTTGGTGGAACGGGACTTGGCCTAACAATTAGCAAGAAATTAAGCGAACTTATGGGTGGGAAAATGTGGCTCGAAAGCTCTGGAATTCCTGGGGAAGGAACAACATTTCATTTTACAATTTTGACAGAAGTTTCAGTTGAAAGACAATCAGAAAAAGATATGTCGGCTCTTACCGGGAAAAAGGTTTTGATAGTTGACGATAATCAAACAAATAGAAATATATTATATAGACAAACAGAATCATTTCAGATGATTCCAACACTAGCTGCTTCCGGTTATGAAGCTTTGGGGCTGATTCAAGAAGGTGCTGTATTTGATCTGGCAATTCTTGACTATCATATGCCTGAGATGGATGGATTAACTCTTGCCGGCGAAATCAAAAAATTGGCTGGAGGAAAGAAATTACCTTTGATTCTTCTTTCTTCTTACGGTTATCGCGAAAAGAAAAATGAACTTAATCAGTTTGCTGCAACTCTGACAAAACCTATAAAGTTAGTCCAGTTATATAATTCATTAGTAACTGTGCTCAGTAAAACTGGGGCAGCCACGTTAACCAAGGAACGTACATCACCTGTTCATTTTGATGGTGAAGTGGGACATCAATATCCACTTCAGATACTTCTTGCGGAAGACAATATGATAAATCAAAAGGTTGCTCTTCGCTTTCTGGAGAAGATTGGATACAGTGCCGATGTTGCATTTAATGGTATCGAAGCGCTTGAAGCTTTAAAACTTAAAACTTATGACGTGGTTTTAATGGACGTGCAAATGCCGGAAATGGATGGAGAACAGTGCACTATTGAAATTAGAAAAAATATTCCTGCTGAAAAGCAACCCCGGATTATAGCAGTTACTGCCAATGCATTAAACACAGATAGGGAAAGATATCTTTCTATAGGAATGGATGATTATATTGTAAAACCATTCAAGCTGGAAGAATTAATAAGAGCATTAGTAGAAAGCTATATCCAAAAAAAGAAAACTGAAGATATACAAGCAATCGGGGAAAATGCTGAAGACACTAATTCTCTAAATCTAACAAGAAGTTCTTAATAGGGTTAAATAACAACCTATTTTACTATTTCTTTAATCCAACCTGTAATTGTTTCTAGTACTACCGGAGCTATTGTTTCTTCAATCTTTGAATATTCCGCAGGAGAGCCAGTTTCGGCAGTCTGAAATAAATGATTTAAACCAGGAAACTCAATAACCTTATAATTTTTATTACCACCTTCCTTTAATGCTTTTTCAATCATTTCAAGATCTTCTTTGGGAGGGACCTGTAAATCTTTTTCACCATTAATTGCCAGAACAGGAACCTTCACTTTCGTCAAAGCTGGATAAGGATCATACTTGAGAAAAAATCTGAACCAGGGGCTAAGAAGAATTTTTGTCTGGTTATTAAAAAACTGATTTGGTTCTCCAATTTCTTTTTTCTCTTCATCTGTTAACACAGCATAATTTTTATCAAAAACCTCTTTAAGCTTTTCTCTTGCAACAGAAGTATCTTTCTCAGTAACGATTACTTCGTACATTTGTGATAATACATTAATATCCCTTTTAATTTTTTCTTCATCGTAACCGTTTGCTTTTAAGATACGCGCAGTTTGTTTTTTTAGAAGTTCCTTACCGATTATCCCTGTCCCGGCCATTAACACTATAAAATCAACATCGGGAGATTCAACCGCAGCGAGAGGAGCAATTAATCCACCTTCACTATGTCCAATTAATCCGATTTCATTTTTGTTAATTTCTTTGCGCGATCTTAAATATTCGACGCTGGCCAAAGCATCTGAAACAAAATCTTTGGTTGTAGCTGATGAAAAATCCCCTGTTGATTTTGCAGTACCTCTATCATCAAATCTTAAAACTGCAATCCCATTCCTGGTTAAATAATCTGCAAGTACAAGGAATGGTTTATGTCCCAAAAGTTCTTCATTCCTGTTTTGTGCACCTGAACCAGAAATAAGAACTACTGCAGGAAAAGAATTTCCCTTTTGTGGATATGTAAATGTTCCGGCTAAAGTTAAGCCTGCTTTTTCGTTAGGATAAGAAACTTCTTCTTCATTATATGGATATGGGGGTTTGGGTTGTTGAGGTCTTTGAGGCTCTTCAAGTTTTTTTGTTTTTTTTAGAGTGAGTGGAAGCGGCATACCTTGTGTCCACTTTCCAATAATACTATCCTGATCGAATTTACCTTCGTAAAAACCTTTTGCAGCCAAAATCACAAACCTGACGTTGGGATAATCATAGATTGTTGAATCAACGGCAATTCCATAAGCACCCTGGTCGGGGCTATCAAACGTAGTTTTTAAGGAGCCGTCTTCACTCTCGGATACATTAAATACAACTCTTAATTCTATAGCAGGAAGTTTTAAAGTACCAAGCCACTTACCTTTTATCTTTTCAATATTCTGCGAAAGAATAAGTTGAAAAGGAATGATTATAAATATTAATACTAAAATTTTATTACTTAAAATTTTCATGGACAGCTCGCTTTCTATATTTCTCCCTGAGGATTATTTTAAGCTAATAAAAATAAGATTTTATTACTGGTTTTCTTATTCATCTAATTCAGATAGCAATCCAAGAACGTCGAGATGATTAGTCGTCATTTGTAAATGTCCTTCGGAATCAATTGGCCACTCTTCAAGTTCCCGATCTGTGTAAAGCTCAACACCGTTTCCATCCGGGTCCCTAAGATAAATTGCTTCGGAAACCCCATGATCTGAAGCCCCTTCTAGTGGATAATTTTTTTCATAAAGCCTTTTTAAAACCCTGGCCAATTCTTTTCTGTTTGGATAAAGAATTGCAAAATGATATAACCCAGTATGCCCGGCGGGTGGAGATGTGGCTCCCTTTCCATTCCACGTATTTAATCCAATATGATGATGATAACCACCGGCTGAAAGGAAAACTGCAGAGTCTCCATAATAAGTTGTAATTTCAAAACCGAGAATATCTCTGTAAAAGCCTAAGGATTTCTGAAGATCGGAAACCGTTAAATGAATATGACCAATTCTAACATCGGGATGAGCTTTAAATTCCAATTTTAATTCCGTTTTTTTGTTCCTCTAATTTAATTCATGAACTAAAGCAGAGCAAATTAGTTTTAAATCCTGCAACTAACTATTCATTAATTATCGTTCTGAGTTTACCACATTTTCAAAAAATGTCTTTAATTTTATTTCGTCAAGATTTCCATTTGTTCTTACACCACTGCAAACATCTACACCAAAAGGTTTTACTTTTTTAATGGCATCATTTACATTTTCTGGCTTCAAACCCCCTGCAAGAAAAACCGGCACATTAACAGATTCAACTATCCTTTTACTTATTTCCCAATCATGAGCTCTTCCAGTTCCTCCAAGCTCTTTTATTTTTAAGGATGGATTTCCCGAATCAAGAAGAATTGCATTAACATATTTAGAAACATCAACTGCTTCTATAACAGATTCTTCTCCCCTTACATGAATTACCTGCACAATTGAAATTCCGGGAAGCGCTGTTCTAAGATCGGTGTGAGTGCCATAAAGTAATCTATCGACAAGCTGAATCGTATTTACTTTTGTTTTTCTTTGTTGTTCAATAATTGAATCAACATCCTGTTTGCTTGTTA
>Ga0075307_1000195_pt1 | contig 10218 bp, 20 predicted proteins | sample Joice_ThreeSqA_D_2_FD_120058 | JGI IMG/M metagenome (GOLD analysis project Ga0075307, IMG submission 120058) | Natural and restored wetland microbial communities from the San Francisco Bay, California, USA, that impact long-term carbon... | ecosystem: Environmental > Terrestrial > Soil >...
AGCTCGGGCGCTTCGTGTTCAAGTCGGCTCTGAGAATCTTTCGCAAGTTGAAAACGTGCCCGCTCGTGAGCACGTCAACCGCGCACGGCTGGCAAATCTGCGCCTTGCCGAGCTTCGTGAGATTCGCGTAACACGAGCCCTCGACGGCGACGGGCCCGCCGTGGTCAAAATACACGCGATACTCGATGCGATTGGTTTTGCAGGACTGACAATTCTTGCGTGGCATGGCTGTTTTCCTCGTGCGGGCCCGAGCATCTCGCCCGGGCCCGGGGATACTAGAGCGTTGTCTCTGTCGGTGTCTTGAGTTGCGTCTCGATTTTATTGAGTAGCTCGGCGGCTTCGACGCGATAGCGCGAACCGATGGCCGACACGCGAGCCGCAATCGTGAGCGCGTTTACTACTGCCGTCATCTCGTGGTGCGAGAGCATAACGAGCCACTTCTCATCGCTCGGGCAAATCAGGCGCATTAGAGCACCCACACAATCGCGAGCGAGAGCCACGCTCCCGCGAATACGGCAATCGAAACGAGCACCGAGAACGGCATCGGCGCGGGTGGCGGCTCGGCGACAATCGGCGAAAGCTCGTGTAAATGAATCATGTTCATCTCTCCTCTTGAAATAGTCACGGGTCAGCCCTCAAGCGTTCCCGAGCCGGGCCACGGGTCAACGGATTCGGCGCGGTCGGTGCGTCCAATCCAATCCATCTCGAACACGCTCGGGAAAAACTGCTGATAAAAGCTCGGCTCACGGCGCGAGCGCGGATTGCTCTTGACGTTCACGCGCCCGGTGCTCGCGGGCTTGTGCGGCTCCTGCCATCCGGTGACGATGAAACGCTCGCCACGGGATACAACTTTGTCGCCGACTTTGACGGGCTTTCCGGTTGCGGTGTAAATCAGGGTCATGGGTCACTCTCCGGGGTAATCTATTGCAGCGACCGTGCCAAGCCGGGCCCGAGAGAACGCTCGAATTACGAGCGTTTCCGGGCTTTTCTGATTGCGAGAGTGTGCGAACTCGGCGACTTTTGTATGAGCAAAATCGGATGAGCGCTCTTACACTTGACGCGCTCCCAATTACAAAGCTCGCGAGCCCGGTCGCTCCCGCAAATCGCTTGCAACGCGATGCGCTCCATCAACGGGAGTCGCTTCGCGAACCGGATTGAAACGTGCCAGTGTCCCGATGTGCGGCTCTGTCGATACGTCATCTCGCGAATCGGGAAGCCGTGCTCGTGCGCGATACACGAGAGCCACGGGAGCGCGGCATAGAAGATTTTCAAATCATCGGCGTTGTCAATGTCGAGTTGTAGCGTGTCGGGGCTGGCGGGCGTGAAAGTTCTCATTAGCGCATCTCCGTTCGCTTGCGGCTCGTGATAGGGCCCTCGTAAATCGTGGCGTTCTTCGTGGTGAGAAACGGCTCTAACGTCGCGGCTCCTTTGGGGAGTTCTTTACGGGCCCGCTCGATGAGGGCTCGCGGGCTAGTGCCCACGGGCGCGGGCACGACCAAATCACGGCGGTATTCACGTTTGCCCGCCGAGAATGAGAACGACACAAGATAATCTCGACGCTCGGCGCTCGGGCGTGTTCGACCTGGGCTCGGGCGTCGGATTTTCTTGGGCTTAAGTGGAACCGTCGCGCGTTTCGGATGCTTGCCCGCGTTGCGGGCTCGCGTGCGCCATCCTTTGCGGGCGGCGAGTGAGCGTCGGAGTTTCGTCTCGCGTCGAGTTTTCGCCGCGCGTTGCTGCGGACTCAGACGACGAGCCCGGGCCCGAGCGACGTTCGCCCGGGCCCGCGTGCGTTTCGAGACTCGTTTCGCCATTGCCGTCTAGTCGCGGTCGCGCTTGTCGCGGTCGCCCGCTCCCTCAAGCTGGATGTATTCGACGGTGCCCCGGTCGCCCTCGAAACTCTCGACGGTCGCTTTGACTTTCGCGCCCGCCCACTTGAGCATATTGCGCCCGAGCTTCTTTTCGAGCGCGATGTGATTCGCCGAGTTGAGCTTGATGCCGAGCGCGAACGGCTCGCCGTTCACGGTCACATCGATGATGAGTTGAGCGCCGAACTTGCCGTCGAACGTGCGAATCGAATCGCCGAACTCGATGACGGTCGTTCCGCGTCGGCTCAAATCGTTGTGTTTGAGAAATTCGCGCCGGTCATCCTGCTTCGCTGCTGCTTTCTTTGCCATTGGTCGATTCTCCATTCGCTCAGTTGTCGCGCCGGAGCGTAGCGGCGGGAGTTTGTTCGGCACGTCGTTCGGGCCGTGCCATGCTTTGACGTGTTCGGCGAGCGCCGTGAAATCTGGAAAGTTATCGCCGCAATACCAGCAATCGAGCATCGTGAGCCCGGCTCGCGCTCGTGCTCGACGGTCGTCGTAATCTTTCCCGAACCGGCTCATTCGACCTCCGCAATACCGACGCCACATCGCGCGAGAAAATCATCAATCGCGGCTTTGGCGAGTAACAACTCGTTTGGAAACGGGATGCCGTCCGTGATTGCGGCTTCGCTCGTCTGCTCGATGAGCGTCGTCGTGAACACGAGCACGCCGAGAACGGCATCGTTCATTTTGTCATGGCGGGCCATCATAACCATATCGAGCGCGGCGGCGACGGCGGTAATCTTCTCGATGTTGACGAACTCTTTTGGCATCATCATAGAATCTCCGGTTGGTCATAGCGGACGAACAGAGAAAAATCTTTTAGGGCGTCAATGTCTTTCGCTTTCACCGAGAGCCGTCCGTTGAGCCGGGCGTGAGCTTGGGCGTAGCGTCGAAATGTCTTATGCACCGAGAACGGCAAATCGAACGCGCGAACGCTGCGCGAATCATCCTCGGACTTTCCGCCCCATCGGAGTAAATATCTAATGTTGTATTCGCTCATCTGTTGGATTTCCTGAGCGGGCCCTCGGGCAATCTCGACACGTTTCGGTTTCGGGACTTCGGGCATTTCGAGACGGATGTAATTTTGCTTACCGTGTGAACCGTTCCGAATCGACGATTGGATGATGCCTTGTGTCTCGGGCCCGTAGGTGTAGAAAATCGGCACGAGCCGACGCAAGAAACCCGTTGCCCGCCATCGAAACCGTTTGGAATTGAACATCTCGGGCGTGATGCCCGTGATGATGCCGAGCCGGATGCCGTTCTTTTCATCCGTGATTTTCACTTTCGAGCCATCGGGCCCGAGTATTTCCGTCGTGCCCTCGCCGAGTAGTGAGAGCAAGTTCGCCATTGTGAGATTCGCAACGCTCGGCTTGTGAGCAATCAGGGCGTTCAGGTCGGGCACGACGACCCAGTGAGGCCGGGGCTTTTCTTCGACCAAGTTATACAAGCTCGCGCTCGTGAAATCGTCGAGCACGCGAGCCCCGCGCGGTAGGTGCGAGAGCATCAATTCGGATTTCCCGGCATCGCTCGGGGCAATCAGGATGCCGGAGAGCCGGGCTTGCTCGGGGAGCACGCTATCGCTCGACGCCATAACGCGGAGAATATGGGACAGGCGCTCAACTCCAATCATACGCCCCGAGTGTAGTCGGAGCCGGGGGGCGTTTGCAAGCAAAAGCTACCCCGCTCGTTTTGTCATGGGTAGCTTTGTGCGGCAAACGCTACCCGGCTCCGAACTTGTGATAATCTCCCGGGCATGGCAAAAGAGAAACCGTCCAAATCGATACCGAAAACGCCCACGTCCGAGCCCAAGACGACGAGCCCCGGGCCCGTCGAGAACGAGAAAATCGACACGCGATTCGCTATCCCGCTCGACAAAGAGGGCCGGGTAGTCATCGAGAGTATGCGCGACACGTCTCGCGCGAAGCTCAGAGAACTCGTCACTGATGCCGCGCTCGCGCGTGAGCTTGGCGTGTCATCGGGCGAATCGAGCGGCACGCTCGCGTTGCCCGCCGAACTCATGTATCCGCTCGTCGGGGCGCTCTCGATTTTCGAGACGCTGCTCATCGCGCGCGTCACCCGGGCCCCGCGCGAAATCGTCGAACGTGTCGCGGGTTTCTCCCGGGAAGAAACGCAACAACTCGCCCCCGCGCTCGGAGCCGTGCTCGGCAAATACGGCTCGTCGTTCTTGTCGAAGTATGGCGAAGAAACCGCGCTCATCGCGATGCTCTCGATGATGACGATGAACAAGCTCGCGCTCGTGCGGGAGGAAATGGAAAAGTTCGCCGGGCCGCGCGGCGTCGTCGTGCCGATTGTGCCCGCTGACCGTCACGAGCCCCCAACGACGGAGCCCACGCCATGACCCTAGACGAAGCTCGGAGCGTCATCGCGAATTATGAGAGCGCAGAACTTCGCTCCGTTCACGGCGTGAGCGGCAAAAGCACGTTCGAGATTTTCGCGAAAGACAATGGAATAATTCTCGTGGCCGATGCCGTGTCGCGCGTCGTCCGGGCTCGACGTGTCATCGAACAGCATCGGAAAGAGAGTGAGGGTAAATGATTTACCTTGTCATCGGTCGGCGCGAACTCGGCAAGACGACACTCGCGCGATACGTCGCGCATCGCCGGACGCCTCGACTCGTCATCGACCCCCGGGCCCAGTGGGAAACGGCTCGCGCGTATCGAAAATTCGATTTCGATGCGATGCTCGCCGACTTGGAACAGAATCACGATGTGATTGTTCAGCCCGTCGAACTACAACGCACGGTTGATGAGTGCGCTCAACTCGCGAACTTCTGGTTTCAGGAGCGCGGCATCGCGGACGGGCCGCGCGAGTTGTCCGTCGTGCTCGATGAGGCCGGGCTCTATGAGTTGCGCTCGTGGGATTGGATGATGCGCTGTTCGCCGCGCTCGTTCACGAGCATCATTCTCACGGCTCATCGCCCGAGCGACATTTCGACGAGCATCCGGGCGCTCGCCGATACGTGGTGCATTTTTCGGACGACGCAACGGCACGACCTCGATGCGATTCAAGAGCGATGCGGCGATTTAGTCGAACGACACGTTCAAGAGTTGCAGCCGTATGAGTTCATCGCGTGGGATGATGCCAAGGCGGAAATGACGGTGCATCGAAATCCGGGGGCGTGGAAAACCCCGGACGGCGGCGAGCTTGCGGGCGAGCGCGTCGAAGAAAAACGCCCGCGCAAAATTTGGGAGATGTGACCGATGGATTTACTCTCGTATCTCGTGCCGAATCGCATCACGGCGGGCTTGCTCCGCAACGCGCTCGGCACGGCTGACCTCGTGGCGAACAAATACCGGGCCGACTTGCCCGATGATGTGGGTATCGCGTGGCGTGAACAGTTACGCCCCGCGCTCGTTCGATGGCTCGACACACTGGCCGCAAAGGAGGCCCGATGAGAACTCGCCCCGCGTTTGCTCGATTCTTTTCCCCTGACCCTGACCCGGGCTTGCCCGCTCCGACGCCCGCTCCGAGCCCCACGCCCGCCCCGGAGCCCCGCTCGCCGGGCCGGGTAACGTGTGAGGGCTGCGGCTGTTCGCTCGATTCCCGGGGGCTCATCATCGCCCGGGGTGACGGGCTGCGGGCGTTCATGGCCCGGGAAGATGAAAACGCCCAGTTACAGAAAGAGCTTGACGTAGCCCGGGAAGAAATCACAAAATTGACTGCCCGCGTGCGTGAGCTTGAACCGGCCAAGAAACGGTCGATTCTTTACTGACTCAGAGCGGCGGGCTTTTCAGGAGGCCCGCTGTGAAAGAAACGATTATCCTCGTCGTCGCCGTCGCCGCGCTGTTCGCCGTGAATGACCGTTTCTTGCGGTTGTTCTAGTCGGGCCGCGCGGCTCGTTTTTTGTCCGCTCACTTTCAGGAGACAACGCAAATGTTGAAGCCCGATACCGTCGTCGGCATCGTCGTCATCGTGCTTGCTGGCGCTCTCGTCAACAAGTATCTCATCCGGTCGGTGTGGCCGGTCACAAGCACGCCGAGCACGACGTAGGCTCGACGTTCATCCGTCACGGTCACAGGAGAATCATTCATGGTCAACGCACAAGCGAATCTCGGCAACTCCGACCTTGGGAAAACGCTCGCGGCGTATCTCGGGCGCAATCAGGGCCCGGAGTTGTTCACCGTCGTTCCGCATACGGCGGCGGCGGCTCAGTCGGTCGTCGTGCCCCGGAACTTGAGCATCAATCGCCCGCTGGAGTCGATTGTGCTTCGCTATCGCGCTCGCGTCACGATTTCCGTCGCGAACATGGGCGCGGTCGCCGCAGAAGCCCCGCAGAGCATCATCAACAAAATCACCATCAACGGCACGTTCAAGGGCACGGCGCTCACGCCTATCAAGCTCTCGGGCGCGACGGCGTTCGCATGGGCGCGGCTCTACAATCCGCGCGGCTCGTCGGCGTTCATCAACGGTGTGCGACAGGCCGAACCGTCGATTCCGTTCGGACAGACGCTCGCGAACTTCGGCAACGTCGGCGTGTATGACATCGACGTGATGTATTACATTCCGACCTGGCCCCTCGTCTCGCTCTCGTCTCGCGCGTGGGAGTCCGTGCCCTACTTCTGGCAGCCGGAAGATTGGTCGGATTCCATTCAGGTGCAGCTCGACTTCGGCGACTCGACGAGCTTCGGCACGGCGGGCGGCGCGACGGTCGCGCTCACGGCGTTCGGTTCGGGCGCGGGCGTGCCCGAGTGCCGAATCTTCACGCAGTATTGCATCCTCGGCGACTTCCGTCCGAACACGCATTTCATGACGGCGGCGGTCATTCGCAACGAGACGCAAATCACGGCGGGCATGACGGCGGTTACGGCGAACGCGCTCATCCAGCAATTGCAGAAGCAGAAAACGACGAACATCATGTTCAAGACCGGGAGCAATCTCACCGGCACGAACTCGGCGGTTCAGGTGTTCGCGTCTCTGACGGATGCGATGCTCGACAAGACGCTCGTCGTCGTGGACAACAAGAACATCCGGTTCAATCAGGACAACATCGCGAACAAGGAAACGCTCGGGATGAAGTTCGGAACCGTCTTGCCGGGTGGTTACAACGGCTTCACGTTCATCGATTCGCAGTCGCCCCGCACGGCATATCGTGCGGACGACCCGAACGTGGTGGGCGGGGGCTCGACGTTCCAGTTGACGACCGACGTGCTGACGGCGGGCGCGAATCAGGCTGTGAACACGGTGCAGGAGATGATTTTCGCGCAGCGTGGCGACCCCTCGTGGTTGGGCACGCGCTAACGCGAACGTGAGCGCGAGTGCGCTCGACCGAGAACCCGGGCGGCTGTAGCTGGCTGCTTTCCAGTCGTCCGGGTTTCTCAACGCTCACACAGGAGAAATCATCATGGATGCACAAACGACCTCAGTCGGCTCGGGCGTCGATTGGACGAGCATCATCAATCAGACGATTGCACAAGTGCCCTCGTGGATTGCCATTGCTCGCAATCAGCCCGTCGTTACACCTATCCCGCCCGGCACGCAAGGCGGTTCGCTCGCGTTCGGTTCGACAGGTGTCGCCGGTTCGATTTCGCCCGGGATTCTCATCGCGGGCGTTATCGGTATCGTCGCGCTCGTGTTTTTGCTTCGGCGGTAGCGTGGGCCGGATGACGGGCGACCGTCATCCGTTCCCCATTTTCAGGAGCGTGCAACGTGATTGCTACCATCGTCGCGAACGGACAAGACAATTACGCGAGCTATCTCTCATTCCTTGGGGGCTCGCCCCTCGACACGCGCATTGCGACGTATCTCGCGCAGTATGACCAAGTGCTCTCGATTGCCGTCGATGACAAGAGCCGACTCTTTTCGATTTTCGGCGGCTCGTATCCGTTCCAAGTGAGCATCCAACTCGACACGAAAAACAACGCGAGCACCGTCGCGGCGATTGTCGAGCGCGTCAAGCTCGCGATTGTGCAAGCGACAGGCTACACGCCGAGCGCCGTCGCCGTCACGAGCGCGGGACAACCGACGCCCGTCGCGCCCGAGCCCGGGCTCGTCGATGAGACGAGCGGGATTGTGTCGAGCATCGCGAACGGACTCAACATCACGACGAAAACGGCGACGGTGTTACTCGTCGCGGTCGGGCTCGGCGGCATCGCGCTCGTGTATTTCATCGCCACGAAACCGGCGAGCGCGGCTCGCATCGCGCGGGGCTGACGGTGGAGATTCTCATCGCGCTCGTTGCGGGGGCGTGGATTCTCGGGAGGCAATACATGGGAGCCGTGAGCGAAAATGCCGGCGTCGAGTTGAATGGACTGGCCCCGGAGGGCTATACGATTCTCGGGGCGATTGACCGGGCCGCGCGGTTGTTCAACGTCGAGTTGATGATTACGAGCGCCGTGCGCCCGGACGATACCGATTCGATGCACTCGCTCGGCAAGGCGCTTGACGTGCGGACGTTGAATCTCAACTCTGAGCAAATCATCGCGCTCTATTGGTGGTTCACCGTCGAACTCGGGCCGACGTTCATCGTGCTGTTCGAGTCGCCCACGCCGAGCGCGTTGCCGTCCGAACTTCGGAGCATCGTCTACTACAATCCACAAGCCACGGGGCAGCATTTACATTTGGGAGTGCGACGGACATGAAGAACAAAAAGATTTTTCTCATCGCCGGGCTCGGGGCGATTGCGCTGTATGCGTTCTATCGCTACCGCTCGGGCTTGTCGATTTTCCCGGGCTTCGGTTCGGCGCTCGCCGGGCAGGGCACGACGGGCTCGACACTTCCGAACGGCTCCCTTGTCGGCTCGGGCTCGACGAATCTTCCACAGGTGCCCGTGCAAACGATTTCCGAATCCGAGCGGATTCGACTCCGCAACGCGGCGACGGGCCCGCTCTCGCGCGGTCAGTGTCTCTTTCCGACGTGCCGATGGATTGACACGCAGACCGCGCCGTATTACGGCGTGGGCGTCAACCAAACGACGTTCAATCGGTGGTTGAGTTCGGGTTATACATTCCCGGGCGATTCTCAGCCGACGCTCGATTTTGTCAAGCGTGCTCTCGGGCTCTGAGTCATGGACGGCATTTCTCTCGCGTTGCTGTTCGGCGGGGGCGCGGCGATTATCTGGATTTTGACGCAGCCCAAAACGTCGAGCGTGCTCGGGCCGAACTACACCGGACAAACGGCAGGGGGCGTGCCTGTTAATTCGGCGGGCCGTCCGTTTCTCACCGATGCCCAGGTCGAATACTACACGTCGGGATTTGCGAATCACCTGACGACGACTCAGGCCGCAGCAACGGGCGCGAGCGCGGGCTCGTCGTTCGCCGTCGCGACGTTTGGAATTTCGGTCGGTGTCGGGGCGCTCGCGGGCTGGCTCTCGGTTCGGAACTCAAACGACACGCGCGAAGATAGGGAAGTATTCGCGAAGCGTCTCGGCTTCACCGGAGCGAGCGGCGACGGGCTCGGCATCCATACGCAGCAAACGACGAGTCTCGACGACAAGAGCAAGGGCATCTACTCATACCTCACGTTCATCGGACGCGATGACTTGCGAGACGTAGCGATGCGAATCGTCGGGCGCAAAGATTTCACCGGCAATGTTCAATGGATGGCCGACACGCTCGTGGCACTTTGGCAGGCGAATTTTCCGTTTCCACGATAGAATTAGGCGGTTACTTATGACGAAAGACACGGTTATCGGCGTGGGCGTGGGGCTGCTCATCGGCTGGCTGCTCTGGCGTCGTCGTGGGCTGGCCGGGCTGCTCGGCGTGGGCGTGGGCACGGGCCCGGGCTCGTGCGGCGGCTGTGGCGGCTGTGGGGGCGGCTCCGGGGCTCCAGGCTCGTGTGTCCGGGCATCGAGCGCGGGCATCGGCAACTACTCGCAGGGTGCGGGCTTCACGTTGCAGGGGGCTCCCTAATGATTACGACGCAACTCGACCGAGTTCGCGCGGCGGGCGTGCAATCGTTCGCGCAGACATTCACATCGACGGCTGATGAAGTGATGATTATCGACTTGATGCTCCCGGCGTTCGCCGAACAGCATTGGATTGTCGAGCAAGCGTCACTCGTTGCCGGGCTCACGTTGCGCGGGCCGACGACCTCGGGCGGATTTCCCCCGAACACGGGGATTTTTTTGTGCCCGCCCGGAACCGTCACCGAGCAATTGTCCGAATCGATTGCGGGCATCAATCTCGCCGCGCGTCCGTTGATGCTCCCGCTCGGGCCCCCGGGAAGTTCCGTTGCGACCGTGGGGGCGGGCACGTTTCCGCAGACGTTCGCGCTCCAACTCGCCCCCGGATTCAAAGCGACCGTGCCGTATGGCTGGTTTCTCCGGGCGATTGTCTCGTGCTTGCAGGGCTCGGCGACTCCGGGCCCGGGCGCGGGCTCTCGGGGCGTGTTCACG
>Ga0075307_1000197_pt1 | contig 10152 bp, 6 predicted proteins | sample Joice_ThreeSqA_D_2_FD_120058 | JGI IMG/M metagenome (GOLD analysis project Ga0075307, IMG submission 120058) | Natural and restored wetland microbial communities from the San Francisco Bay, California, USA, that impact long-term carbon... | ecosystem: Environmental > Terrestrial > Soil > Wetlands...
ACAAGCCGTTTTCCACGATGGAGCTGGTGGAATCGCTGGGGGCCCTTGCCGGAAACCGGTCCGGCCGAGGATCGATGAGGCTCGCATCGCCTCGATGACCCCGGGGACGCGGGCCCGGCCGAGTCCGTGCGCGCCCGCCCCTACGGCGATTCCGGGACGATCCAGCCGCCGACCGGAAGGAACCCGCCGCCGTTCGGCGCGTACCGGAGGACGTAACTCCCCTTCGATGCGAACCGCTGGCCGGGGCCGAGGCTCAGGCGGGCGTACGCGGATGGCGTAACCGTGATCTCCGCCATGTGCTCCACGGTTTCCAGCAGATAGTCCCGGGAGAAGAAATCCAGCATCAGGTCGAGCGCGCCGACCGCGATGGCTTCGGCGAAGAAGGTGTTCGCCTGCAGGCGCTCCTCGCCCGGGGGGACCTTCCGCGCCTTCAGCCATATCCGGATCCTGCTTCGCTCCCCCCCCTTCCTCGGAAGAGCGAAGGGGTGGACGAGATAGGCATCCAACTTCGGCACGCCAAGCGCCGCGGCCGCCTCCGTGCCGGCCAGCGTGGAGGAGAGGTAAACCCTCCCGGGGAAGGCCATGCCCCCGCGCCGGATCCCGAGACGGCGCAGGTCGGAGCCGGAGAGCCACAGGACAACCGTCGCCGGGCGTGTGCCTCCCTGCATTTCCTCGAGGATCCGGCCCGGCGGATCCCCGGCCACCGGGAGGCGCACGTCGCGGAGTCCCGACACGCCGGAGCGCGTCGCCGACTCCCGGAAAGCATCAGCGGCGGCCCTCCCGGTTTCGTCGTCTCTGTATACCTGGACCACCGGCCCGCGACGGATAGATTCCGGTTCTCCGCCCAGGTGCCGGGCGAGGGCTCCGGCTTCGAGCACCACGCCCCGGGAAAAGTAGACGGTGTAGTACCCCGGACCGGAGACTACAGGGACATCCACATTGGGAAAGAGGCACGGGACCCCGTGCCGTTCGCAGAACCGGTGAACCGGTCCCCACCCCCCGGCGGAGATCCCCCCGATCAGGGCGAAGACGGGCCGACGGCGATAATACGCCGCGAGTTGCGCCTCCCAGGTCTCCTCTGGGCCGGAAAGTTCCCACGCGTCGAGCTCCCAGGTCCGGTACGCCCTGAATCTGCGGGCATCCGTCCAGGGGGCGACCCGGGCCCGCAGGGCCTCGTTGCGCGCCCCCGCGTTCTTGTCCCGGGTATAGATGCGCAAGACATCGAGCATTGCGTTCCGGCGGTCCGGAGACACTCTTGTGTCGACCACGGTCGCGAACCGGATGACGTTCTCCGTAACCCCTGGAGCGGAGGTCGCCGACATGGATTTGAGGTAGGCGATCAGGAGGGCGAGATCGGCATCCTTCATCGTATACCGGGGCATCGCCGGGTCGAAGCGACGTCCCGCCGGGTTTACCCCGTCGCGTATCGCCCGGGCGAGGGTCTTGTCCGTGTACACGGGCCAGTTTTGCGATCCCCGGGGCGCCTTCCGTCCGGGCCCCACCCCCCACACCTCCTCGGGGCGGTAGAGGGCGGCGCCTGTCACGGGCCGCACCCCCGTGCCGCCTTCCGCGGAGCCCATCCCGCTGCGCCGGTGGCAGTTCGCGCAGGCGGCCATGGCCCCGGAAAAAAGAACACCTCCGGAGGTCTCTCCGCGCATCTTCTCACCCGACGGAAGGATCCCTTCCCGGTACATCCGCATCCCCGGGTTCGCCCCGTTCGGGGCGCCTGCCATGCCGTCACGATCGGAGGATGACAGCGCCATGGCGGGAAGAAGAAAGAGCGAGAGAAGGAGCGCGACGGAGGACCTCCGCATCCACGGCGCGGCGAACGACGTGCGGACCCGGCCGGTCATCGGGCTTCGAGCATCTTCCGGATTTCGGCCTCGAGGACGTCGGCGTGAACGATCCCGTCGATGCGCGTCCAGGGATCCCGCGGCGACCTGCGCAGGAAGGTGTAGGGGGAGTGGTCCATCTTGTTCCCACGGTAGGAACCGAAGCCCCGCTGGACCGCGACGATGTCGGGAAGGCGCCCCGTCAGGAACAACCAGTCCGGATCCGCGTCGAAATTCGCCGCGTAATCCCGGAGAACGGATGGGGTGTCGTGCTCCGGGTCGATCGTGATCGAGACCGCCCGGATCTTCTCGCGCCCCTTGCCGAGGTCCTCGCGCACCCGGGCCGCGGTCCCCGTCAACAGGGGGCATATGGTGGGGCAGGTCGTGAAAATGAACTGAAGCATCACCGGCTGGTCGTCGGCCAGAACGACACGAAGGCGAGCCGGACGCCCGTCCATTCCCGTCAACGTGACGTCCGGCACGGAGACTGCGACCTTGGTGATCACGTACCCGAGATCCCCCCGTCCGTCCCCGCCGCGACGATCCATTGCGTACGAAGGAAACGTCGAAAGGAGCAGCAGCAGGAGACCTGCCACCAGTGCCGATACCGTACGGTGCCGCGGCATTCCCCGGTCGTCCGCTCCTTTCATCCGGTCCTCCCGAAATTTCGATCCCGCAGGTATTATCGCACGCCCGGGAGAAAATTCTCAGACGCTCTTCCTGAATATTCCCGCGCGCAGGCTGGCGTTCGCTTCCTCACCCGCCAAAGGGAGGAGGCAGGGAGCGAAAGCCGCGCGGTCGCCCTGCGCACCATACAACCGCCGCGCTTTCCGGGTCCAGCGGAAGAAGCCGAGGGGGCCGCCTCCTCGGCCGGGTTCGAGATATTACTAAAATATATTCGCAAATCTTCGATAATCTTTCTCTCCAAGCCGAAAGGGTTGATCCGGGCCAATTTTGTAACTATTTGGTTATGAACTGAATATTGCCTTGAAACGTAGTCACCTTTACCGTATTGGCACGACTACTGCTGACAACCCCCCATACACGATGTAAACGGGAAGAGAAGAAGAAACATTCAGCGATCGGTGGAAAGAATTGAAAATGTGCATTGTTGAAAACGACGAGTTGCTCAGGGATTCGATGGTCCTGTTCTTCCGGGCGAAGGGGGTCGATGCTCGCGCGTTCGGCAACACGGAGGAGGCGTCTGCGGCTCTCGATGCCTGGCCGTCGGACATCGTGATCTGCAATCAGGAACTGCCGGTGATGGACGGCCTGAAGTTTCTGGAAGGGGTCGGAGCGCGCCATCCGGCCGTGGTCAAGATTCTGATCTTGGGACAATTCACATCGCTTCCCGCCGGGGACGCAAAGCGGGCCGGAATCGACGAGGTTCTCCTGAAGCCGTTCTCGGTCGACGAGATCGAGCGGATGCTGGAGAGGCGGGCGGGGCCCTGCATCGGGGCGGGGCGATCCACGGGTGGAGCCGGGGGGTATTCGGAGGAAAAATCGGCGTAAGGGGAGAAATTCTAACGGGCACTTTCTTTAAGTGGCGATAAATATAGTTATTATCATTATGGCAAGTTTTTATCCGCCCCAGGGCGACTGTTTCGAGGAGGTCGGTGATGAAAGGTGGCGCAGGCACTTCCGTCCGTAGGCGTTTCCGCTCGGTCCCCGGGTTTCTCTTCGGCGTCGTGCTGCTGGCCCTCGGGTCCTCCGCGTTCGGGTTCACCCTGAACGTCGTCGACAGCAACAACGACCCCATCGCTGTAGGGTACCGGTGGCTCCTCGAGGAAGACACGACCAACCTCGTCCAGCCCGGCGTTCCGAGCACCACAAGCATCTAGGTGAGCATCGGCACGAGCTACTCGATCCCGGTGGCCACCGGGACCGACAACGCGGCCTCCCTGGCCCGGCTCGACAACGCCGTGATTCTCAACCCCGCCAGGCGGTATGTGCTCACGGTCCTTCCGGACCAGCCTCCGGACGGGCCGCTCTATAGCATGAGCGCCGCCAAGATCGCTGCGGGCCAGAAAAGCGCCACGATAAAAGTGCTTTCCCACCCGGTTCCCACCGCCCAGATCAGCGTGCTCGTCTTCATGGACAACGCCTTCATCAACGGGGCACCGGACGTTCCGGCGGAACCGGGGCTCCCGGGCTTCAGGATCCTGGTGTTCGACCAGGCCGGAGAGATGAGCCAGGACGCCTTCGCGAACCCGCTCGGAACCGTCTATCTTCAAACCTGCGATGCCGCAGGGCAGAACCCCGGCACCGGGACCGATGCCTGCCTGGACCCGGACGGCGCCCTGATCGTCGAGACGCTGGGGAACGGGATCGTCACCGACAACACCGGCAACGTCATCATCAAGAACCTCTACCCGGGGAAATACGGCATCCGGGCCGTACCGACCGACAATCAACTGTGGGTACAGACCTCGACGATCGAAGGGACGCCGGGGATCGACACCTGGGTGGCCGCCAACGAGCCCCCCCAGTTCGTCGAGGCGGGCTTCTTCAACGTCCACGCCTTCATCGGGTTCGTCCACCCGTCCAACGACCCGCAGACCGGACAGCCGCTCGACTACGGGCCGAAATTCATCTGCCCGGGGTCCGGCTGCCCGACGCCGGGAGCCACCGTGAAAGGCCGCGTGGTGTCCGTCCACGGGAACCGGCCTCCCCTCCAGCCGGGCCTCGAGATCGGGCGTCCGGTCGCCACCGCGTGGGTGGGCCTGAGCGACACGCTGAATGGGAACGCCGCGGTCTTCGCGGGACCGTGCGACGACAACTCGGAGTTCACCATCCCGGGCGTCCCTCCGGGAACGTACACGCTGACGATGTGGGACTTCCCCCTCGACCAGATCATCGACTACCGTACGGTGGTCGTGACGAGCGACAACGCGGTCAACGGCAATGTCCTCGAGTACGGCGATATCCCCATCTTCCGCTGGTTCGGATGGTTCTCGGGGTACGTATTCGCCGACACGAACCGGAACGGATTACGGGACCGGAACCCCGCCACCGGGGAATGGCTGGAGGCGTCGCTCCCGAACCAGACCGTCAACCTGCTGTGGCGCGATGGATCGCACTACATGACGACGACGACCGACCTGAACGGGTATTACGAATTCAACGAGGTCTTTCCCTGGTACAAGTGGATCGTCGCCGAGCGAAGCGGTTCCGACACCGGAAAGCGGACCGGCGCGACGATCTGGGTGGACAACGGGGGCAGGCTTCCGGTCCGTTACGATCCGCCCGTGCCGGTCAATTTCGCCGACCCCTCGACCTGGTACAACGACATCCTGACCCCGCAGCCGCAGCCCGAAAACGGGGGGAAGGGATACCGCACCGTGATGGGGGCGACGAACACGATGGCGACGTTCCTCTACATGGAGGACACGACCTGGATCGACTGGGGGAAGACCAGCTTCGGACCCGGCGAGAACGGCGGGATCTCGGGGAACGTGTTCTACCAGGCGATGATCACCGAGGTCAACCCGGCCCAGGCCGGCCAGACGTGGTGGTCCACCGGCATCCCCCGCGTGAAGGTCAACCTGTACGAGGACATGGACCGGGACGGGTTCCCGGACGGCCCCTCCATCCGGACCACCTTCACGCAGGGGTGGGACGACAACTTCCCCACCGGGTGCGTGGACAACGTCGGGAGGGCCCAGCCGTTCTCTCCCTACGTCGATTGCGCGGAGATCATCTGGACGTGGCAGCAGGTTCGTCCCGGCGTCTACGACGGGATCTTCTCCTTCGATAACCTGCGGAACGGTACCTACATCGTCGAGGTGATCCCGCCTCCCGCCTACGAGCTCGTCAAGGAGGAGGACCAGAACATCTACTTCCCCGGGGAGACGTTTACGCCCGGCCGCCTCGCGCCGATCCCGGGGCTGGAAAACCCCAGCACCGTCTGGCCGTGCGTGGGGGCGATGCACCACATCCCCGAGTTCGAAACGATGTTCCCGGAACAGCAGGTTCCGACGATCAACTTCCCGTACGACAACACCCTGATGACCCCTCTGTGCGACCGCAAGCAGGTGACGCTGACCGACGGGTTGAACGCGTCGGGCGGGTTCGCTCTTTTCACAACGGTCCCCAGGGCGGGGAGGCTCACCGGGCTGGTGACCAACGACCTGGTGTTCGAGTTCAACCCGGCCAACGTCCGCAAGGGGGACAAGCTCGGGCCGTCGTGGATGCCCATCTCCTTCAAGGACTGGCAGGGGAACGAGATCGCCCGGGTCTACACCGACCAGTGGGGCCAGTACGAAACCATGCTTCCCTCTTCCTTTACGTTCGCCGCGCCCGATCCCTCCGGGATCGCTCCGAATATCGTGACCGTGAACCTGAACGACCCCGGCCCCATCCCGCTCCTCGACAACGTGACGGGGCTTCCCGTCATCGATCCGTCCACGGGGCAGACGAAGATGGTCACCGATCCGTATTTCGACCCCGGCTACGTCCAGTTCGCCAGCAAGTGGGACGTCTGGCCCGGAAGGACCACGCTGATCGACACCCCGATCGTGCCCATCGCCGCGTTCACGCAGGCCCACGGGAAACTCGACTGCGAGCTTCCGGACGGGACGCCGGTGATCGCGCAGGTGAACGGGCCGGCCGGCGGGCCGTACGTCCCGAGGGGGGGGACGCTGCTCCGCATCTCGGCGCTGACGGGGGTCAGCGTCGGCTCCGTCCCGAGGGACTTCGGCTTCGGCACGGTTCCGGGCACCGTGACACTCGGGGACATGCCCATCGAACCGGTGCACTGGACCAACGAGATCATCGTCGCCATGCTTCCGGAAGGCGCCACGACGGGCCAGCTGATGGTGACGCGGGGGGATAACGGGCACCCGACGGTGATGGGGATCACCGTCACCGTCGGCGGGGGCGTTACCCGGGTCGGCGGAGGCCGGACGATCCAATCGGCTATCGACTCGGCCAACCCCGGCGACCTCATCCTCGTTCCTCCCGGCGTCTACAAGGAGAACCTGATCCTCTGGAAGCCGGTCAGGCTCCAGGGGTACGGCCCCTGGGCGACGGCGATTAACGCGGGCTTCTTCGACCCCGTGGCGCAGGCGGCGTGGACCGCGAAGGTCACCGCCTTGACGACCGCCGGTACCGTTCTGGTCGTTCCCGGCGAGAGGGCCGACTTCTTCCTGGAGCAGGGGGCGGGGATCCTGGTACTTTCCGACAACGTCTCGTTCCGGACGAACCCGTCCCGGATCGACGGCTTCCTGTTCACGGGGGCGGTGCAGGGCAGCGGAATCGACATCAACGGGTACGTCCAGAACCTCGTCGTCAGCAACAACCGGATCCAGAGCAACCAGGGGTTCTTCGGCGGCGCCATCCGCCTGGGCACCCCCTCGATCGTCCTGACGGACGCCCTGGGGATCCCGGTCGCCGGCGCCACCACGTTCAACAGCAACGAGAACTCCGACATCCGGATCCACCACAACCACGTCGACCAGAACGGCTCTACCAGCGGGGGCGGCGGCATCGGCATCTTCAACGGCGCCGACAGGCTCCAGATCACCCAGAACTTCCTCTGCGGCAACTTCAGCGCCGACATCGGCGGCGGGATCCTGCACCTGGGCCTGAGCGACAACGTGGTCATCGACAACAACGTGGTTCTCCTCAACGAGTCGTTCACCGAGGGCGGGGGGATTCTCCTCACCGGCGAGGCGGTGCCTGCCGGGGCTCCGGCGACCGCCCTCAACGTGGGAACCGGTAACGTGACGGTCAGCCGGAACCGGATCCAGGGGAACCACGCCGGCAGCAGCGGGGGCGGCATCATGACCCGGTTCGTCAACGGGCAGGACGTGGAGGCGAACCCGACCGACCCGACGATGTGGTACCGCATCGACATCCTGAACAACATGATCGTCAACAACGTGGGGTCACACCTGGCGGGTGGAATCGCGATTGCGGATGCCGTGAACATGAACATCGTGCACAACACGATCGCACACAACGACTCCACCGCCACAGGGACGGACGCTTTCGGCGGCCCGTGCAACCCCCAGTTCCAGTTCAACTGCGGGCCCGAAGGACCCGTCGAGTCGAACGCCGGAGGCGGGAGTTCCGCGTCGGTCGCGCAGGCGGCGGGCATCGTTTCGCAGCCGCACTACGCGAACCTCCAGGCGGTCTCCGGGCAGACGTTCTCGAACCCGGTCCTGTACAACAACGTCATCTGGCACAACCGGGCGTTCTCCTGGGACCCGACGCTCAATAATTTTAACGGCAGCCTCATCCCCTCGCCCGACAACGCCGTCTACTGGAACCTGAGCGTCTTCGGCGCGGCTCCCGGGATGGTTCTGAATCCCAGGTATTGCGTGCTCGACAACAACATGAACCTGGACAACACGGTGAACCTGGGCACCGACAACACGAACGTCCTGCTCGATCCGAAGTTCGTGTCGCCCTATGTCAACGTCTTCGAGGCGACATCGGTGGGGGCGTCGCAGGGGAACTACGTGCAGGTCAACTACGCGCCGCTTGCGCTCACCGGGGATTACCGCCTCCGGAAGACCTCCCCGGCGATCGACCGGGCCGTCGCCACCGGCGGGATTCCTGTTCTTCCGGGTTGGCCCGACGACGTGCTTCTGAACGTGGATTTCGACGGTCTGCCGCGACCGTTCGACGTGACGACGGTTCCCGACAACCCGTCGGCGTCCGATATCGGCGCGGCGGAATATCGTGAATGAGGGGTGTCGCCGCCGGGGTTCCCCCACCGGCGGCGGGTGGGAGACAGGGAAAGGAGTCCGACAGATGAGAAGGTTCAGGCTCGGAACGATGTGCCTCGCGGCGGCGATATTCCTGTCCGGCGCAGCGGTGTCCGTCCAGGCGCGGGGCTTCTGCCCCGGCAGTGTCCTCGACAACGCCACCGGACAGACCGACATCCCCGGCGTCTACTGCTACCACTACGCGGCGGGGGACGGGTTCACGCAGATGGCGGACGGCTCCCCGAGTTACATCTTCGGATTCCAGGATGTGCAGGCGAAGGGGATCCCGGACAATACCCTCATGCCGGACTCGGCGCTGGGCGCCGAGTTTCCCTCCCCCACGTTGCGGCTCAAGGAGGGGAACACCTACTACGTCAACCTGACGAACGTGGGGATGGTCAACCGCCCCGACCTGTTCGATCCACACACGATCCACTTCCACGGGTACCCGAACCAGATCACGTTCTACGACGGCGAGCCGATGGGGTCCTTCGGAACGAACATGGGGTACACGTTCACCTATTTCTACCAGCCCCACGACCCCGGGACCTACATGTACCACTGCCATCAGGAGGCGTCCGAGCATATGCAGATGGGAATGCTGGGAGCCGCCTTCATCGACCCGATCCAGAACGATAATGTGGCGTTGCTCGCCCTCGGTGCAACGAGAGGGGCGGGGGCGCCCCCCTACCAGGGGTTCGCCTACAACGACAACGACGCGACGACGGGGTACGACGTCCAGATGCCGCTGCAACTGGCGGCGTTCGATCCGTATTTCCACTGGAACGACATGTGCTACCAGCCTCCCCGCTTCGCGTACATGGACGATCTGTACCCGATGTTCAACGGACGGGGGTACCCCGACACGGTGGACACCGACCCCGATCCGGCGAGCAATGTCAACTCGGGTCTCGGATTCGCTTGTGACGTGCCGATCAGCCCGAGCGAAGGCAAGGTGACCCCGGACGGCTCGGTGTACCCGGGAAGCCGTCCGATGAACTCGCTCGTTACGGTCGCCACGAACCGGAAGGCGCTTCTCCGGATCTACAGCCTCTCCACGACCAGTTTCCACACGATCGAATCCTCCGGGATCCCGATGCGGGTCGTGGGGAGGGACGCCCGGATCTTCCGGGGCGGCGGGAACCCGTCGGGACTGCACCGGGAGTACCTGACCAATTCCGTGATCCTGGGGGGCGGCGAGTCGATCGACGTGATGCTCGACACGACCGGAATCCAGCCGGGAACCTACTTCCTGTATTCGCGGGAACTCGATCACCTGAACAACAACCAGGACCGGCGCGGAGGGATGATGACGGAGATCCGGGTCACGCCATGAACCGGGGACCGTCACCTTCCCGCACGAGGAGGAACGACATGGGCAGTCGATATCGCAGATTCCTGGCGGGGGTCTTCCTCCTCGCGGCGACGGCGCTACTGGGGGCTGGGACCGCTCCCGCCGCAATCGACGGGCTGGTGGGGAACTCCTTCACCCTCGATGCCGGGCCCGGTTACATCACGGGCGGGGACTTCAACCGGATCTTCTTCTGGGGCTTCGCGGACGGGGATACCGGGCAGGTCCAGTTCCCCGGTCCGACACTGATCATCAA
>Ga0075307_1000204_pt1 | contig 9963 bp, 10 predicted proteins | sample Joice_ThreeSqA_D_2_FD_120058 | JGI IMG/M metagenome (GOLD analysis project Ga0075307, IMG submission 120058) | Natural and restored wetland microbial communities from the San Francisco Bay, California, USA, that impact long-term carbon... | ecosystem: Environmental > Terrestrial > Soil > Wetlands...
ATCCGCCGGGTCGCCCTGCGTTCCAGGTAGGAGAGCTGGAGGTCGAGCGCCTCGCGGTACCCGACTTCCCCCAGCCATACGGTTTTCACGGAGCGCCCTTTCTCCTTACGGAAAATCCCCCGCCTCGAGGATCTCCCGGACACGGTACAGGAAGCCGTTCCCCGCCACGCCGTCGATGACGCGGTGGTCGTACGCGCAGCCGAGGTACATCATCGGCCGGATCACGATCGAATCCTCGCCGTCCACGTCGATCACCACGGGCCGCTTCACGATCTGCCCGAGCCGGAGGATCCCCACCTGCGGCTGGTTGATGATCGGGGTTCCGAAGAGGTTCCCCCGGATCCCCGGGTTCGTGATGCTGAAGGTGCCCCCCGAGAGTTCGTCCGGGAGGACCTTCCCCGCCTTGGCCCGCGCGCCGAAGTCGTCCATCGCGGCGGAGATCTCCTTCAGGGACATCCGGTCCGCGTGGCGCAGCACGGGGACGAGCAACCCTTTCTCGGTGTCGACCGCGACGCCGATGTGGATATCCTTCTTCAACACCGTGCTCTCCCCGGATACGGCGGCGTTCATGGCCGGGATCTCCCGAAGCGCCTTCGCGGCGGCGTGGATCACGAAGGGAAGGTACGTGAGGTTCACGCCCTCCTTTTTCGCCTTGGCCCGCACTCCCGCCACCCGGTGCATGTCCACCTCGGCGAAGATGTGGACGTGGGGCGAGGTCTGCTTGCTGCGGACCATGTGGTCGGCGATCTTCTTCCGGATCGGCGTCCACGGTACGACCTGGTCCCCTTTGGCCAGGGTGGGTTTCGCCTCCGGGGCCTTGGCGGCGGACTTGCCCTCCGACGCTTTCGCGGCAACGGGCCTGCCCTCCGCGGCCTTGGGCTTCTTCGCGGGGACTCCGGAGGCCAGGTATCCCTCCACGTCCTTCCGCGTCACCCGTCCGTCGATGCCGGTCCCCGGGATCTTCGACAGGTCCAGGTCGTGTTCGGCGGCCATCCGCGCCACCACGGGGGTGATCCGGACCCGGTCGGTCGCCGGCTGCGGCGCCGGGGCGGAAGGTTCGACGATCGGGGGCGCGGGGATCGGCGGCCCGGACGTCCGCGCCATGTGGCCGGGGAATCCCTCGGTCTCCTCGTCCCATTTCGGCGCCTCCTCGGGCGCGGGCCGGGACGCCTCCGTGTCCGTCTCGAGTTTCGCCAGCACCGCCAGGACGGGGACCGTCTCCCCCGGCTTGACCAGGATCTGCGCGATCCGGCCCGCGGACGGCGAGGGGATCTCCGCGTCCACCTTGTCCGTGGAGATCTCGAGCAGGGGGTGGTCCTTGGCGACCAGCTCCCCGACCTCCACGAGCCACTTCACCACGACCCCTTCCACCACGCTTTCACCGAGCTGGGGCATCACGACGTCGATGAGCATCGCATCACGCTCCTTGCGTTTAATACGCGGCGAGTTTCCGGATCGCCTCGGTGATCTTCTCCTGGTTCGGCAGGACGTAGTCCTCCAACGCAGGGGCGAACGGGGTGTGGACGTCCCGCGCCGCAAGCCGCACGACCGGCCCGTCCAGCTCCTCGAAGCAGTCCTGCGCGATCCGGGCGGCGATCTCCCCCCCGACCCCTCCGGTCAGGCGCGCCTCGTGGACGATCAGCGCCTTTCCCGTCTTCCGGACGGAACCTTTCACGGTCGCCCAGTCGATCGGCAGGAGGGTCCGCAGGTCGATCACCTCGATGTCCACCTCCGCGGCCATGTCCCGCGCCGCCTTCATCACCGCGTGGACCGGGGAGCCGTAGGTGATGACGGTGAGGTCCCGTCCCTCCTTGCGCAACGCCGCCTTCCCGATGGGGACCAGGTACTCCTCGGCGGGGATCTCTTCCTTGATCCGCCGGTAGAGGAACTTGTGCTCGAAGTAGATCACCGGGTCGTCGTCCCGGATGGCGGACTTGAGCAGCCCCTTCGCGTCGTACGCCGTCGCGGGGGCCACCACCTTGAGACCGGGGACGTGGCAGAACCACGCCTCCGGGTTCTGGGAGTGGTACAGCCCGCCGTGGACCCCGCCGCCCGACGGACCCCGGACCACGATCGGGCAGGCGGTCTGCCCGCCGTGGCGGTAGCGAAGCGTCGCGGCCGAGTTCACGATCTGGTCGAAGCCGCAGGAGATGAAGTCGATGAACTGCATCTCGAGGACCGGGCGCATCCCCTGGACCGCGAGCCCGACGCCGGCCCCGACGATCAGCGACTCGGAGATGGGCATGTCGACCACCCGTTCGGCGCCGTGCTTCTCCTGCAACCCCGCGGACGCCTTGAAGGCGCCGCCCAGCACCCCGACGTCCTCCCCCATCAGCAGGACGTTCCCGTCCCGCGCCAGCTCCTCGTCCATGGCCTGCCGGATCGCCTCGATGTAGGTGACGAGCATGGTCAGCGGGCCTCCGTGTCGATCGGCATGGCGTACAGGTCCTCCATCGCTTCGGGTCCTTCCGGGGACGGGCTGGCCTCCGCGAACGCGACCGCCTCCTCCACGATCCGCGTCACCTCCTCGGTCGTCTCCTTTTTAACCGCGGCGATGTCGTACTTCCGCTTCCCGAGATAGTTCTCCCACAGGAAGATCGGGTCCATGCTCTCCCACGTGATGACCTCCTCCTCGGACCGGTAGTCGGCCCGGTCGTGCTCGGAGTGCCCGTGGTACCGGTACGTCTTGCACTCGACCAGCGTGGGGCCGTCCCCCTTGCGCGCGCGGGCGATCGCCTTCCCGGCCGTCTTCATCACGGCGTGGAGGTCGTTCCCGCTCACCACCTCGCCCTTGAAGCCGTACCCGGCCGCCCGATCCGACACGTTGTCCACCCCGAACTGCAGCTCGTTGGGGGTGGAGTAGGCGTAGAAATTGTTCTCGCAGACGAAGACCACGGGGAGCTTGTGCACGCCGGCGAAGTTCATCGCCTCGTGGACGTCCCCCCGGCTGCTCGCCCCCTCGCCGAAGAAGGCGACCGCGACGCGGTCCTCCTTGCGGATCTTGAACTTGTACGCCATCCCCGCCGCGACCGGCAAGGTCGCCGCCAGCATGGAGGTGGCGCCGAAGATCCCGTTCGCGAGGTCCCCGCCGTGAAGGTAGGAGTCCTTCCCCTTCGCGAACCCGTCCCGCCTTCCGAAGATCTGCGCCATCAGCCGCTTCGGGTCGGCCCCCTTGACGAGATACGCGCCCAGGTCCCGGTGCAGCGGGAAGATCCAGTCGTCCCACCGCAGGTCGTGGCAGAAGCCGACCGTCACCGCCTCCTGCCCTTTCCCCGAGTAGACCCCGCCCATGAGCTTCCCCTGCTTGTCCAGCGCGGAGATCCGGTCCTCGAACTCGCGGATGAGGCGGAGCCAGCGGTACAGCTCCCGGTCTTTCTGCTCGGTCATGGCGTCCTCTCGTCGGGTGTCATAGGTCGATCGCCTCGCCGCCCAGCATGAGCGCCGCCTCCCGGATCGCTTCCGGAAGGGTGGGGTGCGCGTGGACGGTGCGGCCGATCTCGTGGTGCGTCGCCTCGAGGGAACGGGCGAGGGAGAGCTCCGCGATCATGTCCGGCGCGCCGACGCCGAGGATGTGGCAGCCGATCACCTCGCCGTACTTCGCCTCCGCGATCATCTTGACGAACCCCTCGGTGTGCCCGGAGGCGACCGCCTTCCCCAGCGCGGTGAAGGGGAACTTCGACACCTTGCATTCGATTCCGCGCCGCTTCGCCTCCTCCTCCGACAGGCCGATCGTGGCGACCTCGGGACGGCAGTAGACGCACGCGGGAATCTTGTCGGGGTCGGGGCGGCGGACCTCCTTCCCCGCGATCGCCTCGGCCGCGACGACGCCTTCCGCGGACGCCTTGTGGGCGAGCATCGCCCCGCCGATCACGTCGCCGATGGCCCAGATCGTCGGACACGAGGTCCGGAGCCGGTCGTCGACCTTGACGAAGCCGCGCTCGATCTCGACTCCGCACGCTTCCAGCCCCAGGTCGGCGGAGAGCACCTTGCGCCCCACGGCGACGAGGAGCTTCTCGGCGGTAAGGGTCTCCTCCTTGCCGCCGGAGGAAACCGTCAGCGTCCGGGTCGCCTTGTCGAACCCTTTCGCCGGTGCGGAGGTCAGCACCCGGATCCCCTGCTTGCCGAGCGCCTTCTCCAGCTCCTTCGCCACCTCGCGGTCGGTCCGCGGGAGGAGCTGGTCCTCCATCTCCACCACCGTGACCTCGGCGCCGAACGCCCGGTAGACGTAGGCGAACTCCACCCCCACCGCGCCGCCCCCGAGGACGATCACGGAGCGCGGAAGCGTCTCCTGCGCGAGGGCGTCGTCGCTGGTCAGGATCACCCGCCCGTCGGGCTCGATTCCCGGCAGCCCCCGCACCGCGGTCCCGGAGGCCACGAGGATGTTCTTCGCCGAGAGCTCCTCCTCCCCCGCCCGGACGGTGGTGGGCGAGAGGACCGTCGCGCCCGCGGGGAACAGCTCGATCCCGTTCTTCTTGAAGAGGTAGGCGACGCCGCGGGACATCCGGTCCGCCACCTTCCGGCTCCGGCGGACGACGGCGCCGTAGTCCGCGGACAGCCCCTGGCAGCGGATCCCGTACGCCTCGGCGTTGCGCATGTCCTCGTACAAGCCCGCGGAGACGAGGATCGCCTTGGACGGGATGCACCCCCAGTTGACGCACACCCCGCCGGGCTTGTCGCGCTCGGCGACCGCCACGCGCATCCCCAGCTGGGCCGCGCGGATCGCCGCCACGTAGCCCCCGGGCCCCGCGCCGATCACCACCAGGTCGAATCGCTTCATCGGGAGATCCTTTCCGTCATATCGCCGACGTCTCGATGCGCCGGACGACCTCGTTCAGGAACCGGGTCGCCTCTCCACCATCCACGATACGGTGATCGAAGGAGAGGCTCAAGTACATCATATCGCGGGCGACGACCTCCCCGTCGCGCACCACGGGCCGGGTAACGATCTTGTGCGCCGCGAGGATGGCCGCCTCCGGAACGTTGATGACGGGGTAGCTGAACAGCCCCCCGATCGAACCGACGCTGGAGATCGTGAAGGTGCCGCCGGTCTGATCCCCGGAGACCAGGGTCCCCTCCCGGGCCGCCGCCGACAGCCGCTCGATCTCCGCCGCCAGTTCGATGACAGATTTCGCGTCGGCGTTGCGGACGACCGGGACGACCAATCCATCCTCGGCGTCCACGGCCATGCCGACGTCGACCCGCTTCTTGCGGACGATCTCCCCGCGTTCCTCGTCGAGAGCGGCGTTGAGGACGGGGTGCCGCAGGAGCGCCCCCGCGACCGCCTTCATGATGAAGGGGAGGATGGTGATCCGCACCCCCGCCCATTCGCCGGTCTCCCGGATCCTCGTGCGCTCGGCCAGGAGTCCCGATACGTCGGCCTCGTCCACCAGCAGGACGTGGGGAACGCGGGTCTTCGCGGCCACCATCTTCCGCGCGATCATCCGCCGCTTCCCCTTGAGGGGGATCCGCTCCTCCGACGCGGGCTCCCCGGGGATTCCCGCCGGCGCCTTCGTCCCCGCCGCCCCGCGCACGTCCTCCTCGGTGACCCGGCCGCCGGGACCGCTTCCGGGGACTCCCCCCAGCTCCACGCCGAGGTCCTTCGCGAGCTTGCGGACGACCGGGGTGGCGAGAACCGCACCGCCCGCCTCGGCGGTTTTCCCCGCCGCGGGCTCGATGAGGGCGAGGGGTCCGCCCACCTTCACGACTTGCCCGGGCTGCGCGAGGATCTTGAGGAAGGTCCCGCTCACCGGCGACGGGATCTCCACGTTCGCCTTGTCGGTCATGATCTCGACGAGCGGGTCGTCCTCCTTGACGGAGGCCCCCTCGGCCACAAGCCAGCGGACGACTTCCCCCTCCGCGATCCCCTCCCCCACGTCGGGGAGCCTCAGTTCGAACGGCATGGTTTGCGGTGCCCCTTTCGGATGTGCTCGACCCTCACAGGGCGGAATCCTACGCGGCTCGACCCGTCTTGTACGGTTGAATCAGTATCTCCGCCGGAATCCCCATGCCGGCGTTCAGCCGGCGGATCATCTCCACGGACAGGGGGCGCTTGCGGTTCAGAACTTCCGAGACGCGGGCCCGGCTTCCGAGATAAGGCTCCAGGTCCCGCCTTGTGAGCCCCATCTGATCCATCCGGAATTTGATCGCCTCGATGGGGTCCGGCGGTCCGACCGGATGGTGCTCCTCTTCGTACGCTTCCACAAGCAGGGATAGTACTTCGAGCGTCCCCGCCTCCCGCGACCCGACGGGCGCATCCAGGAGGGAAGTGATCGTATCCAGCGCCGCCTTGTAATCGGCCTTCGTGCGGATCGGCTTCAGTTCCATCACGCTCCCTCCATCAAACGGTCGCCGCGTCGACCTTGTCGTACTCCGCATGTGTCCCGATAAATCGGATATACACATAACCCGAATCGTAACGGACATGAGTGATCAAACGGTACTTGTTCCCCTTGATATTGAACACCACCCTGTTTCCCGCAAGAAAACTTGCTGCCGGATACCGTGTTTTTATGTCCTTCGGAAGAACCCACGCCGAACGGGACGTTTCCGCGTACCACGCCTTCAGCGGCTGTTCGGCGTCCGGGTGCTCCTCCCAGAAATCCTTAAGCGTTTTTCGGGCGATGATACGCACACGGGAAGGATACCATGCTCCCTATATGGGAACAAGGAGCCAAGGGTCACCATGGCCGTTTCGGAATGCGGTCGCGAAGAGGGGGCACGATTGGCGATCTGGAGTCCGTACGCGGGTCGGTCGATCTGGCGGTCGGTGGCGTCGATTCGACGCCGGTTCATTTCCCGGTCCCGTTCGACTCGAGGAGCGCGACAATGTCCTCGTGCTTCCACTGCGCCGCCACGTCCGACGCCGTCCAACCATTCCGGGCCTTCACGTGAACATCCGCCCCTTTTTCGATGAGAAGCAGGACCATGTCTTTCTGGTCGTTCAGTGCCGCGGCGTGAAGCGGGGTCATGCCGTCCGGAAATATCACGTCTCCGCTTCCCCTTTTTTTCTTGAGAAGTGCCGGAACATCCTTGTGACACTGGCGTGTGCTGGCAGTACTACGCAATGGCGACACAGCATCAACGGCCCGGGCATTCACCTCCGCGCCATGGGCGAGGAGAATTTTGGCAACGCTCGCGTGCCCCCAGAGCGCCGCCACATGGAGCGGTGTCCAGCCATTCCGGGCCTTCGCATTGACCGCGGCGCCTTTTTGCACGAGGAGTTCGGCAAGCATCCGATGGTCCCCGTTCGCGGCGAAGTGCAGCGGCGTCATCCCGTTCCCATCCTTCGCATTGACGTCCGCCCCACTCGACAGGAGCAGTTCGGCGACGTCCCGGTGCCCCCAGATCGACGCGGCGTGCAGCGGCGTGATCCCGGCTTCGGACAGCGCGTTTACGCCCACTCCCCCGGCGAGGAGCCGGCGAACCTCGTTCACCTTTCCGGCTTCGGCCGCGTCGTGGATCGGGCCCGCGTCGGCCGCGGACCCTGCGAATACACAAAGCAGGATCACCACCCCCATCCAGCCGCTTCGCCGCACGGGAATCCGGGGCCGGCGGTGACTCCTGCCCGTCATCGACGTCCGGGGGATTTCCTGGAGCCCTTTCCAGGATTCAGGGAGCGAACCGTTCTGGAAACGTTCCGTTTCCGAAGGCCCTCGAAAAACGCGTACCTTTCGGGATACCGCGTCGCAAACCGTTTGGCGTCGATTTTCACGCGGGCCCAAGTTTCCGCGAAATCGGCGAATCCGTTTTCCACCCGGTCCAGAGGTTCCTTCTCGCGAATCCTTTCCCATCTCGATATCAACCGTTTGTCCAGGAATGAGCTGTAGGGGTTGTGGACGTTCAGCCCCTGGGCGTAATGCTTCAGCCAACGGACTTTTTCTTTCTGGCTCGATAAACCGATCCCGCGGGCTTCGGGGAACCGCAAAGGCATGGACACCCGGAGGTTCTTCCCGGTGAACAGGATGCCTCCCGGATCCGCGCCTTCCCCCCCGACCCACCAGAAGGCGGAATGTCTTTTCAGGAATTTCTCTTCCTCGCTCCTCAGATCCCGATCCTCTTTCCACAGCAGTTCCAGGAGACCGCCCCTGCCGAACACGAGGAATTTCCTGTAGTCGTCCATGTCATCCAGAAAGTGCCAATCCAGGAAGGGTCTTTTTTCGATCAGTTCCTCCGTCAACGCGTCCTTTCGAGGCTCCTCCTCCTTTCCGCATACCCAGACCCATAACCGGTTTTTTTCGTCCCTGTAGAGGTAGCGGTTCTCCACGGACAGCCGTTCTCCGCAGGAGGGGCAGGGAACCCGGTTGAACTCCCCGGAAAGGATGGCGTCTTTCAGCTCGGGATCTTGTTCCACAAAAACATATTCGTAAATGTCCCCCGTGAATGCCGCCCCGCAGCTGCAACGGATTTCATAGGCCGCTTTCAGCGCCATGCGTGCCCCCCGGGACAAACGTGCCGGCGGTGCATGGTAGCATCCGCCGGCACCCGCATCGTCCCCCGACGGTTCAAGCCTGCTTCGGTATCAGCAGGGTGTTCTTGTCGGCGTACTGTTTCCCGACGAAATACTCCTTGGGGATCATCGCGTGAATGCCGAGCGTGTAATCCACGAGCTGGGTGACATGAAGGTCGACCGCCTGGGAGCAGAAGGCGTAGCCTTCCAGCGGGGGCATGCCGTAATGCTTGTCCAGGAACGCGATCGACTGGCGCACGGCCATCTGGCACGACTTGTACAGGTCCGTGTGCATCCCCATCATGATCCAGTGGGTGGGGCTGGAGGCCATGGGCCAATCGACCAGTTTCTTGAGATCCTTCCTCACGGTAAACCGCAACGTGATGTTCTTGAAAGCCCCCTCCAGCGCGTTGAGGTTCACCTCGCCGTGCCCCTGGGCGAGGTGGGAGTCCCCGGTCTTGAACCCGGCGCCCTTGATCCAGATCGGAAGGTACAGCACGGTTCCGGCGACGATGTCCTTGTTGTCCAGGTTGCCGCCGTGCCTTCCGGGAGGGACGTTGCTCCACATCCCCTTTTCCGGCAGTTCCACGCCGATCGTCCCGGGGAACGGCCGGATCGGAACCTTGATTCCCGGCATGAAATCGTACGTCATGTTCCGACGGTCGACGGCGTACCACCGGACTTTCCCTTCGGGGTAGTCGTCCGCGAGAAGGCCGAGCTTCATGAACGAGGTGGTCGGGTTCAGGTTGAAGGCGTAGGGACCCGGGTCGATATCGAGGATCTCGACCTGCAGCATGTCCCCCGGTTCGGCGCCTTCGATGTGTACCGGGCCGGTCAGGTGATGGTGACCGCCGCCCTTCCGGATCTTCTTCGCACCGGTCGTCTCATCCGGGAAGAAGTACGTTTCCGACGTTCTATCGATGACTTCCTTGTACCACTTCATCCAGTCGTCGATTTCGGCCCCGGGGATCATTTTTCCCATCAGGTGCGTCCCGGTTTCCAGGTACACCGTATCGCCCGATTTGATGTCCAGGACAGGTTTTGTGGAATTGTCCCAGTATCCGTCCGTGGAGGTCATTTCATTGCAGCCGAGGATATGCACTTTTCCGGTGATATCCATCCTCTTGAGGTCCACGGCCCGGGCCTTCGGCAGGACGAAATCGCTCAAGGCAAACACCGCTCCCGTCGCTCCCGCGTATTGCAGGAATTTCCGTCGGTCGATCCCTCCGCTCTCTTCCCCCTTCTTCTTTACGCTGTCACCGCTCACGAAGCGCCCTCCTTTTCAATTTTCCGGCGGTTTCGAGGCATTGGGAGACATTCATCCGCGGCTTGCCCCTCTCCTTCCCCTCCTTCCTTCTGATCCTCAAGCCGCTCCGGTCAGTGGCCCGGACGGTTAAACATCCCATGGACACGTTCCCACAACAGAAAAGGGAGTGTCAATGAAATGGTTCCCCTCACGGCTTGATCATCACCATCTTGATGCTCGTCATCTCCTCGCAGGTGAAGCGGACGCCCTC
>Ga0075307_1000205_pt1 | contig 9926 bp, 5 predicted proteins | sample Joice_ThreeSqA_D_2_FD_120058 | JGI IMG/M metagenome (GOLD analysis project Ga0075307, IMG submission 120058) | Natural and restored wetland microbial communities from the San Francisco Bay, California, USA, that impact long-term carbon... | ecosystem: Environmental > Terrestrial > Soil > Wetlands ...
AATTACAGTTAAAGCTTATCCTTTACCGGCAAGTAAATATGGAGAACTTGTTTGCACAGCTGGATTACTTGAAGATGGTAAATGGATAAGAATATATCCAATACCCTTTAGGCTCCTAACTGAAGGTAAGCAATTTAAGAAATATGATTGGATAAGTGTTGACTTAAAAAAACGGGACATAAAGAAAGATTTCAGACCGGAAAGTTATAATCCCAAATCAAGTGCTGAACAAATAAAGATACTGGGATCGATCGGGACGAAGGATGGCTGGACAGAGAGGAAAAAGTACGTTCTTAAAGAAGTATTTGCATCAATGCAGGAACTAATCGATCTAGCCCGAGGTACGCAAAAAAAATCAATAGGTGTTCTGAAGCCCAAAGAAATAATTGACTTTGTAATTGAACCTGATAGCAGGGAGTGGAAATCAAAATGGAAAAATTCTTACGACCAATTCTCATTTTTTAATTTGGACAATAAAGGAAATCCCACATTAAAAGAAAAACTTCGGAAGCTTCCTTATAAATATTCCTATAAATTTCTTAGCGAAGGCGATAATAAACCTCGAACATACATGATAGAAGATTGGGAAATAGAAGCTCTTTATTTTAACTGTCTAAAAATGACCGAAGGCGATGAAGCTGAAGCAAATATATTAGTAAGAAAAAAATACTTTGAAGAGTTTCTTCAAAAGAAGGATCTATATTTATTTATGGGGACTACTTATCAACATCATTTACTAAATAGGCCGAATCCTTTTGTTATCATTGGGATTTTTTATCCCCCTAAAGATAGAACAGAACAACAATTATTTTAGAAAAGATTCTGTAAGATTTTAAAATCAGGAGAAAAAGTTCAAAACGAGTAACTACTATCCAGCATCCAAAAAAGTTTTCTTCCGATCATATAATTATCCATAATGCCGCTAAACTCTCTTTCGCCGGGTCCTTTTACAAAAATGCCAACCATATTTGCAGTGTGATGTTTTGTGGAAAATTTTAAATCAAGCTTAGAGCCATCGAGATTTCCATCGACAATGCTCATTCCTCCCGTTTCGTGATCTGCCGTTACAACAACGAGAGTTTCTTTATTCTTTTCTTCAAAATCCAAAACAGTATTTAAAGCAGTATTAAAGTCTTCCATCTCGGATAAAAGATACGGCTGGTCATTTGCGTGTCCTGCCCAGTCAATCTGTGAACCTTCAATCATCAGGATAAAACCATTCGGCTGCTTGCTTAAATAATCGAGAGCAATTTTAGTGAGGTCACCCAAAGTATAATTTCTATCTGAAGCTTTCGGCAATCCTGTACTATCGAACAAAGCATAAAACTTTTTACCAGGTTTGCTGTTCTTTAATTTCTCGTAACTGTCGTAATAATCATAACCTTTGCTTTCAACTTTCGAAAGAAGATTTACACCATCAGTTCTACTGCCTCCAGCAGACTTAGGAGTAAAGAATTTTATACCCCCTCCTATAAAAAGATCGGTCTTTCTTTCAGTTTCCTGCTCGGCAATATCGAATTCATCGCTTCTGCTTTTTACATGAGCAACAAATGCAGCAGGTGTTGCATGTGTTATTGAACTGGTAACAACGATACCGCTTGCTTTGTTAAGCTTTTCTGCCAGTTCAAAAATTGTCGTTAAAGGTTTGTCAGACCATGGATCTTCGGATATAGTCCAGTTATTTGTTCTGTAACCTGTAGCAATTGCAGTTGCACCCGGGGCAGAATCTGTTACAAGATTATCAGCAGAACATGTAACAGAAAAGCCGGTAGTTGTAAATCTCCTGAAAGCATCGTTTTTCATCGAAAGAACAGAAGTGGAAACGTAGTCAACTCCCATCCCGTCCCCTATCATTATGATTATATTTTTAGGAGGCTGTGTAGAGTAAACATTTACATCAAAAAGGATAACAAGAAAAAAGAGAAGAAGCTTTTTCACAAGACTTCAGCACCCTGCTTTACAACATAAGTAAGCCAGTTATGCGTGTCCTCTTTTTTGCCGTAATGAATTCCTGTTAACTCATCAAAAAGTTTTATTGCAAGATCATCCGGTTGACCGTTATTAATCGGCAATTCCATATCACCATATTTCAATAAGCCTACAGAAGAAATTACAGCCGCAGTGCCTGTACCAAAAATGCTTACAAGATTTCCCTTTTTATATTGTTCGACTAATTCATCAATAGGAATTAATCTTTCGGATGCTTTTACTCCCCAGTCATTTAATAAAGTAAGAACAGATTTTCTCGTAACGCCCGGCAAAATTCCGCCGGTAAGTTTTGGAGTTACAACTTCATCTTTAAATCTTAAAAAGATGTTCATAGTTCCGACTTCTTCGATATACTTCAGCTCGACTGCATCCAGCCACAAAACCTGGGTGTAACCTTTCTTCTTTGCTTCTTCTGCAGCAAGCAAACTCGAAGCATAATTAGCCGGAGTTTTGCAATCTCCCAAACCTTTTCTAACTGCTCTTACATAATCATCCTGAACGAGAATTTTAACAGGTTTAAATCCTTCTGCATAATAAGCGCCGACAGGAGATAACAAAATTATTAATTTGTAATGACCCGATGGTCTTACACCCAAAAAAGGATCGGAACCAAAAACAAAGGGTCTTATATATAAAGATTCCCCTTGCTTTGTCGGTACCCAATCTTTTTCTACAGTAACCAATTCTTTGAGCGCATTCAAAACAAATTCAGAATCAACTTCAGGAATGCACATTCTCTTACAGGATCTGTTCAATCTTGCGATATGTTCGTCTGGGCGAAACATTACAATATCGTCATCTACTGTTCTGAAAGCTTTTAAACCTTCAAACACTGCCTGCCCATAATGAATGAACATACTTGCAGGATGTAAAGAAATATTTTCAACAGCGGTAATCACAGGATTATGCCAGCCCAGCTTTGGATCAAAATCCATAACAAACATATGATCTGTAAAATAGGTACCGAAGCCTAATTTTTCCGGCAGGGAAACTTTACCCGCTGTCTCTTTTAATTCATACTTTATGTCCATAAAACAAACTTTCCTTAATTTGAATTACTCGTACTAATTTCTGCTAAAAATTAACATTTGGCAATGTTATAATCAACAGGATAAAATACCATCTACCAAATAAAAACTTATATACAGTAGGGACATAGCGCTATGTCCCTACATTAGAAAACTAGCTGAGAAGCAGCATCCACAAAATATAATCGAGGATAAGAATAAGAGCCGCGGATAAAACGAAAGAACGAATCGTTGCTAGTCCTACCCCTTCCGCTCCTCCCTGCGTTCTGAAACCGATATGACATCCTAACAGAGATGTTACTCCACCAAAGAAAATTGTTTTGACTATTCCGCCCATAAAATCTGAAAATAAGAAAAATCTTTTTATAGAAGTAAAAAAAACTGCAAAAGAAATTCCAAGGAAATAATTAGAAACAATGTATGCACCGAACACAGCAATCGAATTTGCAAACACTGCAAGTATCGGCAGCATAATTATGGAAGCTAAAAACCTCGGCATAGCAAGATATCTTACAGGACTAATTGCCATTGTTTCAAGCGCATCGATCTGTTCCGTCACTTTCATTGTACCGAGTTCTGCCGCAATCGATGCACCGACACGTCCCGCAATTACAATTCCCGTTAAAACAGGACCGAGTTCAGTTATTATTGCCCGACTTGTAGCTGCACCCAGAAATGACATTGGTGCAATCCCTCTTAACTGGTAAGCAGCCTGCCATGCGGCGACAGCACCTGTAAAAACAGCAATTATCAAAACGAGTGGAATTGAATTTACCCCAATGTGTTCCATCTGGTGAAGAATAAGTTTACGGCTGCGTGGTATCCAGGTAAAACTTTTTATAATCTTAAAAAGTAAACTGGAAACCTGTCCGAATTCCTGGAGAAAGTTTAAAGTCGTTCTTCCTAATTTTTGGAGTAACTTTGCAATCATCTCTTACAAAAATATTAAGCTGTTTTAATTTAATAAAAAAATAGTGCAGTTGTTTTTTAGATTAAGTATGATAACTCTTTGGAAACTTTACATATAGGAGCAAAAAATTTTTCTAAAGATATTTTAAGAATGAGACTTCACGATTTTTTAGCTTCAATATGAGACAGGAATTTTTAATCTTTAGAAAAGAACATTTTTCAAAAAAACACATTTTCTAAAAGCTGCTTATAAATGATTAAATTTTAATAGATTAAGTTAGCATTTTGTATTCTCAAAACAGGGCAAATTTGTGCTTTTTAATAAAGAAACTATAGCATTATAATTGCTAAGCCAAAGGCATTATGAAGGGCAATATATAAAGAATAGATATGAATGATTTTTCTGGCGACTCCGGCTTTCTACAAAAAGAAACAAGAATATTAAAGGTTCTAGAAGAAGCTCCTGTTTCTATAATAAGCTTTGATGCCGAAGGCAAAATAGATTTTGTGAATTCTGCATTTTCAAAGATGGGGAATCTCTATAACTTAAATACGTCATCAATCATTGGCAAAAACATTTTTGCAGATGAAATTATTCCCGACATTTCATTAAGAGAAGAAATGTCCGGACTTAGGGACGGATATCTTTTTGAAAAAGAAATAAAGAATCTTAAAACTTCACGCGGTTTCGAAATAAGTCTTGTTATTAAAGGTTCATCATTTTTTGAGCAAGAAAGTTTTGCAAGAGGAATTCTTGTAATCGAAGATATACGTGTAACTGCCGAAGCAAAAGAAAACATCTCTTTAAAGCTGCAATCCTTTCAGAATATTATTAAGGAAACTGTTGATCTCTTCTTTGTCATTGATAAAAACGGAACGATAAAACATTCCGGCGGGAAGAAACTTTTTTTAGTTTTAAAAGAGGATATTAATGAAATACGAATAGCGGAGTTGCTTTCCGGCCTGCCACGGGATTTCGATAAAATTCTTTCTGACGTTTATAACAAAAAAACAGAAAATAAGTTTGAAATTAATTTAAATATCGGGCAGAAAACTTCTTTCTATGAATGCATTGTTAGTCCTTTAGGAGATAATCAAAAACCATCTCCATATCTTTCCTGTTCGTTCATAGATATTTCAGAAAGAAAAAAATCCGAAGAACAAACAGAAACTTTAAAGCTCTATGAAACTGCAACGGAAGCTGTGTCGGATGGATTTTTAGTTACAGATGAAAAGGGAACAATCACTCACTGGTCACGCTCGACAGAAATTTTCACAGGCTTTTCACCAATTGAAACAAAACAAAAACCAATCCGGGATTTCGTTCCATTATTAAGTGAAGAAAGTTTTGAACAACTTAAGCGTGATTTATTCCAGGTTAAATTTCTCAAGAAAAGAATTGAAATAAATAAAAAATCCGGTGAAACTGCGGTAGCTGAGGCTTCTTTCTTTTTGTCTGATAACGAAATTTCCATTTTGATAACTTTCTTTTCTGCTTCAGAACAAGAGAATAAAGAATTTAAGTTCAATGCTCTTGAAGAAAACTTCAGAAATCTCGTTACTCAATCAAATGAAATTATAATACATCTCGACGAACAGGGAAATATAAAATATGTAAACCCTGCTTTCATATCTCAACTTCATTTTACTGAAGATGAAGTGATGGAAAAACCTTTTTCAGATTTTATTTATCCGGCAAATCAAGACTTGCCTACTCTTCTTCGGCAAAGTACAAAAAGCATAGAACTTCAGTTATCCGGCAAACAGGGAAACAGGATTAGTTTTATTGCAAATATAACACAAGTAAAAAGCGGCGATGTTATATCCGGGTATCATCTTTATCTCTCTGATTTTTCCGAAAAGAAAAAAGAAGAAGAAAATCTTTCTTTCTTCAAATCTCTTTTTGAAAACACAAAAGAAGCTATTGCACTTGAGCACGGCGGCAAAATAGTTATCGCAAATGATGCCTTTTCAAAACTTTATGAATACAATTCGAACCATGAATTAACCGGGAAAGATTTTCTCGATTTTGTTTCAGCCGGTGACGCTTTGCAGGTCGCAGGATATTTACAAAATGGAAATAATAAAAAAGAAACTCCTGAGATTTTCGAGTTTACCGGGAAGAAAAAAGATGGAGCTACGTTTAACTGTGAATTGACTCTTTCTTCTTTCATAACTGAAGGAAAAATATACAGAGTACTTATCAACCGGGATATATCGAAAAGAAGACGCGCGCTGCAAGGTATCCGTGAATCCGAGGAAAGATACCGTAACTTAATTGAAAGTATCGATGACTTTTTATACACATTCGAAAGACAGGGAAGATTTTTTAAACCTGTTTTCTACACTGCTTCTGTAGAAAAAATAACAGGTTACACCCAGGCAGAAATGCTGCAAAGTCTTAAGCAATTTCTGAAGATAATTCACCCGGATGATTTTGCTTATGTTAAAGAAAACCTGAAGAATTTAATTAAAAGTAAGACCAGGACTTCTGCGGAGATTGAGTTCAGGATAATAAATAGGCAAGGGAACATGCTCTGGGTTAGAAACAAAATAAAAATTACACACGATGAATACGGTGGAGTTAAGAAGATTTCCGGTTTGGTAAGTGATGTAACTTTAAGAAAAAAGAGCGAATCCGATTTGCAAAAATCTACCAGTAACCTTATCAAGCTAAATGAAACTAAGGATAAATTTATATCGATTATCTCTCACGATTTAAGAACACCATTCAGTTCAATTCTCGGTTTTACAGATCTTATTCTTAATGATGAAACTCTGTCACACGATGAAAGTAATCAGTATGTTCGTTATATCCAGGAATCATCGAATGCGATGTTGTCACTTGTTAATTCCCTGCTTGATTGGACAAGGTTACAAACCGGAAGAATACGTTTTGAACCCCAAAGGATAAATGCGTCTGAGTTGATTTCTAAATCAATTCGTACTCTTGCAGGAACAGCCTTTCAGAAAAATATTACTTTAAATTCAAACGTACCTGATGATATTTTCATATATGTCGATCCTGATCTTATAACACAGGTTTTCAACAACCTTATATCTAACGCAATTAAATTCACAAAAGAAACAGGCAGCATAACTATTTCGGCAAGACCGTCGTCTCACCTGAGGTTTTATGAATTTTCAGTGAAAGATACGGGAACAGGAATAAAGCCTGAGGACCAGGCAAAGCTTTTCGGAATAGATAATAAATTTACCACAGAAGGAACTGCGGGTGAAAAAGGAACGGGGCTCGGACTTTCACTTGTAAAAGAAATTATCGAGAAACACGAAGGCACAATAAAAGTTGAAAGTGAATATGAGAAAGGATCTGATTTTATTTTTACTTTGCCTGTAGCTTCAGCAAATATTTTACTTGTCGATCCGAAAATCACAGATAAAATTCTTTACTCGAAGATATTAAAACACATTACATCAGATTACAGAATTGAAACTGCATCGGATGGAAAAGAAGCGCTCGATAAAATTTTATCTTCAACTTATGCTCTTGTCATAACTGAACATAAACTTCCTTTAATGACGGGCTACGAATTGGCGCTCGAGATAAAAAAAGCCGATATAAAAATGAAACCGCCTGTTATAATTTTAAGCGGTTCGATAGACAGGCAAACAATTGATGATTACAACGAATTAGGAATCCGCAATGTCTTTCAAAAACCGGTTGATCTCAGCAGCTTTAAGAATGCCGTTGAAAGATCTTTAAGAGAGGCTTTGACAAATAGTTAAATAAAACCTCCACCGTCCTCCCCTTTGACAAGGGGAAGCTGGAGAAGTTAATTTTTTTGTGAATTATTTATTCTCACCTATTCTTTGTAAAATCTGCTGACACAAACTTTCTCCCCAATCAGGAGAAATGCTGCTCTCAGGTTTAAATTTCATAAACTTATCCTGAGCTTCTTTCAAAATTGGAAGTGCTTTATCCTTACCCCCGCCAAACTGTGCCGGAGTATTCAAAACGGTTTGCCCATTAAGTAAAAGAGGACGCGGATTTGCGGGATCCAATTCTTTAGCCTTATCAAGGTAATTCGACAAAAGTTGTCCATATTTCATCCACCTGTTTTGGGGATCTATCGTAAGCCTTCCAATTGTCATTAAACCTTTTATAGTATAAATCTCTGAATTGTCAGGTTCAAGAGAATCTGCAACTGAAACTAATTGTTCTGCTTTATCGAGGTAAACATCTTTCTTTTCTATAACAGTATCCATAAAGCTCGAAATTGTTAAAATGTAAGCAGAATAATAATAAGGCAGCCAATTGCCTTTTTCGGCATTTGCAATCCTTTCAAAATTATTTTCAATAACCTGGAAAGTGGTCAGCGAACTGGCAGTATCGATCATAGATAAATTCTTTTCCATCGCCTTTACAAATTTTTCATCCTGGGCATTTGTGTTAAAAGAAAATATTAGTAACAAAACAGGTAATAATATTTTTTTCATTTAAGATTCCTTCGTTATTATAATTTAATAATTTATTCTTTAATAAGGATTATCACTTCCGAGAGAAATAAACACACCGAGAAAAGCTGAACGCAATGTTGTGGGGACAATAGCTTCCTTGTAACTTCCATCACTTGAGTATCTGTAACCGAACACATTGTTAAAACCAAGAATATTCGTAACTGAAAAATAAACAACTGTAAAATTATCAAACAGGTTTACAAGATAACTTGCATTAAAACTTAGATTATTATAGTTCTTTGTTTTATCTCCGTTAAAAACGGGATTGCCAGGATTGTAATATGGCCTTCCCGTTGCAAAAGTGTATGTAAAACCCAGATAAGTTGTTATCTCAGGAACCCATCTTTTAAATACTAAAGATAAAGTATGTGGAGTTGCAAAAGTCGGCTGTGCAAGGGTAGGGAAATCCCTGTAATTTCTTTTCGTATCCAGATAAGAATAAGAAATCCAGTAATCTGCCAGACTAAAAGTTTTTTTATCTCTCCAAAAGATATCGATTCCTTTTGCATAACCGGATCCGCTGTTATTATAAAGAGGATAGGAGTAATCTGTTGGAAAAGTAACCTGTTTAACAAGATCATCATATTTTTTATAATAGCCTTCAATCCTGAATGTGTAAAATTCATCTATGTATTGATAATTAAGAATATAATGAATAGCCTTTTCAAAATTCAAAGATGAATTTCCATAAAGAAAATCTTTTTCGGGAGTTTGGTAAAAATGTCCGTAAGCAAAATTAAAAGTACTTCCCTCACCAACTTTGTAAGCAAGAGCAGTGCGGTGTGCAATATTGGTTTTATCAATTGCGTTATCTTTTTCAAAGCGTAAACCAATTCTTGCAGCAATGTCTTTAGTAATGAAAAGTTCAGTTTCTGCATAACCTGCAAAAAAATTATTATCGAGTTTCCTGTTGTACTGGTTATAACTCTCATTAATTTTTAGATTATGAAACTCTCCTCCAAAAGTAAGTGATGAATTTCCAAATATGCTTTTACTTAAGGTTACTTTTGTCTGGGCAAGTTGTTCTCTCGAACCAATCAAAGTATCAGCAAGATTAATATTTTTAAAATCTTTTGAATAGGAAACTCCAGTAAACAATGTCCAGTCATCGCCAAGAATTTCATTATAACTTCCATTTAAATAAAAGTTATCATCCTTAAGTGAAAACGGATCTTTGTATTGCGGATTTTCGACATCATCAACATTTAAAGCAAGATGGCTGTTTGAATAGGTGGAATAAAATTTTAGTATTCCTGTCTGTGAAGTTTTTTGTCTGAATATAATTGAACCATCGATTCCGTAAGGTGGAGTTGTCCAGTCTGTATTTTGTTTCTGTATTTGAAAATAAGGTTTAAGATTATAGTAATTGAATTCGCCTGATAAGGAAGTATTTTCCCATCTCTGAGTATGAGAACCACCTATTCCTAAAGCCATAATATTAATTGAACTCCGGGTTGATGGTGCCAGGTCCTGGCTGTTAAGAATTAATGCTGATGATAAAGCCTGCCCGTATTGTGCAGA
>Ga0075307_1000206_pt1 | contig 9898 bp, 7 predicted proteins | sample Joice_ThreeSqA_D_2_FD_120058 | JGI IMG/M metagenome (GOLD analysis project Ga0075307, IMG submission 120058) | Natural and restored wetland microbial communities from the San Francisco Bay, California, USA, that impact long-term carbon... | ecosystem: Environmental > Terrestrial > Soil > Wetlands ...
GATACTGAACAGGGTTATCGCGATTTTCTTCATGATCAGTTTGTGTTGTTTATTGATATTCCAGCGTCGGAGTTACCTACATGACAATGATATGTTTCTCTTGTTCATCCGGTATTCATTCAGAATGCTGCAGGTACTGCCAGAACAATGACCGATTCATAAGGTACATTGCTACATTTGTTTACCTTTATCTTTCAGTTTTAAATGTTTAAGCAGGATGAGTGAAGTGAATCTGGAAATCCGCCCGGTGCGCTCGGACGAAGAGCGGAAAGCCTGTGTGGAGATCCTGGTCATATCCAAGCCATGGGTCACCCTGGGCATGACCCCGGCACATCTGGCCGATACGGTTAACGATCCCATCAACGAGGTGTATGTCGCCTTCGTGGAAGAGGAGATCGTCGGCACCATTGTCATACAGACCAAGGGAGACTTTTCGGGATACCTGAAGAGCATCGCCGTGCAACCGGGATGGAGGAGCCAGAAACTGGGGGAGCGGATGATGGCATTTATCGAACAGGAGATCTTCTCCACCTGTGCCAACCTCTTTTTATGCGTGTCATCTTTTAACCGGGATGCACAGCGGTTCTACCTGAGACAGGGTTATGAACTGGTGGGAACGCTGAACAATTTCCTGGTGGAAGGGTATGACGAGATCCTCATGCGAAAGAGCATCGCTCCCATCCATCATGGAAGTCCCCGCCTGAAGAAGGATTGATCGGCCGGGCACTGCCGGGTTAAACTCTTTTGATCATCCGTTCAAAATTGTAACTTACTGTTTCAACATTTAGAGTGAAGTCGATTTGCTCCATAACGATCATTCACATGAAAACACGCCTGTCCGGATCATCATTCACCCGCCTTCTTTTTCTGTTCATTGCCTTTACCACCCTGGCTGCTTCACCTTCCCGGGTACCGCAAAGCGAAGCTCCCCAGGAGGGCGACTTTACAATCAGGGCAGAGATGATCCCTATGCGCGACGGGATCCGGCTCTTTACGCTGATCGTTGCGCAGAAGGAGACAGCCGGACCGCGGCCAGTGATCCTGCTCAGGACCCCTTACAATGCATCGAGGGGACTGGAGGGCACGACCGCTTCAAACCTGGAGGAGTTGCTCGGGAATCAATTCATGGGCAGTGATTATATCTACGTGTTCCAGGATATAAGGGGCCGTTTCAGGTCGGAAGGCGATTATTTCATGTACCGGGCACCAATTGGGCCGTTCAACAAGACCACAACTGACGAGACCACCGATGCGTGGGACACCATCGACTGGCTGGTGACGAACCTCTCCACCAATGGTAAGGTGGGGATCTGGGGTACCTCCTACCCCGGCTGGCTCACCCTGGCGGCCATGCGGGACCCCCACCCGGCACTGGCTGCCGCTGTCCCCTTCAACCCTGTGGTAGATACCTGGAAAGCAGATGACTGGTTCCACTGGGGCGCCTTCAGGGGAGCCTATGCATTCGATTTCATCTACAGCATGGAATCGCAGAAGGGCGTCTCGACGGAGTATCCTTATGACCAGAACGAGCTTTACAGCTGGGCGCTTCCCCTGGGAGCGATCGGGACGAGCCTGGGAGCCCACCTGGATGAGCGGCACGAAATGTGGCACTGGTTGATGGAGTTCCCGGCTTACGGGCCCTACTGGCAGGGAGTGGCAGCTGACCAGTGGTTCGACTCACTTCCGAGACTGGTACCGGCACTGCATGTCCATGGGTTCTGGGACCAGGAGGACATTTATGGATCACCTGCAGTCTATGCAGCCCTGGAACGGCACGATACCAATAACGATGTGAACTTCTTTGCAGCCGGGCCCTGGTACCACGGGCAGCATGAGGCCGACGGCAGCAGCCTGGGGACCCTGAAATTCGGCCAGAACACTTCAGAATGGTTCAGGGAAGAGGTACTCGCTCCCTTCCTCCGCCATTTCCTCCATGACAGTGAAACGGAACTTCCTGCCCCTGTCACGGTATTCGAAACCGGGACCAATGTCTGGCATGCCTTCGACAGCTGGCCACCAGCGGTGGAGGAGATGCTGATCTACCTGCAGGAGAACGGGAAACTGGCCTTCTCTCCTCCTGCTGTGGAAGATGCATTCAAGGGGTTCATCTCCGATCCTGCATATCCCATACCCTACAGGCCAAGGCCCATCTGGGGCTTCGATTACGGCAATCCCCCGGTCATTAAAGCCTGGAGGCAATGGCTGGTTGAGGACCAGCGTTTCGTGGACAACCGTCCCGACGTGTTATCCTGGGTGAGCGAACCACTTACGGAACCGGTGACGATCCGAGGTCCGGTCATGGCCCGGCTCTTTGCCGAGACAACCGGGAGCGATGCTGACTGGGTGGTGAAGCTCATCGATGTCTATGCCGGCATAGAGGAGGATTACGAGATGTCTGGATATGAGCTTATGGTCAGCGGTGACATCTTCAGGGGAAGGTACCGGGAGGACTATGAACGCCCGGAACCCATTGTACCGGACAAAGTGCTGGAATACCAGATCCCCCTGCCCCAGGCGGACCACACCTTTCTTCCCGGCCACCGCATCATGGTGCAGGTCCAGAGTACCTGGTTCCCCCTGTATGACCTCAACCCGCAGACCTATGTGCCCTCGATCATGACGGCTCCCGATTCTGCCTACAAGGCGCAGCGGCACCGGATCCACTACGGTTCGAAATACCCCACTTCGATCACCGTCCTCAGCGACAGCAACTACTGAGCCGGGATCTTACTGACGGTATTATTTGCCGAGGTTCACCATCCGGATCGCGCCCTGGACCACAATAAGGAAAACGATCCCGCCCACGACCAGATCAGGATACTTTGACTGTTTTAACATGACGAGGATCCCTGCCAGTATGACTCCGCTGTTAATAATGACATCATTGGAGGTAAAGATCATACTGGCTTTCATATGCGCCTCCTCACTTTTTGAGCGCTGAAGCAGGTACAGGCAAACGGAGTTGGCAATCAGTGCCAGTACCGACACCACGATCATTATCCTGAAGTCAGGTACTGCTTCAATCGCAATAAAACGCCTGACCACTTCAAAGATCCCCAGGCCGGCAAGCACAAACTGGATCAGGCCGCTGAACCGGGCAACAGATTTCTTTCTTGCTATCGTGGACCCGATGGCCCACAGGCTCAGGCCATAGACTGTGGCATCTGCAAACATGTCGAGCGAATCTGCCACCAAACCCATGGATCGTGAAAGCAGACCTGTGGTGATCTCGATCAGAAAGAAGCCGAAGTTAATGACCAGTACCGTCCACAGGAGCCTGGATTGCACTGCACTGTTCTCCTGCTCCGGACTCCCTTCGAAAGCGACTGTTTCCACATACCTGCTTCCTAAATTCAACTCTTCAAGCCGGGTGGTGATCTCAGGATCTTCCTTATCATGGAAAACTACCAGTCGCCTGGAATCAAGGTCAAACTCAAGTTTACTGATCGCACTTAATCCTTCCAGTTTCAAACGTATCATATTCTCCTCGGCCGGGCAGTCCATCTTTGAAATATGGTACTCAGATCTAAGCATTTCAGCATTTCATTTTCTACAGAATATCAATCCTCTTTAAACAGGTTGCTAAATGAATTGCCATGAGGAGTGCGATAAATATACAAAATATACTGTCTTTGCTGTTCGGACAGAGGAAGTCCGATTAAAAGAAAACACTTGACTTTCACTGGTTTCTGAAGTAACTTGATTAAGTCAATCCAAAAACCATTGACCATGAAAAAACTAATGATTATTACCACCCTAATCCTGTTTGCGGGAATCGCATTCGGACAAACTCTTAATAAAGGAAGCATTGTAACAGTTAGTAGTTACGAAGTGACTCTTCAGCCTGATGTTACTATGAATCAATGGTTAGAATTCAACAGGACAAAATGGGTTCCTGCCGCTGAAAAAGTCTTCCCGGGAATAAAAATCTACATTGTCGTGGGTGATAGGGGAGAATCAGAAAATATGTATGGAGAGATATGGGTTTTTGACTCAAAGGAAACAAGGGATAAATATTGGCCTACTGAAGAGGGGGACACTGAATGGCCGGAAGGCGGACTGGAGATATTAACACCTATTAGTGAGGAGACAAGTAACTATGTCATCAATGCCACCAGAACATTTACTGATTGGATTATTCAATAACACAACCCTGAAGGAGCGGCTTGCATCTTACTTAAAAGCGCCCTTTACAATGAAAACATTGATAGCATTCAGGTCATCAGTCTTCTCCATTATAGTTCTGATCTTTTCCATTTTCACCCTTTCTTCCTGCGAGAAGGCGGAGCTTATACATAAGGAGCCTAAAAAGATCGTCCTGAACAAGAAGTCCGCCGAGATCATCCAGGCGGACCAGCAGTTTGCCTTTGAACTCTTCAAAGAGGTTTACAGGTCCCGCGAGGAGGATAATCTGATGATCTCCCCGCTCAGCACCTCCTATGCGCTGGGGATGACCTATAACGGTTCGGCCGGGGACACCCGGGAAGCCTTCCGGCAGGTGCTCCATTACGGGGACTGGACCGACCAGGAGGTGAATGAGAGTTACCAGGACCTGATGTCGCAATTGGTGACCCTCGATGACGCGGTAAAATTCAGCATAGCTAACAGCATCTGGTACAGGCTGGGATACGAAGTGCTGGAAGCGTTTATTGCCACCAACCAGGAGTATTTCGATGCCCTGGTGGAGGCACTCGATTTTTCGGATCCCGGTGCGGTGGATATCATCAATAGTTGGATTGAGGAGAAGACCAATGGGAAGATCAAGGACATGCTCGATTACATCCCCGCAGATGCGGTGATGTACCTGGTCAATGCTATATATTTCAATGCCACCTGGAAGTACCGGTTTGATCCGGAGGAGACCTTTGAAGGGACCTTTATCTTAGAGGATGGAGCATACTACAGGACCGATTTCATGAAGGTTATAGGGGCTTTCAGTTATACCAGCCAGGAGGATTTCACAGCTTTGGAACTGCCCTATGGCGACAGCACCTTCAGCATGGTGGTTCTGCTGCCAGAACCGGGGGTGACCATCTCCAACCTGGTGGAGGAGATGAATGCGGAAAGCTGGGATTCCTGGTTTGAACACTCCTACTATGTCAATATACTCGTACAATTTCCCAGGTTCAAATATGGCTTTAAATCCCTTTTAAACGAACCCCTGATCGACCTGGGACTGGGGATCGCTTTCACAGAGAGTGCCGATTTCAGCAACATCAAACCCGCCAGTGGTATTTATATCTCGAGGGTGATCCACCAGACCTATATCGACGTGAAGGAGGAGGGGACAGAGGCGGCGGCTGCCACCATCGTGGAGATGCTGGATAGTGCTTCCCCCGGGGGAGTACCCTTCCAGTTCGCGGCTAACAGGCCCTTCCTTTACGTGATCAAGGAAAACTCCACCGGCGCCATCCTCTTCATGGGAAAAGTCGGGAAGCCGGAGTACGGGGAATAACGCAATCCTGCCGTTGAGTCATCAGCCCCCGATCCACCGGCTGAACAGAACATCATACACCCCGTAATAGGGCATGCCCTGCAGATCCAGGTCCCGGAAGACCAGTTCCTTCTTCTGAAGGGTTTTCAGGGAGCGCAATACGGTAGCAGAGGTCCCCAGCCCGTGCCTGGTGATAAAGTCATGCGACGTGGGCGCTGTGACCACTCCATCCCTGGCAACTGCCTTGAGCAGGTTCCACTGGGCGGTGGTGAGCCCGTCCCGGTATGAATAGAACATGAACTCCTGCTCTTTAAGCAATCGCATGGCCTCCTCTTTCCATAACTCGTGGTGGACCTGCCTCCCGGAGGAAAGAAATATCCTGTTGCACAGGAGCTGAACATAATAGGTATATCCCATTGTCCAGTCGAGGATGGAGGCAATGGTCGCATCGTCGATCATTTTGGCATGGTCGCCGAACTTCTCCGAAATGAAGGCATGGTACTGTTCCCTGTCGATCTTCTCCAGTTTCAGGAACTGCGTGCTTCTGTAGAACGGCCTTGAAGGATCTGCAAAGAGTTCGTTGATAAGGTGCTGCTGGCTGCCTGAGAATATGAAGCGGACATTCTTCAATTCCTGGATCCTGGACCGGAGCCAGGCGTCCACATTGTGGTCCTGGTACTGAAGTATCTGCTGAAATTCATCTATGGCCAGGATAATGGGCCTGGGCTGTTCTTCAAGGAACCCGAATATCTCTTCAATGGATCGACGGCCTTCGTCGGGTGACTGGTTCAGGCTCAGCGTGGGCATCCCTGACAAGTTATCGTAGCTGACCACCGGCCTCAGTGATTTAAGGAATTTCCAGACCTGTACCCCCCACTTTGTTTGTTCAGATTCCATGCGGGCGATCCCCGTGGCCAGACTGTTGAGCATATCCAGCATCGATTCGGTCGGGAGGATATCCACGTACAGGCCCTGGTACTCCTTCGCCAGTTCAGTTTGAAGATGCCTGATCAAGGCTGTTTTACCCATGCGCCTGAGTGCGACCAGGGTGGTGGAAGAACCTCCGCTGACATTCCTTTTGAGGCTATCGACCTCCTCGATGCGATCACAGAAATATTCCCTGCCAAAATACCCGCTGGTGGGAAAGGGCGTGGAAGGTTTTTTCATATTGCATTATGTAAGTTACATTCTGCAAGTTACATAATGTAATACAAAAAACCAATAACTGGTTCGCTTTATTCTGCCTGATTTTTCTGTGGACCGGATTTGGTCGCGTCAGACCGGATATGCAGATCGCGCTGCGGGAAGGGGATCTCGATGCTCTCTTCCTTCAGTTTCTTGTTGATCAGCACATTGAGTTCGCTCTCTGTCACCAGCCAGTGGTCCATGGCCACCCAGGCCAGCAGCCTGAAATCCAGCGAACTGTCTCCAAACCCGATGAAGTAGGCCCTGGGCTCCGGATTCTTCCGGACCTGTTTATGTTCCTTTGCAACATCCATCATAATAGCCATTACTCGCTCCGGGTCAGTACCGTAGGCCACTCCCACCCTGATGTCCATTCTCCGGTAAGAATCGGAAAGGGTCCAGTTGATCATCTCGTTGGAGATGAGGTTTCCGTTGGGAACGATCACCTCCGCACCGTCAAAACTATGCACCGTACTTGAGCGCAGTCCAATTGATTTCACAGTTCCCAGCAGGTCACCCACCTGTACCACATCACCCACATTGATGGGACGTTCAAAGGCCAGGATGAGTCCCGATACCATGTTGTTGAAAATGTTCTGCAATCCAAAACCAATCCCGACAGAAAAGGCTCCCAGCACAATGGAAAGGTTGGTCAATTGCATCCCGGAAGCAGCTGCGGCCAGGAAAAAACCCCCGGAGATCAGGCCAATCCGCAACAATAGCGATACGGTGCCCGGAATGCCTTTGGCAGTTTTCACCCTGGTAAATAAATCCTTTTCGAGGATGCGGGTAATGATCCTGCTGATCATAATGGAGAGCCAGATCACAAAGAAAAAAATCAAAATACTGCCCAGTGTTATATCAATGGCCCCAAACTTTCTGCCATCTGAAAGTAATCCCCTGCCCCATGCAAAAACAGCGTCCTTGATCCTTAGCAGACGGAGGACATTGGAAATAAAGATGAGAAGCAGGAGGAAATCGACGAGCCAGACACTCTTCCGGTAGACCAGATGGAACTCCTCCCTGATCACATTGAGCTTCTGCAGATCTTTGCCTGAGAGGATCATAAAGAGAAGGGTATCCACTATTTTGGTCAGGATCTGGATCGCAATGGCCAGGATGGTGATCTGCAGCGGTAGCAGGGTGAAGAATTCCGCCAGGCGGAACGCTCCCAACAGGTTAGCCAGGACGGCAAGAAATTGCAGTGCCAGGAATACCACCACCAGAATCCTGAAAAACTTATATAATGACCTGTGCTGGATCAATCCAATAAATGGCTTCCTGGTGTAGACCCAGTAGAAAAGCCAGATGCCTGCAAAGCACATTCCGATCAGGAGGATCCTCAGAAGGATCCCCGGATGGTAGGCCAGCTCATAGACGAAATTTAAAGCGTAAGTGCTGACCAGTAAAATAATCCATCGCCGGAACAATATCCCGAACATCCGTATCATCAGGATGACCATGGGGATTAGCATGATGGTGAGATTCAGGTCGTTGAATGTCTGGGGCAGATCGGGGACCAGGAACCGCATGAACAGCGAGGATATAAACACGGAGGTCACAACCGGCGAGTTGATAAGGAGTTTATGCTCTTTAGACAAGTCAGAATACGTATCGGAGATCAGCCGGGTATGGTTCCTTTTGTACCAGACCAGGAAAGCCAGCAGGGCCAGGAATATCAGGAATGATACGATCACTGTACGCCGGTAACCCGATTTTAAAAGTACTATGTCACTACTGACCGATCCCCTGAACTCTTCTACATGTTTCCTGATCAGGGTCTTATCCCGCAAGTTGGGAAGGTCCGCAAAAAAGCCCGGCATATCACGGGTCAATATGGTCTCGCCCAGCAGTTTTCTCTGATCATCCACATGTGTAAGCAGCTCCTGCAATTCTACTTTTTTTTCGGTAAGACGATCCTGCTCACCAAGGATCAATACAAGGTCATCCTGGAGCAGGCTGCTGACCGAATCTATATTTCCGATGGTTGACCGGATACGTTCTTCCCTCGATATCACAGTCTCGTTCCCGGCTCCCTGTTCCAGGGTCAGTACCCACCGCTGCTTGTTGTGCTCCAGTACTGTCAATTCGGCCTGGAGCTCTTTTGCCATACCGGACAGGTGACCCAGTACAGGTTCAATCTGATTGATATTGAACTGGGCGCGTAGCGTGACCTGTTCCAGTTGCCTCCTGCTTTTACCAGGAAGTGACCTGACAACCGAGTCCCCCAGCAATAGACCGATGCCGGATAAAAGTGTATCTATCTCTTTGGCGTTCGCGGATATAAACTCCGGGGTCAGTTGCTTATTCAATGAGGTAATGATTAAACTGCCGGTTGTCCCCAATGCATTTGTGATCTCTGAGGCCGGGTAAGGTTGCAAAGTCACACTGTCTGTCTGTACCTGTGACGCCTCTTCCCCTGTGTTCTGTGGAAGAACTCCCTGGCCGGACACTTTGAAAGGGATAATGAAGGTTGCTAATAAGAGGGAAGGAATCAGGATACGGTATAATTTCATAGGTAACCGGGTTGGTAACTCAAATCTACAAAATAGTATCGTTAAGCTTATGGTACACCGGGTGAAAATTCTCCCGGCTGATATTTAAAAAGGGGGCTTTCTTTATTTTTACCTGTGAATTACATAAATTGTACTTTATGGTTCGGCCCCGGCAATCACTGGCTATTATGGTCCTAGGTGCGCTTTTATTCATGTACGCCTGTTCCAAGGATTTCCTGGAGGTAACACCCAATGAGGTGCTGGATAATGCGGTGCTTGCCAACTACGAAGGGGTGGATGCATTGCTTACCGGCGCCTACTCCATGCTGGACGGGGTCTCCGAAAGTTTTGGCTGGGAGGCTGCTACTTCGGGGTGGGTATATGCCAGCATCAGGGGCTTAGAGTCCAATAAGGGTACCGACTCGGGCGACTCGGGTGATATATTTCCCCTCACCACTTTTTCCGAGACCTCCACCAATTCCTGGCTGAATCAAAAATGGCGATCAACCTATGAGGCTATCGCACGATGTAACTCCACCCTGGTATCTGCCAGTACGGCCTATGAATCAGGAACGATTACGGAAGATCAGTATAACTGGTTTGCCCGGCAGGCAAGAGCACTTCGCGGGTTTTACCACTTCGAAGCCTGGAGGCTCTGGACCGACCGCACCTATAACCGGTTCGTCCCTTACGTGGATGAGCATACAGATCGCTACACAGTGACCAACGTGGAGGATATCCGGGACAGGATCATCGAGGACCTGACCCAGGGAACCTACCTCCC
>Ga0075307_1000209_pt1 | contig 9807 bp, 2 predicted proteins | sample Joice_ThreeSqA_D_2_FD_120058 | JGI IMG/M metagenome (GOLD analysis project Ga0075307, IMG submission 120058) | Natural and restored wetland microbial communities from the San Francisco Bay, California, USA, that impact long-term carbon... | ecosystem: Environmental > Terrestrial > Soil > Wetlands ...
ATGGTCTAGATCATCGTGGGCATCCGCATAAGAAGGGGCGGGAGAACCAGCCCTCTGCCCGACGCCATTGGTCATAGAGGGATATAATTAATAGAATTTGAGTCGAAAACAATGAATCACAATGGGATTGTGCGTTTGGAGCTCTCAATGTCTCGGTAGGATGAGTTCTTGATTCGCTTGGAGGACATCATGTCACCGCGTACATCTTTCCTCAGCAGGCTGATTGGGCTGTACTGCATTCTCATCGCACTCTCCATGATCACTCACAGACAAGCCATCGTTGAGACTGTAAAAGCACTTCTTTACGAGCCAACGATGATGTTTGTGCTTGGCGTGATCACCCTGGGTGCCGGACTGGCGTTGGTTCTCGCGCACAATATCTGGCTGTACATGGCGATTCCACTTGTTCTCGGCATCTACCTGACCTATGGCGGATTCACGGCGAAATCACAATCATAAGACGGGCCACCATTGGAAGTTTCCAAATATGGGGAAAGCAGGCGAAGGTAAGATCGGGTTTTTGGCGGTGGTGGCCATTGGTGTCGGTGGGATGGTCGGGGGCGGGATTTTTGCGGTGCTGGGGCTGGCGGTACAACTGGCGCACGGCGGAACGCCTGTGGCCTTTGTCTTGGCGGGCGGTGTGGCATTGTTGACGGCGTATTCGTATGCAAAGCTTTCCGTTGCTTATCCGAGTCGCGGCGGAACGGTTACCTTCCTCGACCGCGCGTTCGGGGCGGGCATGTTCACCGGCAGCCTGAACATATTGTTGTGGCTGAGTTACGTGGTTATGTTGTCGCTGTATGCGCTCGCGTTTGGCAGTTACGGTGCGACGTTCTTGCCGATAGCATGGCAGGCGATTGGCAAACATGTGCTTATCAGTCTCTGCGTGATCACAGTTACCGGTCTTAACCTGTTCAGCGCGGAGGTGATCGGCAAGGCGGAGAACTGGATCGTCGGGTTGAAATTGGCGATCCTGTTGTTTTTCGTGGGCGTTGGGTTTGCCGGCATCAAAACCGCCCGGATCGCGCCCGGCTCTTGGTCTCCACCGCTGCAGTTGGCGGCGGGCGGGATGATCATCTTTCTGGCCTACGAAGGGTTCGAGTTAATCGCCAACACCTCGCGCGACGTGCGGAATGTGGCGCGGACGTTGCCGCGTGCCTACTTCACCGCGGTGGGGTTCGTGATCGCATTGTACGTGCTGGTCTCGCTCGTCACCGTGGGCAATCTCGCGGTGGACAAGATCGTGGCGGCCAAGGATTACGCGTTGGCGGAAGCGGCGCGACCCTTTCTCGGGCAAGCCGGTTTCACGCTGATCGCGATCGCCGCAATGTTATCCACCGCTTCCGCGATCAACGCCACGCTCTACGGGGCGGCGCGATTGAGTTACTGCATCGCGCGCGACGGCGAATTGCCGGCCATGCTGGAGCGAAAAATTTGGGGTCAGCCGCTGGAAGGACTGTTGATTACCGCCGGCCTGACCCTGTTCGTGGCGAACGCCTTTGATCTGAACAGCATCTCGACGATGGGCAGCGCCGGGTTCCTGTTGATCTTCGCGGCCGTGAACACCGCCAACGCGCTGCGCGCGGCATACACGGAAAGCCGCGCCTGGATTTCGGCAGCCGCGTCCATCGCGTGTCTGGCGGCATTGGGCGCGTTGGTTTGGCAGACGGCGCAGACGGGTCCCAGGAGGTTGTGGGTGCTGGCGGCGATGATCGCCTTGGCGGTGATCATCGAGGGAATATATCGGCTGACAAAACGGAAGATTCATTTGATTGAGGGATGATCAGGAACGAATGGGTGAACGGATGGATACGATCTGGACCGAATGATTCCGGCGGTCGTCAACAAGGGGAACAGCGTCGTCCTGCTGTTCAATCCCGTCCACGGTCACGATCGTCCGGCCTTCCACCCCCCGTTGTTGCCGAACGTCGATTTCATAGAACGTCTCGCGGTACCGATAGTACACCTTGAACCCTTTCCAATCCGCGGGGAGGCACGGAGCAAAACGCAGTTTGTCCACTTCCAGCTTCAGACCCAGGAGGGATTCCACGATCAGGCGGTACATCCATCCGGCCGACCCCGTGTACCAGGTCCATCCTCCGCGCCCGGTGTGCGGCGGTAGCGCATAGACGTCGGCCGCGACGACGTACGGTTCCACCTTGTAGATCCCGATCCCCTCCGACGACTTCGAGTGGGTCACCGGGTTGATGATCCCCAGCAGCTCCCACGCGCGCCGGCTGTCCCCCAGCGCCGCGAACGCCATCGCCGTCCAGATCGCCCCATGCGTGTACTGGCCGCCGTTTTCCCTCACGCCCGGGACGTACCCCTTGATGTAGCCGGGATTCAGGGCCGATTTGTCGAACGGCGGATCCAGGAGCTGGATCAACGCATCGTCGCGGCGAACGAGGCGCTGATCCACCGCCTCCATCGCCATGCGGGATCGCCCGGCATCGCCGGCCCCGGAGAGTACCGACCAGCTTTGCGCGATCGAATCGATCCGGCATTCGGCGTTGGTCGCCGACCCGAGCGGCGTGCCGTCGTCGAAGTACGCGCGGCGGTACCACTCCCCGTCCCAGCCGTTCTGCTCGATATTCCGGCGCACCTGGGCCGCCTCCGTCCGGCAGCGATCGGCGAAGGTCGCGTCACCGGCCTGGAGCGCAACCCCGGCGAACCGCGTCAGCACTTCGTACAGGAAGAATCCCAGCCAGACGCTTTCCCCTTTGCCGTGCTCTCCCACGAGGTTCATCCCGTCGTTCCAGTCCCCGGACCCCATGAGCGGCAGGCCGTGCGTACCGGTGCCGAGACCTCTCAGGATGGCCCGCCTGCAATGTTCGTACAGGGGGGCCGCTTCCTCCGACCGGACGGGAAGATCGTAGTAGGAATCCTCTTCCGCGTTCACGGGGCGCCCTTCGATGAAGTGGATGTGTTCGTCCAGCACGCCGGTATCCCCCGTGCTCAGAACGTAACGGCACGTCGCCAGGGGCAGCCAGAGAAAATCGTCGGAACATTTCGTGCGCACTCCCCGGCCCGAGGGGGGATGCCACCAGTGCTGTACGTCCCCCTCGCGGAACTGGCGACCCGCGCACCGCAGCAGATGTTCGCGCAGAAGGCGCGGCTCCGAGTGCACCAGCGCCATGGTGTCCTGCAGCTGGTCGCGGAACCCGAAGGCGCCCCCCGACTGGTAGTACCCGCTCCGGGCAAAGAGACGGGACGCGAGAACCTGGTATTGGAGCCATCCGTTGGCCAGGACGTTGACGGCCGGGTCGGGGGTTTCCACCTGCACGGCGCCGAGGGTATGCTTCCAGTATTGCCAGACCGATTCCTGCACCTCGCGCGCCGCTGCGGATCCGCGGAAGCGACCCACCAGGTTCCTGGCGTCGTCCGCGTTCTTCCCCGCCCCGAGCCGGAAGACGATCTCGCGCTCCTGGCCGTCGGCCAGTTCGAACGGCACCTGGATCGCGGCGCAGGGGTCCAGGGCGGCCCCCACCTTGCCCGAAAGCCGCGCGCGGGCCATGGCGACCGGGCTCCGAAGCGAGCCGTTGCGTCCGAGGAATTCCAGCCGGTCCCCGCTTACGGTCCGGGCCGGATCGTCCACGTCGAAGAACGCGACCCGGCCGGCGAACTCGGTGTTGTAGGAGTTCCGCGCAAGGAGCGCCCCGCTGCCGGGCTCGATCCGGGTGACCACGTGCATCGCCGATTTCGGCCGCAGATCCCCCAGCACCCATTCCACGTATCCCGTCGCGGAGAGTTTGCGCGCTCGGCCGGACTCGTTTCGCACTTTCAACACCGAGAACTTTACCGGCGCGTCCATGGCCACGTAAACCCGCAGCTCCGAACGGATGCCGCCCTCCGCGTGCTCGAAGACGCTGTAGCCGAATCCGTGCCGGGTGACGTACGGCTGCTTCCCGCGGCAGGGCAACGGCGTGGGGGTCCAGAAGCGGCCGCTCTCCTCGTCACGGATGTAAATCGCCTCCCCGCCCGAATCGCACACGGGGTCGTTGTTCCAGGGGGTGAGGCGGAATTCGTGCGCGTTTTCGCTCCACGTGTACGACTGGCCGCTTTCCGAGAGGATGCACCCGAAGTCCGGATTCGCCAGCACGTTCACCCACGGCGCCGGCGTCTCCTGCCCGTGCGCGGTCGAAATCACGTATTCGCGCCCATCCGGCGTGAACCCTCCCAATCCATTGAAGAAGATCAGGTCCCGCGGAGGCGGCACGGACGGGGGCGGGGTTTCGTCGCGGCGATTCCGGGAAGGCCGGAGAGGCGGAACCGGCACCTCCGCGATCCTGCGACGGTGGATCTGGTCCCACAGCGTCCCCCGGCTGTCGGTGAGGATGACGCGGGAGACCGTCTGGAACAGGACCCTGTCCTCGCTCGATATCTGGTCGCCGATCCGCAGGAAGATGCCGCCCGGCCGATCCGTGAACTTCGCTTCCAGGCCCGCTGCGATCAGCCCCAGGATCTGTTCCTGGAGCATCTGCCGGTAACCGGCGTGGTCTTCGTTCCAGATCACCAGGTCCACCGCCAGCCCTTTCAACCGCCAGTACGCGTGGGCCTCCACGAGCTGGCGCACCAGCTCGATGTTGGACGGGTCTCCGATCTGCAGCAGCACGATCGGAAAATCGCCGGATATGGAGTAGCCCCACAGGCCGGATTGTCCGCGACGGTTCTTGCCGAGGAGGCTCGCGTCGGCGCGCAGCAACGGATTGGCGTAGATGACGGAGCTGGCGAGGTGGCCGTACAGCTGCGCGTCGGCCTCCGTGGCGTTGATCTGCTGCAGGAGCACCTGGCTGTGGGTCCACGCCAGGTCGAAGACGCGATCGGCGAGTCGCCGATCCTGGTGCTTCTCGATGAGACCCATGCAGACGTCCCGGGATTCCCCGACCCCGGTGACGATGTTGACGGTCGCCTCCTCGTCGGGGCCGAGCGTGATCCGGTGCCGGATCGCGACGATCGGATCGAGCACGGACCCCTGGCTGTCCGACAGGTCCGCGGTGCCGCGCAACGCCTGGGGATCGGCGACGGTGTTTCCCCGGCCCAGAAACCGCATGCGGTCGGTCTCGAAGGAAACCTCCCCGACGTCCCCCCCGCGTACCGACATCAGGTGAAACATCCATGGCGCCGGCTCGTCGGAGGAGCGGGGCCGGCGGGTGCAGAGGATCGCCTTCCGCTCGCGAACGATCTCGGTCTGGACGAAGAGGTTCCCGAACGCCGGGTGCAGCGCGTCGGCGGCGGGCGTTCCAAGAACCACTTCCGCGTAACTCGTGATCTCCACCGTCCTGCGCGTCTGGGAGCGGTTGATGATCCGGACCCGGCGCACCTCGGCGTCGTCCTCTGGGGAAACGGCGATTTCCGTGTGCGTTTCGAAATCGTGATCGCGGCGGCGGAACTCCACCCGCGCCTCCGAGAATATCGCCTCGTACTTCTCCGGCCGCTTGAGCGTCGGCTGGTACGCGGTGGACCAGAACTCCCCGCTCGCGGCATCGCGGAGGTAGCAGAACGTCCCCCAGTTGTCGCAGGTACCGTCCTCCCGCCAGCGCGTCACCGCGATGTCCTTCCAGCGGCTGTACCCGGCGCCCGAATTCGTGATCATCACGTGGTATCTGCCGTTCGACAGCAGCTGCACCTCCGGAACGGGAGTGTCGGGGGTGCCGAACGAGCGCACCGGCATCTCGGGTACGCCGGAAGCCGTGGGGAGGCCGGAGAGCTCGGCGGCGAGGGTGTAGGACGCCGTGGCCTTCGGAACCCGCTCCTGAAGCAGGAGCGTGGTCGCCTGGAACAGCGGATCCGACTCGAACCGCTTCTGCATCGGACGGTCCAGGAGCAGGGAATCCAGGGAGAGGAGGCTCATGCCCTGGTGGTGCGCCATGAAGGATCGGACGACCACGCTTGTCTGACCGCGTCGCTGTCGCGAGGGGGTGTAGTCGATGGCCTCGTAGAAGCCGTATTTGCCGATCAACTCCTTGTCCTCGAGCAACTGCAGATTCCGGCACGCCTCCTCGGGGGCCACCATCAGCGCGAGAACGGACGCATACGGCGCCACGACCAGATCCGACGCCAGCCCCCGCTTGAGCCCGAGGCCGGGGACCCCGAACGCCCGGTACTGATAGTTGAGGCGGACGTCGACCAGGTTGTATCCGGATTCCGACATGCCCCACGGCACCCCGCGCTTCCTCCCATACTCGATCTGCCGCCTCACCGCCGCCTTGCAGGTACGGTCGATCAGCGTGTTTTCGTACGTCGGCATCACCAGGAGCGGCATGAGGTACTCGAACATCGAACCGCTCCACGAAAGGAGAATCGGTTCCCCCCCCGTGGCGGTGAGCAGGCGCCCCAGGGCGAACCACGACTCCTGCGGCAGTTGTCCCTGTGCGATCGCCACGAACGAGCACAGTCTCGCTTCCGAAGCCAGCAGATCGTAATACCCGGAGTCCCGTCGGCGCTGGCTGACGTTGTAGCCGATCGCGAGTAGATGGCGCCCCTTGTCGTAGAGGAAGTCGTACTCCACGCGGGCGAGCTCCCCGCATTGCAGCGCGAGGCGGTCGATCTCGGAAATCCTTTCCCTCGCGCGCCGGTTCGCCTCCGGTACCAGCAGCCGGAGCTCGGTTGACCAATCGCTCTTCTCCTCGAGCGCCGCCAGCGCGCGCAAGGTCGGGATCCCGTCGAGGCCGGGGAAGTCGCCGATGAACGCCACGTCGTCGAATGCGGCACGGCATTGACGCTCGAGGGACCGCGCCCACCGGCTCGGCGCGCCGTCCTCGTCCCCCTGGAAACTCCCGGTGATCTCCCCGGCGCACCCCGTCAGTCGCTCGAGGCAGAGTTTCGCCGTCCCGGGCGTGGCGGGGGGGGAACCGAGCGAGGACTCCAGAATCTCCCGGAAGTGCGCGAGCGGGGGAGGCGGGGGCCCGTCCACGGCATCCACGAGAACCTGAAATGTGTCGCTGATGCCCTCCAGCCATCGCTCCCCGAGGACGCCGTGCCCCGGAAGTTCGAGCAGGCCCTGCCGCAATGTCAGCAGGTGGCCCGAGAGGTTCCCGCTGTCCACCGTCGAGACGTAGAGAGGAAGCAGCGGTTCCAGGGATTGCGTGTCGTACCAGTTGTAGAAATGGCCTCTGTGCCGCGTCAAGGTTTCCATCGTGCGCAGCGCATTTTCCGTGCGCTCGAGGAGTTGCCCCGACGGGATGTACCCGAAGTCGTATGCGGCCAGGTTCGCGAGGAGCGCTAGCCCCATGTTGGTCGGCGACGTACGGTGGGCGACCGCGCCGATGCGGTATTCCTGGTAGTTGTCCGGCGGCAGCCAATGCTCTTCCGGACCGACGAAGGTCTCGAAGAACGCCCAGGTCCTGCGCGAAAGTTTCCGGAGAAAGAGGACCTGGTTCGCCGAAAGGGCGGCCCTGCGTCGGGCGAGCGGGCGGCTGATCCACCAGGCGATGGCGGGAGAGGCGAACCACAGGGCGAGGACGGGTCCGGCCGTCGCCAGCGCGGCCGGCCTCGAAACCACGAGGTCGATCGTCGCGGCGGCGGCGATCGCGGGGGCGATCCACATCGATCGGAAAAAAAACGCCGGACCCTCGCCGCGTCGGCGATCCGGGGTCCCCGACGGGCGCCATTCGAGAAGACGCCTGCGCGTGAACAGCATCCGCCCGGCCGTGCGCACGACCGCGTCCAGGCTGAAAAACGCCTCGTGCGGAAGGCACGCGAGCGTAAACCCCGCCTGGGCGAAGCGCCGTCCCGCGGAGCGCGCTTCGGCGGCGAGGTGCTGCAGCAGCAGCACCTCGGGGGGCTTCCGGAACATCTCGAGGCCGGAAGCCATCACCGAAGGAAGCAGGAGGATCCCGACCACCGACACGGTCCAATACCAGGCGGCGGACAGGGAGGTCCAGCCCACCAGCAGCAGGAGCGTCAACGCGGAAGGCTCGAGGCTGCGCCGAAGATTGTCGAAGACCTTCCATTGGGAGAGCCCGGAGAGCGGGTTCCTGCGGCGGGCGCCGCCGGGGCCGGGAACGTGCGACAAAAGCCACCCGGCGATCTGCCAATCCCCGCGGATCCATCGGTGGCGGCGGTTTACGTCCGCGAGGTAACTGTACGGGTACTCCTCGTACAGGCTCGCATCGCTCAGCAGTCCAGCCCGCGCGTGGCACCCTTCCAGGAGATCGTGGCTGAGAATCCGGTTCTCTGGAAGTCGTCCCTTGAGGGCCTGGTCGAACGCGTCGACGTCGTAGATCCCCTTTCCGATGAAGGAGCCTTCCCCGAACACGTCCTGGTACACGTCGGAGACGGCGCGCGTGTACGGGTCGATCCCCGGTTCGCCCCCGAACAATTGCGCATACCGGGACAGGTTCGTGCCCGACAGGCTGTCGGCCACGCGCGGCTGCAGGATGCCGTGCCCCTCGCAGATCCGCTCCATCCGCCCGTCGTACCGCGCGCGGTTCAGCGGGTGCGCCATGGCTCCGACGAACCGGCGGGCCGAGTCCCGCGGCAGCTGCGTATCCGTGTCGAGGGGGATCACGAATTTGACGTTCGACAGTTCCGCGGTCCTGCCGACGACGACGGAAAAGCGGTCCCGTGCCTCGCCGCGAAGAAACAGGTTCAGTTCACCGAGCTTCCCCCGCTTGCGTTCGTAGCCCATCCAGGTCCGCTCCCGCGGATTCCATCGCCGCGGGCGGTGGAAAAGGAAGAACGGATCGCTCTTCGCGCTCCCGTACTTGCCGTTCAGCTCCTCGATCCCCTTCCGGGCCAGCCGCAACAGCTCCCCGTCCTCCGGGGTCGTTTCCTCGTCCGCATCCAGGAAGTCCGTCAGCAGGGCGAAGTGCAGGTTTTCATCCCGGTTCGCCAGGAACCGGACTTCCAGGGACTCGGCCAGGGACTCGATGTTCCGGGGGCTCGCGAGCATCGTCGGAATCACCACCAGGGTGCGCGATTCCGGCGGAATGCCTTCGGAGAAGTCCATTCGCGGCAGCGGATACGGCGCCACGAGCACCGTGGAGAGCCAGTTCAGCAGCGCGACCGCCAGCCGGCTGGCGCACAGCAGGGAGAGGGCGCCGAACAAGGCGAGCGACCACTCCCGCAACCCGCCGGCATGCGCTTTCGCCAGCAAGGCCCAGGAAAAAACGACCGTCAACAGCGTGATCGAGCCCAGATAGAGGTGCAGGGAACTCCGACCCGCCGTCCGCCGAAGGGTCTCGGGAAGGGGCAGCCGCGCCCCCGCCGCCCGCTCCAACCGCGGCAAGCCCTTGTCGACCAGGTAGAATCCGACATGCGCCGCGCGATCGTCCGGTCCGCTCCCGGCGGCGGCTTCACCGGCCAGCAGGATCGCCTCGCGCGCCACGTCGACTTCGTGCAGACGGCTCCACTTGGCGATCTTCTCGACGACGTGGCGGTACCGGTCGCGGGTGGTGAAATCCATCCGGCCGTAGGTTCCTCCCGGGTCCTCGCGCAATGCCTGCTCGACGGCGCTCATCGTCTCGACGAATTCGCGCCAGTCCATCGCCCCCAGGAACCGGAGGCTGGCGATGCTGTTGCTGACGGAAACCTGGTCGGCGGCCTTTTGCTGGTTCTCCGACCGGACCATCTCCTCGATCGTCAGGCCGGACTCCGAAAGCCGCTGTTCGATCCAGGTGAGGGGCAACGCCAGGGCGGTGCTCTGTCCCTGCAGCCGGCGGGCGAATTCCGCGACGAAGGAGCTCACCATCGGCGGATCCGACCGCGCCATGTCCGCGGTCAGCAATATCAGGCTCTTCGGGTCCTTTTCGGAGATCACCACCATCTGCTCCGCCCAGCGGGCGGCGAGATCCCGGTCGATGCTCC